>Ga0209542_10018181_pt1 | contig 11408 bp, 6 predicted proteins | sample RifCSPhighO2_01_FD_184028 | JGI IMG/M metagenome (GOLD analysis project Ga0209542, IMG submission 184028) | Soil microbial communities from Rifle, Colorado - Rifle CSP2_plank highO2_0.1 (SPAdes) (version 2) | ecosystem: Environmental > Terrestrial > Deep subsurface > Rock core/Sediment ...
CAATCAATATACAGCTGGCGGGGAGCTGATTTCAAAAATATAATGCGGTTTGAAAAAGATTATCCGGAGGCTATTACTATTCTTCTTGAAGAAAACTATCGCTCCACCAAAACGATACTAGCTGCGGCAAATGCCGTCATTGCAAAAAACATAATGAGAAAGGAAAAAAACTTATTCACTTCTAATGCCGACGGTGAGATGATCTCGCTTTACATCGCTTTTGACGAGAGAGACGAGGCTGGAACGATCGCAGAAAAGTCAGAGAAATTAATCCGGCAAGGAATATCCCGCGATGAGATCGCCGTCTTATATAGAGCCAACTTCCAGTCCCGAGTGCTGGAAGAAGCGTTCATAAGAAGAAAAATTCCTTACGAGCTACTCGGCACAAAGTTTTTTGAACGAAAGGAGATAAAAGATGCGCTCTCATATATAAAAGTATCACTTAACCCTGATTCGCTCTCTGATCTAAAAAGAATAATTAATACGCCAGCAAGAGGCATCGGCAAGGTTACGATGCTAAAAGTTTTTGAAGGCAAAGAAAATGAGCTGCCAAATGCTATGAAAGAAAAAATGGAAGGATTAAGAAAAATTCTCCAAGAAATAAAAGAAGTGATTGAAAAAAAATTACCAAGCGAAGCGGTAAAATTCGCCATAAAGCGCTCTGGTTTGGAGCAAATGCTTATAAACGACAAAGAAGAAGGCGCTGAACGGCTTGAAAACGTCCGCGAACTTGTGACTACCGCAGGTGCGTATGATATGTATGGTATAGGAGAAGGAATGGAGAAATTTTTGGAGCATTCCGCGCTTTCAACGGATCAAGACGAACTCGGCAAGCAGTATGGTGTGAAGCTTATGACAGTTCACGCATCTAAAGGACTTGAATTCGGGCATGTCTTTATCACCGGGCTTGAGCAAGACCTCTTCCCGCATGAAAAAATGAACGAGGATGACATGTCTGCAGAGGACAAAGAAGAAGAGCGGAGGTTGTTTTATGTAGCACTCACGCGGGCAAAAGAAAAGCTTCATCTTTCATACGCTCAAACAAGAACAATATATGGCGCGAAACAAGTGAACGCTCCGTCTGAATTCCTCGCTGATATCGACAATTCCTTAATGAAATTGGAAAACCCAGAAGCAGAAAAAATGATGAAATACATAGAGTTTTAATCTATGGCAAGGACTACCCTTGCCATTTTTTTGGTAATTGCTAAACTATAAATATAAATGGAAAGAAAGATCTCACTTTTGCAGAATAACTATTATCATGTTTATAACCGTGGAGTTGATAAGCGTAAGATCTTCAACTCAAATAGTGATTATCATAGATTCCTTGCGCTTCTCTATGTTTCGAATTCTGATGAAAAAATCCATATCAGCAACCAAAAAAATAATATTGCACTTGCAGATGTGCTGTCGCTAGAAAAAGGTAAAAATATAGTGGCAATAGGCGCGTATTGTCTTATGCCAAATCATTTTCATTTACTTCTCACACCTCTTGTTGAAGGAGGTATTTCAAAATTTATGCTAAAGCTCCAAACTGGTTATTCAATGTATTTCAATATAAAAAACGAAAGGGAGGGATCTCTTTTTCAAGGCACCTACAAAGCAACCCACGCGCAGGATGATGAATACTTGAAATATCTTTATGCTTACATCCACTTAAACCCTGCTAAATTAAAGGATAAGGAATGGAAGATCAAAGGAGCACATGATCTGAGTAGATTAAAAAATTTTGTAAAGGCTTACAATTATTCTAGTTATTCAGAATACGAAGATAAAGAATTCAAAATCTGTGATCCTAAAAAATTCCCTGAGTATTTCAAGAAAGATGCGGATTTCATAGACCTGCTAGATTTTTGGCTCTCTTATCAAAAACTAGAGATGGCAAGGGTAACCCTTGCCAGATAAGATATGACTTATGCGAAAAAATCACTTGGGCAGAATTTTTTGAGGTCAAAGAGCGCGCTTCGCGCGATGGTTGAAGCAGGTAAGATAAGAGAGGGGGAGATGGTGCTTGAGATAGGACCGGGGCGAGGAGCACTCACAGAGAAGCTTTTGGAGGCCGGAGCAAGCGTCGTAGCGGTGGAGAAAGATGAGGCTTTAATTCCTATTTTGCGAGAAAAGTTTGCAAAAGAAATTAGTGAAAAAAGATTTTTTCTAATACATGCCGATATTCTTGATCTCTCTGCTTCAGATATTTTAAAAGCCAACAAGCTGACCAGCTCACAAGCTTACAAGCTGATTGCCAATATCCCCTACTACATCACGGGTGCGGTAATAAGAAAATTTTTAGAGGAAAAGAACCCGCCTAAAATAATGGTTCTGCTTTTGCAGAAGGAGGTGGTGGAAAGGATTGTGGCGCGAGATGGTAAAGAGAGCATTTTGTCCATCGCTGTGAAAGCATATTGCCGTCCGAGATATGTGATGAAGGTGAAGAGAGAGGCATTCTCGCCCGCGCCGAATGTTGATTCGGCAATCGTGGCGTTTGAAGATATAAGCAAAAAATTTTTCACAGAAAACAAGATAAACGAGGAAAAATTTTTTGCTCTAGTAAAAACCGGATTCGCCCATAAGAGAAAAAAACTCGGTGGCAATCTAAAAAAACTCTCAAAAAATTTAAATCAGGATGTACTCGCAAACCTCAAGGACAAAAGAGCGGAAGAACTTTCGCCTGACGATTGGAGAAACCTTTTAGCGAAAAATTAGAGAAACATGTAGATAAAAGGATATATCGCGTCCGGGGTTGGCAATAAAGTCGTACCGATTTGAATAAGAGTGCCGAGCATTGGGATTGGAATAGTAAGATGAAGAGGGTTGATAAGAAAACAAACTCCGCCCCAGAAAAATTTTCCTCCTGTATCCGAATCGGGAATAGGTCCTGCAAATTTAAATACCGGCACTATAGGAGAGACCGGCACATAAGGCAACAGTAGCGGCAAAACAATACCGGATTCAACGAGAACGACCGCACCGTTGTAGCAGATTGGCAACATAGCGATAAATAAACCGTCATAGTCAGATGTATCTATCGGGGTCGGCCATGTAACAATTGCGAAAGTTGATGAGAAAGAGCCGAAAAACAGCAAAAAGATAATGAGTGGAATTAAAAGTTTTTTCATAGTGAAAGTTTGATTGTATTAGACGGTCCTGATATGCCGTTTTCGTTTGAAATCCAGAGCGATACTGATGCAGTAGTCATTAAATGAGCCGGTACCCCTATATAAGATGAGAAGCCGGGAAGATCAGAAAATTTTATTGAAATTACCGTGCCACCAAAAGCCGGAACATCGTTAAAAACTCCGAGAGTCGTATAAATAGTATTTAATTTCGCAAAATTCTTTCCGGTAATCGTAACAGTCTGATCAATTGCGGCGGAAGTGGGGGTTACACTTACAATTTTTGGTGCCGGGCGATTTTTGTAATTTACCATGAGCCCTAAAGTATTGCTTGGCAAGCCTTTTTCGTCAGCTACCGAAACTAAAACTCTGCCAAAAAAATCTTTTGGAATTGTTGTAGAAATAGCCGTACCGCCAGTTGAGGTTGCACCTTCAGTTCTCCTGTCTTTGTTCCATATGATAGTGTTGGCGGAAGAACTGAAATTTTTGCCATAAATTTTAATGGTCTGGCCCGGTTCCGCAGAATAAGTAGAGAGTCCTGTTAACGACACTTTAGTCGATGTGGCTATTGACGGTATTTTTATTCCATATTGCTTTAAGGTATCCAATATTTTTTGTGCATGTAAAGTTGTGGTCGTTGCGGAAAAATTCTTGGTGTTAGATGGCGTCATTATGGTCAACTCGGGATATTGCGCGCCAATTTTCGCGAGATAAGAGGTAAAGCTCTCCTTGGTGCTTGTAGACAATGTGGTATTGCTTAAAGAAGTATTTTTTACTGGAACAGATGATTTTGTCTCCGAAAGAATTTTATTGAGAACTGCCCTAGTGTAAGCATCCACTATGCCGTGTCCCTCGGTCCTGCCAAGTGGCGTGAGTATTTGAGAAGCGTACTTTTGTTGGAATTTGATGACTGCGGCAAGCGTTCTTATGCCGAAATAATCAGTCTCGTTGCCTGGAGAACCGGCCCCGCTTAATGCCACTTTAGTGTCAGCACTTTTGTTTAAAATCTGCTGAAGCACTTTAACCTCCGGCGATTGTACGCCAAAATACAGATAAGCCGTTATATCAGCGCGTACCAAAACCGCAACAAGACAAAAAGACAGTATAAAAAAACATGAAGCAATTTTCCGCATCGTTTCATTTTAGCATTTCTGTATTTTATCTCCATTGTCGATATAATCCCGTTAGAGATAGGAAACCATATCTAATTACTACAAAGTGTGGGCTGTTAATATTTATAACCTAGTTAAAAACCTGCTTTTCAGACCTGTCGTGTTTCCGTTTCATCTCTAACGGGATATAATGATCACATTGTGAGCGTACAGATCTCAAAACCGAGCAAAAAAATTATTGCGCTTCTGATAGTTGTCTCATGTCTTATTGCGTTCCTTTTAGTCAAGAAATTTTGGAGAGGAAAAGATCCTAATGCTCTTGTAATGCCAAGCTACGCAACAAATGAGACAATTGATTCCGCGCAAACAGGTTCTCTCGCATACAAAAACAAAACTGTTACAGACATCGCTATGTTTGATAGAGATGGCGATGGCCTGCCTGACTGGCAGGAGACTCTTGCCGGCACGAATCCGGAGAATCCTGATACAGATGGCGATGGAACAACTGACGGCAGTGAAATGAAACTTGGAAGGGATCCGCTCGCTCGCGGACCTAACGATAAAAAAGTGAGTCATTTTAGCGCTTCATCAACAGAATCTTCTGCTTCAAGCGAACCGGAAACTCTTTCTGAAGGAATTGCTCGGTCACTTTTCGCGAATACAGTATATTTAAGCAACAGCGATCAAATGACCAATGAAAACAAAGACGCTCTGGTATTTGACTTTGTTACCCAAATTGCAAATTCATTCACTTATAAAGAATATACAGCGGATGGACTTTCTTACACATCTCTTCAAGATACAGAGACAGTAAAAACATACGCCTCTCAATTCGCAACTCTTCAACTCGGAATGATAATTCAAATGCAAAATAATGTGTCAGCGATTCAAAATGATATCGGCGTCATGGCAAAGATATACGAAAAAGAAGCTGACGATCTGTATCGTATAAAAGTTCCGGAAGAAATCGCCGATGTTCATCTACAGATAATAAATAATTTCAGCAAGGCGGCAGCGGCATTTAGGGCAATCGTGAACCAGAAAACAGATCCGCTCCAAGTGCCTATTGCAATAAGCGTATATCAAGCGGCGGCAACGGAGATGGACGCGCTAATGGCCCAAGTTGCCCAGTTTATCAGGGCAAATGGTATAATTTTTAGCAAGAATGAGATAGGCGGATACTGGAATGCTTTTAATACACAATGAATCCCGTAGTAGAAAATGGCATTGCCATCATTTTGCGAGCAAATACTTACGAATGTTAAATCCTAAAATCTTTTCATGAAATACAAAGTGGTAAATTACAAACATAATCAAAAGATGGCGAAGCAAAAGATACCATTTTTCACTACGGGATGAAATTTTTTAGAAAACAGAAATTTTTAACAGGCTCCATACTTTTTTGGTTTATATTTCTAAACCTTAGTATGCCGATAGCCGCCTTTGCAGAATTCATTAACGGGATTGATACATCAAAATTAACTCCTGATCAAATACATATTATAAAAGCACAGCAGGTCATTGGGAGTCCGGAATACCAAAGTAATTTGGAAAAGTGGTATTCTCAAATTCAAGCCATGCCTCAAGTTACAATAGAGCAATCACAACTAAAATTGGACCAGCTTGATGGGTATATCGCAACCAAAAAATCCAATCAGGCAATTAATGCAGAATATTTGAGTATAAGAAACCAGCAGTTGCCAGGACCTGGTGCCAGTCTTTTTCCTGAAGGCAGTGTTGATGCCGCGAGACTGGATTTACTAGGTAATCCCAGCGCTTTAGAGTCATCCGGAGAAAATAACGATTTTACATTAGGGCCGGATGGACAAGTAAGCGCGTCTGCTTCGGGCGAAGCAGGTGTTGGCTTCGGCGATGCGACACAGAATGTGATAGGAGCGCTCGGCACCTGTTCAATAGGGGCTATTCTTGGGCGTCTTTTAGCTTCTCTTATATCAAGCATTATAAATCTGCTTTTGGGATTCCTTACTGATACTCTGTTTAGAGCTGTAGTAGGTCCTATTGATTGCATAGCGCAGCCGTTTAAACTTTGTATTGTAGACCCAGATGGCAATAACATAGGCACATCGCAAAGTCTCAAAACGACGGGTTATGGCAGTCCGAGTCCCACAGGAATACCAAAAATTCTTTTGTCTGCGCCATCGTTGGATTCAATAATGTACTGCATCGTCAATGAAATTTTGACATACATTACACAAGCGACTATCAAGTGGATAAATTCGGGCTTCAACGGCAATCCGGTTTTTGTTACGAACCCGCAAGCATTTCTCACTCGTCTTGGCGATAGAGAGGCGGCAAATTTTGCAAACGAGCTTGCTGGTGGCGTAAATCAGGCACTAAATAGAGGAGCAAACGGTCTAGCGGCAGGAGTAGCGGGCGCAGGATATCAAATTCTTGACGATATAAGAACGCCGGTTTTGATGGGTACTATAAATGCTTATAACGGAAATTTTGCCAGTCAGCTGCGTCCGACAATAAACAGTTCCCAATTTCGTGGTTTTTGGGGAAACGGCAATGTAAGCATGGATACGAGAATGCTGGCATTCAATCCCGAAAATAATTACGGTCCAATGATTGATTTTTACACATCACCGCGAATGCAGGCGCTCTCCGGTCAAGCGCGATCTTACGGTTCGCAGAATCTACTTATAAACCAGGGCTATCAAAATTATACATATTGTCCTCCTCAATACATACGACCAGACGGATCTTGCTATCCCCAGTCGTTACAGACCATAACAACAGGCAATCAGGTAAAAGACGAGCTCCAGAATCGCAGTATGATGAAATACTTGCGCGTTTCACTGGCGAAAGATTTTGACTCTATCATCACGGCACTTGTAAATCAGCTCATCAAGATAGCGGTCAATAAGATCTTTGAGGTAACGAAAAAAGCTCAAAGCGCGCTTTGAGCAGGAGGCAGATAGTGTTAGAAAAAAGCAGATTGCGACACTAATCCACGAATTCATACGAATGCCACAAATACAGACGCCCATTTAGTCCACTTTTCCCATATACCACATAGCATATTTGCTTTAAAAGGGATATAATCCCGTTCGAGATAGGAAACATATCTGATTAACAAAAAGTGAGATATCTTTACTAAATAGTCTTGTTCAAGCACTTGTTTTCCAACTTGTCGTGTTTCCGTTTCATCTCAAACGGGATATAATATTAAGTGATGTATGTCTTTAAAGGAAAAAGGGTACCGATAATTCTTTTAATTTTAGGATTTTGGCTTTTGTCATTGAATACTGCTAGAGCCGCTGAACCTGTCGTCAACATAAATTCGTCTACCAAGAAAGTAACTGTAGAAACGGTTCCTTCTTTTACAGGCATAAACGCACAAGGTACTGCGAGCCTGGAAGTACAAGGGCCAGGCGATTTTTTTACAATAAAAGGTTATGCGGAAGCTAATCTAAAAGAGATTTTATCTCATACTGACCAACAACAAATTCAGGAATACGAAGATAGAGCAGGGCGACTGGTAGCAACAGGTTTTGGGAGTTATGTGTCCTACAAGATACCGTTTACAACAAATAACATAAATGTAACTGCCGTATCAAAAGGTGAGATCACTTCCGACTCTACTGGGCGCACAAGTGTGGCAACTGTATCCGGTGATCAACTTCCTGTTGGCACGACTGATAATTGTCTTACCCCCAGCGCATATTATTCTATAAGAAGCAGCGGCATATCAAGCGGCGGAACATATTGCATTCACTTTCGCGATGCATCTGGCAATGATGTGACCGCTATCTACGACAAAGGTACGGCAGGCACTTCTGGTACAATCACAAAGCCTAATTTTTTACGAGCATTAATTGTGGGCGGGACAAACGGTAGATCTTATATAGATACTGGCAGTGCGCGAATTTTTAAAGACGCCATAAATGACCGAGCTTTTATAAATCAAGCTTTGAAGCAAAACCACAACATTGATAATGGTTACACACAGTTGATGTTGGCTGACAGAATGGGATTTGGAAGCATTGAAGGGCCTAATGGAAGCTCAATAGGAGTCGGGGCTAATAAGGTAAATCTTATAAAAAATTATACCAATTTGACGGATGCTCAAAAAGAAAACTTTATCAATAAAGTTTTGAACGACGAACCGTTAACGGAAGCAGAGCAGACAATATTAAACAATGCGAACAAAGAAAGAGATATCCAGGCAATCAACAACTTTAGTGGATTTCCGCAAAGTTTAAAAGATCTCTACATTTCACATTTAACAAATGGCACCCCTCTTTCCCCTCAACAACGACTCGACTTTGACTTCAACATGAAAAGGGTTAGATCTCAAAATGTCATTGTAGAAAGTGTTGGCAGCAGAATAGGGACAGAAGAAACAAACGTAGTAAGAACCAATGACAACAATGCTGCATTAGTAAAACGTCTTCAAGAAGCAACTGACGGCACCAAACCTACGGGAGCATGTATCATTTGGGACTGGCAATATAGCAGTTTTTTGGGGTTGCCAAAGTCGCAACCAGGGGCATCACTTCCGGCATGTTTCGCCCAAGTCTTTTACATAATTCTCTGGCTTGCATCATTTATTGTTGGATTTGTAGGAAATGTCTTTAACGCTGTATTCGTTTTCACTGTTGTTAATATAGCGAGTTTTGTTGGCAATGATAAGGAAGGGCTTTCAATCATAAGAGTGGGCTGGACTGTAGTCCGAGATATCGCAAACATCTGCTTTATCTTTGTTCTCTTGTATCTTGCTATTGCAACTATTCTTCAGATTGATGAGCACGGGGTAAAACACTCGTTAAGCCGGCTTATCATAGCCGCCGTGCTCATTAACTTCAGTTTGTTCTTCACAAAAATAATTATTGACGTGCCGAATATAATGTCAATTGAGATATATGACAAGATAACGACTGATGAAGGAGGCCGAAAGGTTGACTTAGGTGACGCTTTTATGACCCTGTTTCAGCCACAATTGATATTAAAGGACCCGAGCCAAAGCGCATCAAGTATCCTCAATAATAGCGCGGTAAAAAATGCAGGAGATCTCACCGCCGCCGACGCTAAACAATTTGCCTCGGGTACAAGCCCTTTTACCACATTTGCTATGGGAATAATTCTTGACGCTTTTATTATTCTTGTTTTCGCCGCCGTGTGCGTGATATTTATAAAACGCTTTGTGGTACTTTTATTCCTAATGATATTTTCGCCTTTGGCGTTTGTCGGCATGGCAATACCGATTTCTTCGCTTCAAGGCATGGCAAAAGAAAAATTCTGGAATACCTTGATAAAAGAATCTTTTTACGCGCCGATATTCATGCTCTGCGTTTACATTACTCTTCAGGCCGGAAGAGGAATTATGCAGGCAGATTTTTTAAGCGGACGGACTTTTTCAGCCCTTATTGATGTTCAGCAAATATTCAGTTTTGCGGTACTCATTGTAATGCTCGTGGCATCACTCATCATAGCCGAAATGATGGGAGTGAGAGGCGCTGCCGGGGCAATGGCGGTTTATAATAAAGGAAAAAGCATGGCGACAGGAGCTTTGGTTGGCGGAGCTATGGGCGCAACCGGATTCGGACTCGGATGGGCAACGCGCAATACCGTCGGAAGATTTGCTCAGACATTGGTCAATAAGCAAGAGGGATGGCTAGGACATAGCGACACGATAGCAGGATGGGCGACAGGCAGAGACAGGCACGGTAATCCGCTCAAAGGAGGGTGGCTCGTAAGTCAGGCCAAACAAAGACTGGCAAGAGGACTAATAAGAACCGCCAGGGCCGCCGGCAAAGGATTTACAGAAAAAGAAATCGGAGCGGAAGTCGCTTATTATGAAGCGCGGATTGAAGAGGCGCACGGAGATCAGAAAGAAATTGGGAAAATTCTTAGAGAAGCGGGCGGAAAGGGCATTTCATCCGCAAAGCTCCAAGCGGCAGATGACATATTCAAAAAACTTAATTCGGATGGAAAAGCCGGCGTACGCCTTGAGATGGAAAAGGATATCCGAAATGAACATATAAGACGAGTGGACTCGCATGGCAACGCTGTTGAAACCGACCAACAGTGGTCAAAGAGAGTTGACCTTACAAAAGGTGTGGGCGAAAGCGATGAGGCATTTCAGCATAGAGTCATGGAGGCACATGGAAGCAGGCTTCGCATAACAAGAAATGCCGGCGAAGATGACGAAACTTATGAAAAGAGAATCGGGGACCAGCTCATAAAAAATGACAAGGGCTACAGCAGATATTACCTTGATCACGGAGGAGGGCGAATGGAGCAGCCGGAAATAAGCGAGGTGGAAAGAAAGATGCGAAGCAATCTGCCTTTTTGGGACAGAGAGTTTCAAAATGTCATAGGCAAGCCTATTGAAAGAATAGAAGGAGAAAGCGATGCAGAGTATGGAGCTCGTAGAACGCGGGCACATGCAGTGAGAGTAGAGGGTATGAAAAAGATGATAAAGAACGCGCAGAGCAACGAACAGGGACTCTCCATGTTAAAAAGCTTGCCGAAAGAAGCGCGGGCGATGTTTGAGGGCGATGACCCAGAAAGTGTAAATCTTAGAAATGAGCTTACAAGTTCTTTAAGGAACAGGTTTACTGATGAAATATTCTTTTCCAGCGCGGTCAAGGATTCATTGTTTGGAGCAAAAATGAAAGAGGCGATCTCTGCGCCTGTATGGAAAATGGCCGAGACTGTCGCTGTCTATGGTGAAATGACAAAAGCCGGCGAGATAGGCAGGGCAATCGCAAAATATGAAGCCGGTGGTCCAGATGCTGATAATCAAATAATGACAGAATTTGAAAGACAAACCGTAGACTTGGATGTACTGGCACCCGATCGGGCAACATACAATTTAGTGGCAGATAGAACAAAAAGAGTGCTTAGGGATGCTACGGCTACCGTAGTGCAAAAACAGCAGGCAAGAATTGATTTGGAGCTGGCAGTCAGAACTTTTAGCAAAGCTTTTGAAGATAAACGGTTTGGCCTTGAATCGCCCGCGGCCTCATACTCAACACAGACAAACGGTGAGAGAACAATGATTAAATCAAAAGATGTGGTGGAAAGCAGAACAAGGGTGTATGGCATAATAGGAGACATAAAAACCGCGATTGATAATGTAAAAACCGGTAAGGCGTCAATATCATTGACTATCCCACCTCCGCCTCCTCCACCACCTCCGCCTCCTCCA
>Ga0209542_10018184_pt1 | contig 11407 bp, 12 predicted proteins | sample RifCSPhighO2_01_FD_184028 | JGI IMG/M metagenome (GOLD analysis project Ga0209542, IMG submission 184028) | Soil microbial communities from Rifle, Colorado - Rifle CSP2_plank highO2_0.1 (SPAdes) (version 2) | ecosystem: Environmental > Terrestrial > Deep subsurface > Rock core/Sediment ...
AAAATCGGCTGCTATTCTATTGCTTCTGCTTGCCCTGAGCACAGTCGAAGGGCTATAATTGTCTCATGTATTATTCTCATTCATGCTCTTATTGCGCAAAGATCTTTTATACCTACCACTCGAGTAAAGTAGGCGCGTCGAGAGTCCTTTTTGAAGGTATTAAAAAACACTTAATTGAATATGGCGAGGACCATAAAGAATATATGTTTGATGAAGATCCAGAAATCGAAATTAACCAGATGTATTATGTAATGATAGAGTCAGAAGAAAAACCGGCCGGCCACTACGAACTTTGACTATTTTGACCTATTGTGCCCTAGTTTACACCGATTTGATAGAATTGACATTTTGATTTACTTAACTTATTCTATTTAGTCTCCTATAAAATTCGAAACTTAGATTTGGGAAGACATTTTTAGGAAGGGGGTGAAGAAACGTGACAAATGGTAAGAGTAATAAAATAAATTCCTCGCATGTAAGATTCGGCAGAAGAACCTATTTCTTTGACGTTAATGAGAAAAACGACAAGAAATATCTCAAGATTACCGAGTCGAAATGGATGGGTGAAGGAAAGGATAGAATCTACAATTCTTTCGTTCTTTTCCCAGAAGAGGTCGAAAACTTCCAGAAAAATCTTTCTGAAGTGGCAGGGTATCTTACCTAAGGTAAGATACGAGACGCCGGGCCCGGCGCAATTCAAATCTTTATCTACCAAACAGTTCTCGAAGTTCTTGTTTTGCCTGTTCGAGTACTTTTTTTCTTTCGCTTGGTAAGTTTTTGCCTGCGCGGTTTATGTAGAAATTGAGCATCGACATGGCGGACTGAAAAGGCTTGGCTTTCCTGCGTGAACTTTCCTCTGCCGACTTCTTAAGACTTTCCGCAATTTTTTTGGGATCATCCCGCATAAATACACCTTCCTCAAGATCAAGCGCAATGCTTGTTTTTGTAACTTCTTGCGACCAGTATTTTTTCTTCATTGTTTCAGTTCTTCTCTGAATTCTAGTAAAAGTTTTTTGATTTCAAAAACACCCACCCTAAGAATCGAGGTTTATAAAAGATTTTGCTGACTGTTTTTGTTTTCAGTTTTAGGTTTTATGTTGAGATGTTTATAGGCTTCATTAGTTGCGACGCGGCCGGATTTTGTCCTTTTGAGAAAGCCAATTTGGAGTAAATATGGTTCGACTATTTCTTCAATGGTGCCGACGTCTTCGGCAAGAGAAGCGGCTATTGTTTCAACGCCAACTGGGCCGCCTCCGTGTTTTTCAATAATGCTTTTTAAGTATCTATGGTCAAGACTATCTAAGCCAAGCGAATCAACCTCAATAAGACCTAATGCTTTTTCGCACAAGTCGAATGAAATATCGCCTTCTCCATGAACTTGCGCAAAATCTCGGGCTCTTTTGAGTAATCGAAGCGCGATTCGGGGAGTTCCTCGTGCTCTTTTTGCAATTGTCAAGATTGCTTCTTTGTCAATCGCGATTTTGAGTTTCTTTGCAGCTTTTTCAATTATTATCGCAAGGTGTTGGGGATTATAGAACACCATTCGATGTACCACACCAAAACGATCGCGAAGAGGCCCAGACAACATTCCCGCTCGAGTTGTTGCGCCAACAATTGTAAAGCGAGGTAGATCAAGACGAACAGTGCGAGCAGACGGCCCTTTGCCAATTACTATATCGAGACAGTATTCTTCCATTGCAGGGTAGAGCGTTTCTTCAACAACTTTATTCAAACGGTGAATCTCATCAATAAACAGAACGTCTCCGGGTTCCAGATTCGTAAGTATCGAAGCAAGATCGCCGGCCCTCTCAATCGCCGGGCCAGACGTTATGCGAATGTTCGAACCCATTTCTTTTGCAATTAAATGAGACAAAGTGGTTTTCCCAAGTCCCGGCGGCCCATAAAGAAGCACATGCTCAAGCGCCTCTTTTCTTTTGCGAGCTGCATTTATTGCAATTTGAATCGATTTTTTAACAGACTCCTGTCCTACAAAATCGTGCCATTCAGAAACCCTCAAGGAGGTAAAAACAACCTCTTCTTCTGGTGTTGTTTCTTTTGTATTTAATATTGATTTTGGTTTACCCATTCCCTGATGTGGGATGTGAGAAGTTAGAAGCTAGACTTTGATGTGAGAAGTTGGATTTTTCTCATCTCCCACCTCATTATCCAGCTTCACACTTCTAACCTCTCATTTCCCTAAATACTTAAGTGCCATCTTTATTTGTTCTTCAACGCTCACCGAACGGTCAATGTTTCGAACCGCTTCGTTTATTTCTTTTGTTGTGAACCCGAATGTCTTGAGAGCGCTACTCAGTTCATTTCTGCTCCCATTCGAAACCCCCGAAAGATCAAGCTCCCCGCCACCAACTTTATTTTTAAGTTCGATTATAATTTTCTGAGCATTTTTTGTCCCAAGACGAGGAACACCGGAAAAGAATGAAACATCCGCATCTATTATTGCTTTAACAATCTCATCGCCTGCCCCAATTGCAAAAATTCCAATCGCAGTCCTTGGCCCAACCCCCGAGACATTAATTAAGGACTCGAACAACTTTAAATCAGCGTATTTTGAAAAACCGTAAAGCTCTAGAACATCTTCGCGAACATGGGTGTATGTAAACAGCGTGGTTTTCGAACCTAATTCGGTTATTCCGGAGAGAACATCAGAGGCAACAAGAACTTTATATCCAACACCATTAACATCAACTATTAAATATGGATCATCCCTAATTATTACATTTCCCGAAAGATAACCTATCATGAAGCAACTCGATTATACCACAGGGCTTTTGTATGTTTACGCTGAGCGAAGTCGAAGCGAGAATGCGCACGTGATGGCGCAGGCGAGTGCGTCGACCGTATCATCGGGTTTTGGGATTTCTTTTAAGTTAAGAAGTGTTTTTACCATTTTTCCCATTTGGTCTTTTTCAGCGCGCCCATACCCTGTTAGTGCAATTTTAACCTGGAGTGGAGTATAAGAGAAAACTTCTAAACCGAGTTCGGCTGCTGTTACAATCATGACTCCTCTTGCCTGACCAACAATTAATGCAGTTTTTGCATTTGTATTAAAAAATAACTCTTCGACGGCAAGCGCTTGTGGCTTGTATCTCTTGATAATTCGAACAAGCTCCTCCCGAATCGTCAGAAGTCGAGCCTCGATCGGCAAGCCCGCTTCTGTTTCTATGCACCCAAAACTTTGAACTTTTAACTTTGAACTTTTAACTTTCTCGATGATTCCCCAGCCAGTCCTCGCAATCCCCGGATCTACCCCAAGAATTATCATGGCTTAATTATAACATTCGAATTCTTTTATTTATATTGTACTACTATGTATGGCATGGTATAATACTCCCCATGGAAAGACCAATACTTACAATTAAACAGGCTGCAAAGCTTTTGCAGGTTGACCCCAATACTATCTATCGCTGGGCCCGAGCGGGCAAATTTCCTGCCTCAAAAATCGGCAAAGAATGGCGAGTCTTGCGTTCTGATGTCATTAAGTTTGTGGAAAGTAAAAAAGCGCAAACACAATTTCTGACAAAAACCCAAGAGGCAGAGCTTATCACGGCATTGGTAGGAAGACGGGAGATTCCGCTTAAGCTTGAGTATCTTGGTGAAGGAGCAGATAGATATGTTGCAATTTCAGCACCAGAGATTGGGGGAGGCTCTGACATAAACATTATTTCAAACTACAAAGATCGCTTCTCAGATTTTTTAAAGAGCAAAAAATTCAATTTAGTGGACATCGGCACAGGGGACGGAAAAAAAGCAGCATTTGTTATTTCTCATGTTGCTAAAAACGTTTCCTCATATTCAGGGCTTGATATTTCAAAGCGAATGCTTGATCTTGCTGGGCAAACGATGCAAATCGCACACCCCGAATTAACGTATGAGAGATTCATTGAGGATTTTGAATATAGTAGCATTTCTAATGCTACTTATTATCTCAATCGGAGATATCAGAATAATAATTTAATTCTATTTTTAGGTAATACTATTGGCAATATTTCCGATGCTCATCGTGTGCTCATTAATCTCAGGGACGGAATGAGCGATAAGGATTTTTTATTAGTTGGGTTAGCATTCTATAACCCTCAAAACATTCCGCTTTCGACATATAATAAAAAGGTTGTTATTGATGTGCTCTGGACTATACCAGAAAAAATAGGGATAGAGCGGGGAGACGCAAAAATATCGTGGGTTTATAATGAGCATTTAAGACAACTAGAGTGCCAGCTTGAATTCATGCGCAATTGGAGCAAGATTTTTGGGGGAAATTTAATTCAGTTTGGTAAAGGACAGAAAGTAAGGCTTGCCATCTCAAGGAGATTCACGAAGGATGATATATTCGAATTGTTTGCAAGGGCCGGTTTTAAAATCGAAATTTTTGTCCACGATAAAGACAACGCTTTAGTTCTGTGCCGCCCCCACGCTTGGGAAAAAAGAATATAGTTGTTTATAATGTCAGTTGTTAGTTGTCAGTTGTCAGTGGTTAGCTCGGTGAGCGAGTGAATGGTTTTTATCTCTGGATCTGATTCCTCTGATTTTCTGTTGATCCAGATTACGTCTACAAATTTTTGGAGAGCCTCAACTACATCATGTTTATTATCTACAAACGTTGCCTCGCGAGGCAACAGTTCTATCGCCTCATCTGAGAGTTTTCTTTTGTGTATAAAAACGTATTCAGAAGAAAAATAATCTCTTAATCTTGCGGCATCGAGTTTCCTATTCTGCAGTTCTTCGTTCCCCTGTGAAAAAACCCCAAGAGTTTTTTTGTCTTTTAGTTTCTCTAGGACCTCAAGCGTCTCGGGAAAGAGTGATTCTTGATATAAGTCTTCTTCCTCCCAAAAAACTTTATTGAGTTTTACTACATCTTTCCCGTACCTATGCGAGAGATAAGCCGTGATGCCGTGAGGATCAAAATCGGTTCTTTCCGAAAGCTTTGAATAATAATCGGCGTTTGCGCTGATTAATTCTTCTTCGGAAATTCCTAAGATCGCGACGAAACGAGACCGAAGTAATTTTCCGAAGCGCTCGGTATCAAAAAGCACACCATCTATGTCAAAAAGAACTAACTCTTGCATTTAACTTCATTATACTATATAGAGAAGATAGGCATGCCACGTTCATATAGATGAAAAGATCCATTTTTGCCTTTTTGTCGCAAAACCAAATAGTAACTGCACTTCTTATTGTTGGCATAGGTTGGCTGATTGTTGAGATTAGAGGAGTTTTAATAGCCCTCTTTGTTTCCTATGTCCTGATGGCGTCTATAGCGCCATACGCGCAAGCTTTAAAGCGTGCTCGTGTACCTTCCGCGCTCGCGGTCATCATTCCGTATCTTTTCGCCGTTATCATACTTGCCTTGATACTCCTTTCTCTCGTGCCATTTCTTGTCTCACAGATTCAAATATTACTGTCCCGCTTTCCGTCCTATCTCTCGTCAGACGTAAGATTTTTAGGAATCCCAATTGGAGCAGTCAATCTGGATGAGATTGCGGCAAAAGAGCTTGGTAACATTGGAGAAAATGTTATAGCTTTTACGAGCCGGATTTTCGGGGGATTAGTATCAGTAATCAGCATTTTTGCAGTTTCTTTTTATTTGCTCCTTTATAGAGAGACTGTAAGAGAGAATTTTGTCTCTCTTTTCTCAAAACCAACGCAGGCTAAGGTTCGGAAAATTACCTTGCTAGCTGAGGAGAAACTGGGCGGATGGCTTCGAGGGCAACTTGTGCTCTCAGGATTCATAGGCGTTGTAACATGGGTCGCCTTAACAATCCTTGGACTCGAGTTTGCTTTGCCTCTTGCTGTCATTGCGGGGTTACTCGAGATTGTTCCAACAATTGGACCAATAATTGCGGCTATTCCCGCAATAATCGTTGCCCTAAATATTTCTTTCCCTATGGCTCTAATTGTTGGGGTTGCCTATTTCCTTATCCAGCTTTTAGAGAAAACATTTTTAGTCCCAAGAATAATGCAGAGGGCGGTAGGGCTTAATCCTATTGTCATAATTATTGGGATAATAATTGGAGGAAAGCTTTTGGGAGTTCCGGGCGCGCTTCTTGCGATTCCGTTTATATCCCTTCTTGTTGTAATCTACAGAAACATATAAGTTAACCTTAAGAATTTGCAAGGAGGAAAAATAAAGAGAGAATTCCAGCCGCAAAAAGCATCGGAAGAAACGATAAGTTTTTTGATGTCCCTTTTTCAGATCTAATGCTTGGAAAGTTTAAAAATTTGTCCTGATGGAACAATACTCTTGCAATCCATGAAGGAGCGTATGTCATAACTCCCTCCAGAAGTCCGTTTCTGTACCTTCTGCCCGAAACAAAGACTATAAAATTAGCATCTACATAAACTTTCCCAACCTCTCGTAATCTTTTTGCCAAGTCTATGTCCTCGCCCATAGTAAGCGACGTATTAAATCCTCCGATCGCAAGAAACGCGTCTTTTTGGACAGCCATATTAAAACCTGACAGATTCCATCCGCCAGACAAAATTTTATCTATTACCCAGAACGCTTTGAAGAGATATCTGCCTGCTGCGCGCGCGGAGACAGGTCCAGAATATAGGTTCGATAAGCCTCCAAACGCAACAAGTGAGTCATCTTTCTCAAATTCCGTAACTATCCGCTCAACCCAATTTTGAGGAACTATAGAGTCAGAATCTGTCGAGGCAATAATTCTTGCGCGCGCTGCGCTAAAACCGGCGTTTCGCGCCTTGGCAACACCTTTTTGTTTTTCAACAATTACACACGCGCCATATTTTTCTGCAACTTCCGCAGTTCTGTCAGTTGAATTATTGTCAACGACTATCAATTCAAAATTTTTATACGTCTGATTAACAAGACTCTTAAGTGTTGCTCCTATAAAATTCTCCTCATTATATGCGGGTAAAACTACTGTAATCCTGGGGTTATTAGGATTAACATGTTTTTGTTCTTTTAGCCCGATATAGAATTGAGGTTGCGTTTTCTTTTTAAATCTTGAAATAAAAATAGAAAGGAAACTAACAAAAAAGACGGGCAAAAGATTTAGCGGCGACCAATAGTTTTTTATGCTTTCATGCGCAAAAATTATTGACCATAGTTCATCAACAATAAAGCCAAGACTAATACCCGCTAACAGGACTCCCAAAAAACCAATCTTTCTCCTCTTAATAAATGCCGCAAATATGAGAAGGAGAAAAACTAGAGCCGCTTGTGAATGGTAAACTTGCGACCCTCCCAAAATAAATTGAGGGTATTCAGAAGACCTCGCGAATAAAATAAAAAAGCGAGTAAGAAGAATGGTTGTAAAGAATGAAACAAGCGCAACAAAAACGTGCTCGCCGCGTTCATTTTGTTTCATTATCCGCTCGACGCTTTCCTTGTTATATTTCTCGAGTAATTCATAATAGACATTTTCAAGTTGGTCCACTGTAGATTTAACAGAAAATTTCTCGGCGCTTCTCACAGCACTCTCTGACATTCTTTCGCGCGTTTCCTTATTTGCCAAAATGGAAACAACTTTTCCGGCAAATTCTTTTGGGTCTTTCTTAACAAGAAAACCATTCTTCCCATTCTCAATGCACTCGTATGCGGGGTCGCGAAGCGCAACAACGGGGACTCCCGAGGCAAGTGCCTCAAGGACTACAAGGCCTTGGGTTTCCGTAGTTGACGAGAAAACAAACACGGAAGCGTCTTTGTAGGCCTTGTGGATTTCCGAGTTGTCTATGTGTCCAAGAAAGTGTGTGTTTTTTGAAACTCCAAGCCGAAAGCTTTGCCTTTGGAGTTTTTTTTTGTCTGGGCCTTCCCCTATTATAACAAGGTGAGCCGAAGGTTCGTGAGTCAAAACATGCCTAAAGCTCTTTATTAAAAAGTCTATAGATTTCTCGCGACCCAATCTCCCAACAAAAAGCAATATTGGTTCTTTTTTAAGATTAAGTCTTGTCCGCAGGTATCCTCCCTTGCCTTCTTTGAATTTATCTATATTTATTCCGCTTGGAACAACTTTTATAGGTTTTTTTACACCATATGAGACAAGTTCCTGTTCAACACGACCTGTTGGAGCGATAAGAAAGTCTATTCGGTTACCAAATATTTTGGTCGCGCGCTCCATCATTTTAGGAGTTATAACTTTACCTTTTAAAAAGTAATGCGTGTACCTATTCCAGAGAGTGTGGTAAGTAACAACGAATGGGACGTTTTTTGCTCGCGCAACCTCCCAACCCATAAGAGTCACAACGCCTCCTGAGTGGCCATGAATAATATCAAAATCCATAGACAAAACTTTGCGCATTGCGCGGTCTGGAAGGTTTAGGGCTAGTCTTATCTCGGGCTCTTTGAAAACCTTAAGTGAGGTAAGCCTTATGACATTTAGGCTTTTATCTATATACCCCGGGTAAGAAGGCGCAATGATCCAGACTTCGTGTCCGCGGCGCTCAAGCTCTTTTGCCGATTCAAAAACGCTCGTTGCAACACCGTTTGGCTGGGGCAGAAACCCATCTGTAAAAAACCCAATCCTCATGTGATTGTATTATAGATCATAAGGTTGTCATATTAAATCTTAAATATTAAACAGTAAATATACATATTAAAAATCAAATACTTTAGCGTGATCTAAGCCGGTTGTTTACATATTTTATGTTTGATATTTTATTTTTGATATGATTTGTGTATCTTGACAGAAAGTTATCCACATCCGTATACTCTAAGCCCATTAGAAACTGGTGTATCTAACGGGCTAAGCCCCTTAACTAATATGAACGATATTTGGAAGCAGGTTTTGGAAGAAATAGAACTTGAGGTGTCAAAGCCTATATTCCTTTCTTTCTTCAAGCCAACTGTTCTTGTTTCGCTAGAAAACTCTATAGCAGTTATCGATTCTCCAACCCATATCACATCAGAATACATTGAAAAAAGGTATTATTCCTTAATTAAAAGAGCGCTAGACAAAAAACTCTCGCAGAATATAAGTATTGTTTTTACCTCAAGTGGTTCTTCCGCCCCAAAATTTCAAAGTGGCAACGTGGGTCCTCTTTTTGTTAAAGATATTGAGCGGGGCTCCAAAAAATCGCGCCCATTAAGAATCAGGCCGGATTACACCTTTGAGTCGTTAGCGGTTTCGGACAGTAATCAACTTGCTTATACAGCGGCAGTGACTGTTACGTCATCTCCGGGAGAAAAATATAATCCTCTTTTTCTCTATGGAACTGTTGGGGTGGGGAAAACCCATCTCTTGAATGCTATTGCAAATAGGGCCTATGATGAAAACCAAAACTTTAAAGTCTTATATCTAACGACTGAAGAATTCACGAATGAAGTTGTTGAGGCAATAAGAGATAGGACGACAGCAGCTTTGCGCAAAAAATTTAGAAATGTTGATATTTTACTTTTAGATGATATTCAGTTTCTTACTGGAAAAGAAAAAGTGCAAGAAGAACTTTTCCATACTTTTAACACCCTTATAGACAAGGGGGAGCAGATAGTTTTCTCATCAGACCGGCCGCCGCATGAAATTAGAAAGATAGAAAAAAGACTTGAGTCTCGCCTTGAGGGAGGCTTAGCCGTTGACATAGGGCCTCCTGATTTTGAACTGCGGACAGCAATACTTTTAATAAAAAGCAAAAAATATGGTTTGAATTTGACTTTAGATGCTGCCAAAATTGTTGCAGAAAAAATTGAGGATACGCGCGCGCTTGAAGGTTTCCTGTTAAAACTTGCTTCTGTTTATGAAAAGGGAAGCGAAATTGGACCCGAGCATGTTATTTCAGTCCTTAAGAAGGATAAATCAACTCCAGTAGCCTTACATTCAGATACAATTGTCTCAACTATTTGCTCTTACTACAATATAAAACCCACTCAATTAAAGGGGGCGAGGAGAGATTCATATTTAGTGAGACCAAGACATGTTTGTATGTATCTTCTTAAAGAAGAGGCAGGTCTTACTTTTGTTGAGATAGGGAACCTTATGGGTGGTCGTGATCATTCAACAGTAATGCACGCAGTGGGGAAAATTACAAAACTTGCCTCATCCTCTGATAAGACTCGTGAGGAAATCATGTTTATAAAAAGAAAGTTTAAGGAGGAAATCACTCAGTAAATAAAAAAGGGACCATTATTAACAAAATATGCACACTTTTTTCAACAAGATATCCACAAAAATCTACGCTCGTAGTTTTGCTTTTTTCCAGATGTCAACACCCACTACTACTATTACTAATAAAACAATAATGGTTAAGTGGTTAGGGTGTCCACGCGGTTCTAAAAACTATTTAACTATTTAAATTTATGAAAGTAGAATTTTTAATAGAGAACATAGAAAAATTTCTCCCCCTAATATCCAAAATTATTCCCGTTCATTCTCAAATTCCCATCCTCTCGAATATTCTTCTCGAAGCAACAAAGCAGGGATTTTATATTTCTACTACAAACCTTGAAATAGGAGCAAGAATTAAAGTTCCGGCAAAAATTGAAGAAGTGGGAGCAGCAACGGTCCCAGGAAAACAATTTACAGAAGCTCTATCGTCTCTACCTAAAGATAAAGTTTATATATCTTCCGAAAAAGACAGTCTTAAAGTAAAATGTAGGAACAATGTCATTACTTTTCAGACAATTGCAAAAGAAGAGTTTCCAAACATTTTAGAGCAGAAAGGGGAGAAGGCATATACGTTTTCTGAAGGGGAAATCGGGGAGGTTTTTGAAAAATTAACCCTGGCAGCTTCCCTAGATGATTCAAGACCAGAGCTCACAGGGGTATTGTTTGCCCAGAAAGATAACGCAATAGATTTTGTAGCAACAGACGGATTTCGCCTGTCTCTTAAGAAAAAGAGAAAAGGAAAAATACTTCTCAACCAAGAGTCCCTAATTCTTCCCGCAAGGTTGATTATAGAAGCTATGTCATTATTGGGGGAAACATCTCTATATATTTACAAAAAAGGGAACCAAGTGGTTTTGGAAAATGAGGAGACCCTTATTGTTGGGAGGTTAATAAATGGCGAGTTCCCGAACTATGAGAGAGTAATTCCTGCATCTTTTAAAACTACCATAACCCTCGACGTTCAGGAATTTTTACAGAAATTAAGATTAACGTCTATTTTTGCAAGAGATGCGGCAAACATCGTTAAAATATCTGTTTCTGACAGTAAGGTGAAAATGATAGCCCGCTCATCAGGGGTTGGTGAGGGGGAGATGGTTTTAGAGGGAGAACAAGAAGGCGAGGATAATGAGATAGCGTTTAATATAAAGTTTTTAGTGGATCTTTTGAAAAACATTCAAGAAAAGACTATTACAATTGAGCTCTCAAGTCCTGTTGAGCCCGCAACCTTTAGGATTCCAGAAGATCCTGACTTCTTACACATCATAATGCCCGTCCGCCTCCAGGAGTAGCGCTTAATGCGTAAGTATCTCTAAACAGTGTGCTATTTA
>Ga0209542_10018188_pt1 | contig 11405 bp, 7 predicted proteins | sample RifCSPhighO2_01_FD_184028 | JGI IMG/M metagenome (GOLD analysis project Ga0209542, IMG submission 184028) | Soil microbial communities from Rifle, Colorado - Rifle CSP2_plank highO2_0.1 (SPAdes) (version 2) | ecosystem: Environmental > Terrestrial > Deep subsurface > Rock core/Sediment ...
AGTGGGAGCAGTATTCGCAGGAGTAATAGTTATAGAAACATTAGTTTGTTGAGAAGTTGCCTTTCCGGTAAATATGTTTTTCCCAGTTATAATATCAATAATCCCTGCTTGAACATTAAAAACAAGAAGAATAATAAGAATTATAGAAACCAAAAAAACAACTCTCTCTTTTTTCATAAAGAGAGCAGATTTAACAAATATTTAAAGATTCTCTTCTCCAACTTCCTTCAAAAGCAAAGAAGCAACTCTGTTCTTGTTTCGCTTATAATACATATAAATCAAAACAGCAATAGATATAATTAAAATAACTATAAGGAAAAATATGCTCCAAAAATATCTAACGATTTCAAAAAATGCGCTCGCATTTGCAGTTTTCCCAAAATAAACAACATTTGCATACAAAACATGCTCTCCTGTTTTTGCACTTTCAGGAATAACAATATTCTTAAAAAATTTGCTCTCGTCCCTGAATCTAATGCTCTCGTTCTCTTCAAATAAAACCTTATCATTCATATCTTTGACCACATAATTTATCTGTGCGTCTATAAATCCCACCCTCTCTAAATTTACTAAACTAACTTCTGCAGAAACTTCGTTTCCAGGCCTTACCATCAGATATTCTTTAGGAATTTCTAGTTTTACGTCAAGCAAAGGATTTCTAGAGCTAACTTCAACAACGAGTAAAATCTCCTTTCTTATATCTCCGCTGGAAACAATAATCTTCCCAGTATAAACTCCTAATTGCTTACTTTCTAAGGCCAATAACTCTAGTAAAATAGTCGTCTTCTCTCCTCTTTTTAAATTAAATTCTCTATTGTTCTGTCTAAAAAAGTCTCTCAAAGTATTATTCACCTCAACAGTTAAATCAGACCATCCAATATTCTCAATCGTGAATTGCTCTCTCTTCGCTTCTCCTTGCTTTAATTGAACAATTATTTTATCTTTATCTAAAGAAAAATCTCTGGTCAGCAAAATATTAGTTTTATTTCTTCCAGTCAGAAATCCACTGCCTCCTCCAGAACCGCCGTTCCCTCCTAGATTCCCTCCAGGCGTTCCACTTCCAAAGCTTATCTCCTCTGCACTGAAAGTTCCTGGAAAACTAGCATTGAAAGTCAGATTTCCCCCGATATAACTAACTAAAGTGCAAACACTCAATGGACACTCTGCTCCATTCAACAAAATTCTAGGATTATTAAAAGGCAGTCCGAAAAAGCTCAAGCTGGAATTTTTATTAAAATTAGGCAATTTTCCAGTATCAATTGAGATTTTATTGAATGCAATATCTGTGTTTGAATCCAAGTCCAAAACTTTATCCGAAAAATTAAAATCATTCGTCAAATTAATACTATCAAGAAAACTAATCTTCCCATAGTTTTTATTCTCTAAAACAACTCCTTGTAAATTTTGAACCTCAAGATAACTATAAGAATCAAAATCACTAGACTCTCCTTTTGTCAGCCCCCTATATTCGTTATAAATAACCTTAAACAAGCCCAGATTAATAGAAAAACTAACATTTTTTTTAGTCAATCCATAGCTATTATTAGCAAAAACATTAATTATATAACTACCTTCTCCAACATTCAATATCGCTTCTCCACCAATCAAACTAACATTTGCGCCGCCATCAATATTATACCACACACTTTCTCCATTGGTTATAACTATTAACTTCAGAGATTTATTTGAAAAATAACTCTCATTTCTAGGGCTTTCAATAATAATTGAAGGTGAACCAACTACCGGGACACTAAGGTTAAATTGCGGGGAATAATCTAATTCTGCTTTACGGAGAATTTGATTAATTTGGTTGCCTTTAGTTTCAAATTCTCCGTCTGGATAACTCGAATGAAGGATAACATAATCAACTGAATTCTCCATAACATTATTAAAAAAGATTAGAAATACAAAACATGCAAAAACAAACCCTATCTCTTTTTTCATCCTTAAGCATAACAAACTATGTATTTAAAATTTACATTTTCTAAGCAATAAGTCTATCGGAGAAAAATTATTGTTTATTCTTATTTTTAATTAAAACAAAAGTAATTGCGACCAATACAACCAATATCAAGCCAATAGCAAAGAAAAACATTGTCCCAGCTCCGCTAACTTTTCTTTCGCTAGGAGCTGCGGGTGCAACTTCCTCACCAACGACACTCAAAGGAAAATTCATCGTAAAACTAGGAGACAAACCAACCTGCCCGCCATTATTAGAAGGAATCAGGCTGAATTTAATCACAACATTTATATTGCTTCCAACATTTGCGCCATCTGGAATCTTTACCTTCAACTTTGCATTAACATTCTCGCTTCCCGCAGGAACTAGAAACTCATTATCTCCAACAATCTGCGCAATCCCCCCTGCATCATCCAGCAGCTCAAACTTAACTCTTACATCCCCTTCTCCTGGAGAAGTCTGGAAAGGCATGCTAAACATTCTTTCTTCTCCAGCATGCATTAAACAAGGAGTTTGAGGTGCACACGCAATAGACGCACCAAAAGAGTCTGCCCTTGAAATTAAAATAAACACGCTTAAAACTATCAAAACAAGCCTCAATGTCCTTATCGCACTAATTCTATTTTTTCCCATTTTAACTGAAATCAATCCCCCACGAAGTTCCTCCTGTATTTGATGATGAAAATGTCGTAGCAGGAGTATCTAAATTTATTGCTTTTATACAAAAGTAAAGTTTTTCCTGACCAGCATCCACAATAGAAAGATTACCGACCGGCAATCCTGCTCCCGTTATGCCTAGCGCAGTACTATTTGCCATTATATCTTCTGAACAACCATTCAAAATACTAACGCTAAAGTTCCCAGCATATATAAATCCAGAGCCCTCTCCAGGCAAGTCATAAGCAGTTACAACTACATTAGTAAAGTTAACATTTCCAGTATTATTTGACACTAAAACATCATTTGACATATTATTAATAACGGAAACAGTTATTGGATCCCAACCCAAAGCATTTGGGTAAACTACTGGTCCAGGAACAGGGATATAATTAAACAATTTAGAAGAATTTTCAGCAGTCAATCCTCCATTATCTGCAATAGTTGCATTCACAATATAATAACCATAAGGATCAAAATACCACATTCCAATTGTACAGGTATAATTTCTAGTATTTGCACTGCTTCCAGTGAAGCTGCAACTTGAATTTACTCTCATTCCAGGAGCAACTCCCTTGCTAGAATTATAAATCTCGACTCTCGCAGTTAAATCATTTAAGTTTCCTACGCCATTTAAATCCATAGCGCTAAAGTTAATCGAAACATTTCTCACTTCTCCCAATATTGCTCCAACATCTGTAAAATCAACAGAATTAATCACTGGCGGAGAATTTCCAACTTGAACGCTAACATTAAATGGAGAAAATTGAACTAAATCAATCCCGAACAACGAAGATAATAATATCACAACTGCAACAGCAATTACTAAAATAATGCCAACAACAAACGTAATTTTTCTCACCATGTCTTCTTTTTATAATCCCCATACTAGAAAACTAATCTTTTTAAATATTCACATTTTAACTTTTCAACTTTTTCATAGCCCTTGAATATAATGTCCAGACATTTCTCTGGTCTTTCCCAAGCATTCTAGAAATTTCAACATTCTTATATCCTCCAACTCTCAAATAATAAACAACGCTCTCTAAAATGCTCAATTTTCTATCTGCAAATATTTCTAGTGAAACATAAATCTCCCCTTCTCCAACAACCATTTCCCTTTTCATTGAGGCGGCCGCATTCTTATAATTCAAACCAATCGTTCTTCTGTCTCTATTTAACATCCTAGCAATTTCAGCAAAACGCAATCCTTTATTTTCTTTCAAATATTTGCAAAGAGATTCAGCAGCTCCAATATTCTCCCTAAAAATTCCGAGAGGAATTTCAATCTTCTCTTCTCTAGTTTGTCCAAGTTGTTTCTTCAACTTGTTTTCTTTCACTATTTCAAGCAACTCTTCAAGTTTATCTCCAAATAACTCCAAAAGGTCTTCCTTCTCCAAGACAATCTTTCTCTTCTTCTTTTTCCTGTTTATTCCTCCAGCTCTTCCAAGGACAAAAGGAGCGGCAAACAACGCAATTTCCCAAGGAATTCCAACCCCAGTCGAATAGAGCTGATTAAACAATGGGCTAGGCACTTGAGCTAGACAGAAAAATAGCTGTTCTTGTCCGACTCCTCCACCAGAAGATAAATTGCCTGGAGCAAGTGAACTAAATGAACTTATCGAGACATTTACCGCATGATTCAACTGCGAAGCAGGCAATCCACATTCACTAGGATTCACACTAGCATAAAAATTCTTGGCAGGAATATAATAACTCGAATCAGAAACTCCGGACAAATTATAAGCAGTTATATTAACTCTAGTAAAATTAACATTCCCCGTATTATTTATCGTTAAATTCTCAATAGAAGGTTTGTTTACATCTCCAGGATTTAACATTCCCCAGCTCAAAGCATTAGGATAAGGTGTAAACCCATAGGTATATTGATAATTAAACAATTTAGAAGAATTTTCAGCAGTCAATCCTCCATTATCTGCAATAGTTGCATTCACAATATAATAACCATAAGGATCAAAATACCACATTCCAATTGTACAGGTATAATTTTTAGTATTTACACTGCTTCCAGTAACGTTGCAGCTTGAATTTACTCTCATTCCAGGAGCAACTCCCTTGCTAGAATTATAAATCTCGACTCTCGCAGTTAAATCATCTAAGTTTCCTACGCCATTTAAATCCATAGCGCTAAAGTTAATCGAAACATCTCTCACTTCTCCCAATATTGCTCCAACATCTGTAAAATCAACAAACCCTATAGTTGGAGCTTGATTAGGAGGAGCTAAAGTTGTAAAATTAAATGTCCCATTTGTAGAGCAAATATTATCAGAACTACATGAAGTTACATTATAATAATAAATTGTATTTGTCAATAGTCCTGTTAAACTTATATTATGTTTAATAACAAAATTCAAATCTTTAATAATTGTTCCCAAACTAGCTGTTGAGTTATAATTAACGCTGCTATTAGCCAAAACATTAGTTGTCCAATTTATAATAGCAGAATTTTGAGTTATCTTTGTTGCATTAACTTCTGTTATAATGACGGGAGTTACGTTATAAGTTACATTGAAGAACAATGTATCAAATGTCCAAGTTATAAAGATTGAAGCTTTTCCGCCCGTCCTTGTTGTCTGAGATTTAGCTAAAGCTCTTATTCCACTTGCTCCAAAAAAGTTATTACATTGCCAATTTTCTAAAGATGTTACATCTATACAAAGTATAGAAAATGGCTCACTTGACAAGCATGTAGATGGAATGTTAGTCCAAGACGCTCCGCCATTAGCATCAACTCCCATATTACAAACTTGATTAGGTACAAACCCCCAATCTTTATAACATAAAGAAACATTAATTATAGAAAAACAATTCCCAATTGTTGAATTAAAGTAACTTGCATTAATTCCTCCGTATTGTCCTCTCTTAAACGTGGCTGTCTCAAAGTTACTATCATCGCAACTTATTCTGTCTCCAGTACTTTGACATGTATTACTAGGATATGTTCCATCACAAGCTAAGTTAAAAGTATTTTGAGATGTCTGTTGGTCTTGTCTTGCACAACCTTGAGGTCTCAATTCAATATTCCCTGCAGTGCCTCCAGGAAAAGCAAAAGGATCAATCACATGCTCCAATTCAACACTTCCTCCTAAAACACGCAAATCAAAAGTATCTTGCGAATGATTATTCGAATTAGATAAATTAGTCAAATAAACTTTATAATAACTTTCATTCTCTATAATTGGAAAAGTAGTTATCAGTCTTGCGTCATTTACTTCGTAAACTCCTATAATTGGAGAGCCGCTAACTGCCCGAGCATAAACTGTTATATCTTTAGTATTGTCCAAAGGAATTTCAAATGTAACTCTTACATATTCCCTATCACCAATAGTTTCACTCCAATTTCCGTCTAATTCTTTAACTTGCTCATAAATATCAGAAATAAAAGTTCTATCTGAATCAAGATGCTCTGCCTTTGTTATAATGATAATCTCAAAAGTCTGATCAACTGCTAAATCCTCAATCGTCCAATTAACCTCATCAATATAACCATCATTGTTTAAATCATTTGTATTAAAATCAATATCTTTATTCGCCTCTTTCCAGTAAACTCTAATACTTCCAGAATCTTTAATCCTCCACTCCAAAGGAATCTTAGAATTCACTTCAACATTCTTCAAACCTTGTTTCCCGCCAATTTTTATCTCTTTCCCTTTCTCGTTTCTTTTTTCAGCCTTAACGATATTAAAAGTCTCATTTAATGTATAGTTTTTACTTAAAGTGTCATTGAAACTCCCATCAACACTTTCATTCAGACTTTCATTCAAGGGGCTAGTAGTTCCAGCTAAATTTTCTTTTTGCACTAATTCATATCCAAATTTATCAGTTTTTATCTCAGCATTGCCAACTATCTCAACCCTTAGATTATAACTCTCTTCGCTCAATTTTAAAGTAGATAAATCGCAAGTTTCCTTGCAATAATTATTAAATCTCTTAACCAAGATGTCTTTTGTTACTTCGGTATTATTTTTAACATCGGAAACATTATTTTCAACACTGGAAACATTAACGTCATTTTTAACATCAGAAACATTACCATCAAGGTCGGTAGTTTCATTAATTCCTGCTATAACCTTTCCAGTAAGGCCATTTCCTTCAACGCCACTCAAATCATTGCTATCTAAAACCAAGAATTCTTTTCCGTTTCCTTCTAAATAAACTTTAACATTTCCCCCCCCAACTATTTCTCCAGAAATTTTCAGGCTGTTCAATTCTCCGGTATTTTTAGGCGTCCAAATAAAAGACATGTTTTCATCAGCAAAAAAGTTAACATCATCAACATAACCTTCTATAGGTGAAAACAAAACAGGTTTTTCTTTTACAACAGATAAATAATAATAAATAGAAAATGTAAAAATTAAAAATATTACAAGAGGAACAACTCTCTTAGCAATCCCTCCTGTTCTTATCTTTCTTATTTTCTCGCCGCATTTTTTCAACTCATCATTGCATTTTTCAATATATTTATCATAATACTCTGTCCATTCTTCAGGAGTTTTATCCCCAAATTCGTGTTTCAAATGCGAGTAATATTCAAAAAAAGAGAGCTCTCCTAAACTAAATCTTGCCGCTAATTTCTGCACTTTATCAATAACTTCTTTCCTGTATTTTACAGCAACATTTATCCTTTCAATCAGCTCTTTTCTTTTTTCAATTAAGATTTCTATCTTTCCCATTTTATGTCTTACTATGTATTAATTTTACTTTATAAACCTTTCATATTTAAGACAAAAGTAAACAAATATTAGATATTTGTCTTAATATATATTAATTCCTGTCTTAATTTGTATGAATAAACAAGTTAAGAGAAGTTTACAAAAATCAAACTTCCCTAATGATATGGATAAAACCTTTAATATAGACATTCCCGTTGATTCAGTTACTAAAAAACGGGAATGGATAGACAGAGATTACCGAACCAAATGTAACCAAATTATCGGGAATCTCTGTAATAGCACAACAAAATAGGTTTTGTCCATTAGAGAAAACCGATAATTGCCGCACTGCTTAACCGGTTTTCTCTATATCCTGAGTTTGCCACTTTAAACAATCACGAATTTATTTATAGACATTCCCGTTAATTATGTTACTAAAAAACGGGAATGGATAGACAGAGATTACCGAACCAAATGTAACCAAATTATCGGGAATCTCTGTAACTTCAGAAACCTAATCTATTACTTATTTTAGAAAGTATTTTAAACTAATTATTTTATATATTAACATGATTAAGATTAAGACGATTAAGAATAATAAAAGTTTTAGCGTACTTGTCTCATTATTTTTAATTCTTTTTAGTGTCAGCATTGTTACGTTTATTTGGTATTCTATTAGCCCAATTTTTTATGGTCTATCGGATAATATTTTAGTTGAAATAGGAGAAGGTTTTTCTCCTTCTCAAAATATTTCTTTGGGGGAGAATCTTTCTGAACAAGTAAATTGCGAATTAAAGGGAGCTTATTGGAGTAATGAAACTGTTTCTGAAGGAGATTATGTAAATTTAATTGTTGAAGGGGGAGATTGTGCTGGGCAAACAATAGAATTTGAGATTAGAGAGGATGATGGTATTTTCGGATATGATTCTATATTTATAAATCCCCTTCCAGGAGTTTTTAATGGAAATAGTCTAATAAAAGCCTGGAGAGCAGAGTGGCAAAAAGATATTTTTGATCCAGAGTATTATTTTATTGCTTTTGCTGGAAACAAGACAATTAAATCTGAATTATTGAGCGTTAGCAGGTCGACTAGATTGTCTCCTTTAGAAGTTTGCAAAACAATAAAAGATAATGGAGAAGGAAGAGTAAATATTGTTATTTTTGCAGACGGAACAACTGCTAATAAATATGCTGATTATTTTCTTAGCTCTTATCCTATGAGTAATAATAAAGACGCATTTAATATTTATTATATTGATAGTTATCAGTTAGACTGCGAAATATATAAGGGAATAGCAATGCTTTGCAGGTCTAAAGATATGATTAAGAAAGCATCTTCTTGTCCAAATGATTATATTATAGCCATTAAAGAGTATGATTCAAATATAAGAAGTTCTGCATTCCTGAATATAATGAGCATAAACTCTGCTTTGCCTCCAACAGTTTTGCAGCATGAATTCGGTCATGCTTTTGCTGGGCTTGCGGAAGAGTACGCTCCTGCAATACTTCCAAAAAATGCAAGGAATTGTGCTAAAAATAATAATCCAGATAATCCAGAAGAAGATTGTAATTATCAATTTGGACCTAATATTGGCATTGACAGAAATGGGTGTTATCCGGAATGTTCTAGCGGGGATTATTATAGGTCTATTGATAATGGTGTTATGAGAACTTTATCTTCTGAAGATTATGGGTTATTTAATAATAAGGTTATATTGGAAAGATTGAAAGAATCTACTAAAAATGTTAATATAAATGGAGGAACTCTGTCTTTACCTAGCCCTAGAATTTGTCCTTTAGAAGAATATTATTTACTTGAAGGAAATTATGATTATATAACAGGAAATGCTACTTTGGATAGAGTAACTATTGAACAAGGATGTACAAGCGGCAATGGTTACGGAGAGATACCTTATAAAATAATTTATAATAGCAATGTGCTAGTTCAGGGAAAACTCAATCCAGTATATATCTTTAGTGATGGGGTCGGGGAAGAGGGAATTAATGGAGATATAAACGGAAAGACTTATATAAATAATGAGAGCTTTTATTTGAAAGTCCCGGCAGATTTTGCAGATGGAAATTGCGGAGACAACATATGCAACAGCCCAGCCGAATCTTGCTCAACTTGTTCTCAAGACTGCAACGTATGCCCTGATTATTGCGGAGATAATACATGCAGCGTTAGTGAATCTTGCTCTACTTGTTCGAGTGATTGTGGACCATGTGCTTGTGTACCTTTAACAAGCTGCCCCATAAACATACAGTGTGGAAGTGTGAGGGATGGATGTTTAGGAGGAGGAACATTGAATTGTGGGAGTTGTCCTATAGGAGAAAATTGCGATAAGGGAAAATGTACATCTTTTGTAAAATGTAACAACAACGGCTTTTGTGAGCTAGATGAAAATTGCTTAACTTGTTCAAATGATTGTGGGGTATGTAACGGTGGAGGTGATTGTTATATTGGCAAGGATTACTGGAAGTGCTTATAGTAGAGTTTCCGAATTTTGCTTATAAATACCTCCTCAAACTTTTCTAACCTTTGTGGTTTATTTTCTATTTCTACAATCTCTTTTACAAGAGATAGGTTTGCTTTGTCTCTAAGATATTCACAACACTCTCCGATTGTCATTGATATTTCTCTTCGATACATAAACAAACTCAACACTGCATAGGTCATGCTAGCAAGGATTGCATGACGAATAATCCCCCCTCTTCGTGTGAAGAAAACCTTTGCAAATCCGAGGTTTTGTTTTATGTCTCGATGGTAAGTTTCAATTTTCCATCGGAATTTGTAAATGTTTATGATATCACTTACAGAATCATATATATTTGTTGAGATAATATGTGCTTTTCCTATCAACTTGTTATTCTTATCTTTTTCTTCAGAGATACAGAGATTCCCGATAATTTGGTTACCTTTAGTTCGGTAATCTCTGTCTATACATTCCCGTTTTTTAGTAACTTGATTAACGGGAAGGTCTATATTGCTGTAAAAAACTGATGTCCATTAATAAATGAATTAGAATTATGGTCAAAATGTTTCTGTGCTTCTTCAATTGTTTTACCATTTCTCTCAATAAGAGTGTCGTCTATAATTAAGTAAATTTTTGCATTTTTGAACAAGTATTTTATCTTTTTCAAATATCTTTGTTTGAGGATTTCTTCCTCAAATTTAGCTTCAGTCAATACATAATTAAGAGTCGATTGGTTTTTTATTTCAGTAGATGCTTCAGTAATCTTTTTTACAGTCTTCTTTGATAGAGTTATAAGTCCATTTACATATTGAGTTATAAGTCTAAAGCTCCCTTTATTAAATGCTTTCTTTGCAAATTTTAATATACTATTTATTTCTTTGATTATTGGAAGTACCAAATGACGACCTCCTTTAGAAATGAAGGGGGTGGTATAGACATTCCCGTTAATTATGTTACTAAAAAACGGGAATGGATAGACAGAGATTACCGAACCAAATGTAACCAAATTATCGAGAATCTCTGTATCTTTTAATATTTAAACTCTCTGGAGAAGTTTGCAAAAATCAAACTTCTCTATGAGATTTACTTTTTCTTCTTCCTAAGAATAAACCGCATAATAAAAACCAATACTGCCAATGCTATGATTCCTATAATAATATAACTAGGGGTGTTTGTTCGTGTTTCAGGAGATAAAGAAGGCACATACTCTCCAATTTGTACGCATATATTTACATTCATTGCAGTTGTCAAACCAATCCCCTTATTAGCTTCTTCAGTTGGTACATTCATAAAACCAAGAGCCAGGTTATATTTAGTTCCAAGTGCCGCATTTTCAGGAATTTTCAAATTAACTTTTATTTCTTTGTCATAAGTTTTAGCATTTACATTATAATCTCCTTCATTAAAACTCAAAATTCCCCCGCCATTATCCACAATTTTTATTCTAACTTTTTCGTCTATATCATGTGCATTTTGCAACCAAAGAGAAACACTTCTCTCTTCTCCTGCAAACATAATCATTGGCCTATTAGGACATAAAAAATCCGTATATGCCACGCCCACTGCACCAACCCTTACAAGACTTCCCAAAACAATTACAAATATTAAAAAATTAACCAAAAGATAGGTACAGAGATT
>Ga0209542_10018190_pt1 | contig 11404 bp, 15 predicted proteins | sample RifCSPhighO2_01_FD_184028 | JGI IMG/M metagenome (GOLD analysis project Ga0209542, IMG submission 184028) | Soil microbial communities from Rifle, Colorado - Rifle CSP2_plank highO2_0.1 (SPAdes) (version 2) | ecosystem: Environmental > Terrestrial > Deep subsurface > Rock core/Sediment ...
AACAGGGTTTGAAGATTTCAATTCCCGGTTCGAGCCGAGAATTCACACCAAAAGCGAACTATATCGTCGGCGCCAAAGTATTGAGCTTCGCCCGCGTCGCAGGACCGACGTAGCCGTAGCCGGGATTTCCGGCCTTCGCAATGCCATATTTCATCTGGAATTTTTTGACCGCCGCTTCGGTTGCGGGACCAAAGCGTGTTGTTTCTTGTCCCGGAGATCCCGCGCCGCTCACCGCAACCTGCGTTGCTGGATCACTGTTGAGCACCTTTTGAAGGAGTCGCACATCTTCGCCTGTCGAGCCGAAGCTGAGCGCGCGGGTAAAGCTCGTCGCGCCGCTTGAAGACGCGGGCACGGCGGCGGATGCAACCATGGGTGATTCATTTCTCACTTGCCTGAGCACGTCCCACATCTTCTGATCCTCTCCCCCGTCCCACTTGAATATGGAGACACCGCGTACCCCGAGACGCTTCGCAAGATCGATTTTCTGCTTGATCGATTCCGCGTCCGGCCACACGAGGTAGCGGAAGTCGATATGCGAGTTATTCGTGTTCGCATACTGCGACGCGGCGGCCGCGGCGGCGAGCGCTACATATCCTCCCGCAATCGGCGAAGTCGTGCTTGTCCCCGCGTCTTTGATATGTGAGAGCTGCATTTCGCCCCATGGTGCGCGACTCGCCGTTACTCCGTATTGCTCCGCGATTTGCGTAGCATAGCCGGGGTTGAAGGTCCACAGAATGTCATAGAGGTATTGATTCCCTGCATATGCGGTGACCGAATATTCGTAGCCGTATGTCGGGATACCAATCTCGATCTTGCTCTTCTTGACACTCTGCGCCGTGAGGTTGACCACCTTCTCTACCCACGCCGGGTCTCCCACGGGTGCGTAGAGCTGTGAAGAGCTGGCGGCGGCTGACGCTAATTTTTGATCCACACCTTGCTGGTCGTACGTCATGAGACGCACCCGATCGCAGTATTTATTAATCTCGACGAAGTCATTCGCAAAAATACCGGCATCCGCTGGAATATCCGAGCCATAGTAGCGTGAATCAAGCGGTGTGCGGGCTTCGATCGTGCACATCACCCATTTATTCCCCATCCGTATATACAAACCTTTGAGAAACGTCGAAAAATAATTCCTGGTTTCTGCTTTTTTCCCTTCAAAATCGATATCAATGCCGTCGAAGCCCTTATCTTTGACTTCCTTGGTGATTGCGTCTTCGAGCGCGATGCGCGATTTGGTATTGCTGAGAAGCTTGTGCAGCGTCTCTCCGTTGCCCGACATGACGGTGGGGATCACGCGCACTTTTTTTGCCTTCGCAGCGGCGATGAAGGACACCCACGGCTCTTCGTCGAGCTTGCCGTTGTCGACGAGCGTGCCGTCAGACTTCAGCGTATACACAAACGGATTTACTTCCGTTACGATGTCGAGGTGCGGCAATACATCGATGGTGCTCGTGGCACTGCGCCAGTACGGCATCCAACCGGTAATTTCAAAGCTTTGCGTTTGCGCGCTCGCAAACGCGGGAGCAAGAGCCATCAACAAGAGGGCGAGTATGCCAATGAGATTTTTGAGAGATGTTTGCATCATAGATTGAGTATAGCAATCGCGCGTTCGCGCGCCAAAAACATTCCATGTCGTAGTCGCAGGGAGCTGGATCGTCTGCTAGTACCTCGGCGACGCAACGATGAACGTCATCGCGCCGCTGCTGCCATTACTATTGCGCAAGGGCGCTCCCCGCCAAAAAAATACTGATACCGAAGGCTGCAACGAGTCCCGACAATGCACACACATTAGCCATACTATCAAGACGGCGCTTAGCCGCTATTATTACACCCTTTTTCAGACATGTCAGTACCACGTCATCCGACCGTCGCCGGAGAGTGGAATGGGCTCGCCGAGGTATTTGGGCTGGCGATGGAATACAACATCGAGGAGCGCTTTCCAACTCGCGGGAATTTCGCGCAGATATGCGGAAAGTGAGTTCTCGCCCCCGCGCGCGGTAACCCCGATGGCGCCGATGCCCACCGCGCGCGCCAAGAAAAGCGCGCGCGGCAGATGGAAATTTTGCGTTACGATCGTCGCGCTTTTTGCGCCGAAGACAGCGCGGGCGCGATACATGCTGCTGTAGGTGTCGAAGCCCGAAGGGTCGAGAAAAATATCTTCCGCCGGAATGCCGCTCTCAAGCAGATAATCGCGCACGGGCGTTACCTCATCGTGCGTCAAGGCGCCGCTGTCCCCTGTCACCAAAATTTTTTTCACCTTCCCTTTCTGATAAAGCTCGATTGCTTCATTTGCACGCGCCGCCAAGACAGGAGACGGTAGGCCGCGCACGACGGAGGCGCCGAGGACGATGGCGACTTCTGTTTCGGGCACGCCTTCGGCAGAATTATAGGCATTCGCCGCCACCGACAGCTGCATGAGGAGCGGCACGATAAGGATGAGCGCGAGCGCGCTCAAGAAGACGACGAGTGACCGTGTAAGAATGGATCGCACGCATGTATCGTAGCATCACTCTACGATAATCGTTCCTCTCATCTCCGGATGGAGCGAGCAGTAGTAGGCGAACGTGCCGCGGGTATTGAACGTATGTGAGTAATCTTCGCCCGGATCCAGTATGCCGCTGTTGAAATACTCGAAACCGAGGCTCCGTACCGTGTGATCAATATTGTCGTCGTTTTCCCAGGCAACCCTCGTGCCGCGATCCACGCGGAGCACGTCGGGATGGAAATCCATGTCGTCGATCGAGATGTGTTCCTCGTCGTTGTCGTCATCATTGTCGTCCTCCACGCGCACGGTCTTCGTCGCCGTATCGGAATCGCCCCCGCCGTCTGAAACGGTGAAGCGAATCCTGTACGCACCTTCGTCGTAGTATGTGTGCGAGACGCGATTGGTCTGGAAAAATGTATCCGTTTGCGCGTACGGATAGTACGGATTGTAATCATCATCGTCCCAATCCACGCTGAAGGTGAGGTAGTCGGTGCGGCCGCCGCGCACGTTGACCGTCCACGTGCCGCGCTCGCCCACGTCGAGCGACGACGGGCCGCTCACGCTCGAAATATCGAGGTCGCCGTCGTTGTCGTTGTCGTCCGCGTCCGTGATTCGCAGGGAGACGGCATTGCTCGTGTATCCGGCGCTGTTGACAATTGATACGGGGTACGTCGTTTCGTACACGCGCTCGCTGCTGTAGCCGTATACGGAGAGTCGGCTCGGCACGGTAAAGGTAAGCCGCGTGCCATTGTCGTATGAACTGACGTTGGTGGCGGCGATGCCGATGCCGAAGCGCGCCGTGTTGCCGCTCGAAGAAAATCCCGAGCCGTACATCGTGATCCGATCTCCCACGTCGGCGCTTGAGGGAGAGATCGAGCGGATTGATACGTGGCAGTTGGTTCCGTATCCATAATTATACGGATAGGCGCCGCCCTGGCCGGACAGGAGGCAATACGAGGGGGTCGTTGGATATGCGGGATACGTCGGATACGCCGGGTATGTGGGATTGGAAGGATATGTGGGGTATGTCGGATACGAAACGCCGCCACACGAGGCGTTGTTGATAGCCGCAGCAGTCGCCGCATCCACAAATCCTGTTTGCGGCAAACCGTGCGTCGCTTGGAAGGTACGCACGGCAGCGGCCGTTGCCTGCCCAAAATAGCCGGTGATCATCCAGCTGCCACCCCCGGGATAATTTTGACTCACCAAAAAGCTCTGAAGCGAGCTCACCGAGCTTCCCCGCAACCCTACGGTAAGGCCGGCGGGAACGGAAGCGCACGTCCCATAATACGTTTGTCCGAGCGCTGGCGCTGCCGCCGCGAGCGCCACCACTGCCAATGCTGAAACGAGTAGTTTTTTCATCCCGTTAGAAGCTCGGGGCGAGTGTACCATGGTGATAATAGCTGTCCTGGAGCTTTGTTTTTGCGCGTTTCTAACGGGATTCATAGGCGTGCACTATGCCACCTTTGAGACAGCGGTGCAAGTGCGGCCATTCGGCCGAGAAATTACTTGAACTTTTGCTCCTCCTCCACATCCACGGCAAAAATACTCGCCTTCAGCGCCGCGGGAATCGAGAGGAGGCGCTCGCTATCCAATTTTGAGAGTACGGCGACGAGTCCGCAGGCGAGGGCTGCGAGCCCGCCGACGATAAGCCCCCATCTGGCGCCCCATTCATCGGCGAGGAATCCGACAATCGCGCTCCCGATCGGAGTGGAGCCGAGCATCGCCATCGTCCAGAGCGCCATCACACGGCCGCGCATCGCCGGATCCGCCTCGAGTTGGATGGTGGTGTGTGCGTTGGAGAGAAACGTGATCGAAAAGTATCCCACGACAAACATCATGAGCGTCGCAAGCTGCAAACTCGGCATGAGCGCGGCAATGATGACCGAAATGCCGAAAAGGAGCGCGGCACGCACGATATAGGCGGGCGCCACGCGTTTTTGCCCGGCCGCTACCAGGCCGCCGACGACAGAGCCGATCCCGAACGCGACCCATAAATGCGCGTAGCCCGTCGCATCGCTCTCAAAAATCACTTTCGCAAATACCGGCAGCGTCGTCTGAAACTCGTATGTGAGCGTGCCGATAACCAGGATCATGAGGAGAATGTCGCGAATGATTGGCTGCTTGCGCGCGTAGGTAAAACCCTCGCGCAATTGTTTGAAGGGGTTGGCATGACCTTTTTTCTTCGGCGTGCGGCGCAGCTCCTTTTCACGCATGAGCGAAAGCATGTACAAAATGGCGACTGTGGAGGCGGCATTGGCCAAGAAACAGAAGCCGATGCCCCATGCGGCGATAAGGACGGCGGCTATCGAGGGACCAACGGCGCGCGCGAGATTGTTGGCGATCGCGTGCAGGGTTACCGCGTTTTTCAAATGGCGATCATCCACGAGCTCCGAGACGAACGCTTGGCGCGTGGGATTGGCGATGGCGTTGGCGCATCCGAGACCTATGGCAAACACATACACCATCCACAGTTGCGTATAATCAAACACCACGAGGAGGCCAAGGCCGAGCGCGAGCAGCATCGTCGCGATTTGCGTCCAGTAAAAGACACGCCGCTTGTCCCACGAGTCGGCTATGGCGCCGCCGAAGGGCGTGACAAAAAGGAGCGGGAGAAATTGCGCCGCGACGACAAGACCCACCTGCGTCGCGCTCCCCGTGAGTTGCAATACGAGCCAGCCTTGCGCAAGCGTTTGCATCCATGTGCCCGAGAGCGAAATAGACTGCCCGATAAAAAAGAGGCGGTAGTTGCGAATCGAAAGCGCGGTAAACGTAACGCGCGCGCGCGCCAAGATCTGTCGCCAAGAATAGAGTGCAAGCGTACGCATCGTTTCTCATTATGCATACTTCGTGCGCTTACGCTTGCACTCTCCGTGGGGATTAACCCATAGGCGGAGCTACCTTTTCACGCAGATCGATCGCGCATCGGGTATTGACGATTCGCTTGCCGCCGCCTCCGCGCACACCTGCACGCGCCCTTGCGCCATGCTGAAGTCGTATCCGGTATCGCTGCCGGAAGCGGCCGAAGGATCCATGGGGAACGCGGCGAGGTACGTGGGGACGAGACACGACAAATCACCCGCCGAAGCGCTTCCCGCGCCGCCCTCGTAGATAATACTGCTCGACGCGCTGATCGCAGGGCAGATATACGTCGTGCCGCCCGCGGTAAAGGCGCCCTCGAAAATTCCCTTGTTGTCGGTCATGCGCTGACCGATCGCATTTAAAATCTGCTCGACATTGGACTGCCGTTGCGTATTGCGCGCTTGCGCGAATTGCTTGGATGGATTGATCGCGATGATCACAGCTCCCGCGAGAATCGCGATAATGCCGATGACGATGAGAATTTCCATCAGCGTGAATCCCCGTTCCCGACTCTTTTTCATCCCGTTAGAAATAGGACGGACGCAACATTGCCCCCATCTCTATTCGTCTATTGTTTGTAATTTCGACTCGCATGGAAATGTGTACTATGAGTCCGTTATTTCTAACGGGATTCATGAAATAATCGTACACCCCGCGCCTACATTTACAAGCGACGTACGGCGAGTGAAGCGCGAAAGCTCGCTTTCGCGCTTCGAGGGAGGAGCTTGAGACCGACGCATTGGTCTACAAGACGATGCGGCGGAGCGCTTGCTGGCGCGTGCGAAAATCGGGTAGTGTGCGCGCGACGAGCTCCCAGAATCGCGTCGAGTGATTGAGTTCGCGCAGATGGCAGAGCTCGTGCACTACAATGTAATCAACAAGTGCGAGCGGAAGCTTAAGCACCCGATAATTGAAGTTCAAATTGCCACGGCGCGAACAACTCCCCCACCTTCTCCGCTGATTGCGAACCACGATGCGAGCGATCGTGCACTGGTACGTTTGATTGAAATACGCGATGCGCGAGACGATAAGCGCATGCGCTTCTTGCTTTCTCCTTGGCGAATAGCGCATGGCCTCATCATGCCATGAGAGCAGAGTGGATCACAAAAATGAAATTGCCTCGGGAGCAGACGACGCAGAAAATCAATCGAGAAACGTTTCTTTTGGATCGAGTTCGGTAAACACGTTCGCGTTGCCCGAAAGCGGCTGCGCGTAGTCGGCAAAGCGGATCCATTTCGCCTCCATCCACATCACCACGATGTCTGCCGGATCCATTTTTGTTATCGGCGCAAAGTAGGTCGCATTTGACGTGAGGCGATGCAAGAGATCGGGCAGATGTTTGCCTTTGTCTTCGTCTTGCGTAAGCTCGACGACTGGTCCTTCTATCTGCAGCGTCTGCGGCATCGCTTGCGTGCCCACCACAAAGGCGGCCCAGGGATGAGCCTTGAGCGCCTGATATTTTCTGCTCGAAGCGAGCGTTACAAAATAAATTGAGAAAGAATCGTCTGTCGTGTAATACACCACGCTCGCGTGGGGCTTTCCACCCTCGCCTACGGACGCCAACACGCCCGCCGTGTGCGATTTCAAAAACTGCAATGCGGCCGCGCGCTTCTGCTCCTTGTCGCGCTCTCTATCGGCATCCATGATCATAAAACGAGTATAACATCATAGAGCGACGCGCATAGTTTTATGCGGGCGATGATGTCCCGCGATGACCCGCGCGGATTTCGCCGGCATGCCAAGGTGCGCCGCCACAAGCTCGCATGCCCGTTTGTTGGCTCGATGTTCCGCCGCAGGCTCGCGAACGCTAATATCAAAACCGCCTTTTTTATTTTCCTTTATCGAATCGGCCCGCGCGCCTGCTCTCACCTTCACCCGTATCAAGCGTTCCATCATTAGTGCGCCTCGAGCGATTGTAAGAGATTGCGGTATACGGCCACGTGCTCCTCTTCGGGCGAAAGATAGGTAACGGATACAGCGACGACGTTGTCCTTATGCAAAAAGGCGGTCGTTTCTCCTTCATACAAACCCGACCACGTATAGTGAACAGCTTCGACACCGGAGACGGTCGTCGACGCAAGAGCGCTGCTCATGCCGTCTTCGGGGCTATAATTCGAATTTCCTTTTTTTAACCATTCAAAAAGCGACTGTCCCTTCATCTCGATGATTGTGATGGTAATCTCCGGCGGCCTTTCGCCATTTTGCGGTAGAGGAAAATCTTGACTGCGAAACAAAGTAATCCAATGCATGGAGTATCCATTTCCATCCACCGCTGAATTTTCTTCCATCACGTACCTTTCTGGATATTGAAACGCGATGCCGTACGTATTGTTGCGATACGTAATGGAGTGCGCCTTTTCTTCGACAATCGAAGGCGTTGTCGTTGCTGTGTCTTCTTCCTTCTGCCCTAGCGGCTGTATCAAGCCGCTGTGCTTGACGACGACATACAAACCGAGCGCGAGCGCTATGCCGACGAGGGCGATAATCAGATTTTTTATGAGCGTCATGCGGCTACCATAGCATATCTAGCGACCGCGCCACGCCGCCATCTGCCCGCGCAGATATTCCGCGATGTCACCGAATCCCGGAATGACGCCGATAACCGAAAGGATCCATCCGAGCAGTATGATCGCCGCGATACCGCCGAGAACCGCGCCCGCGCCTTGGAGGAGTCCGTAGAAAAATGCGCGCTTCGTGCTGCCCGTGCGATCTTTTATTTCCTCGAGCCGCCGTTCGATCTTGATGAGCTGCTTGATTTCCGGATCTTGTTGTCGCGCCATCGTAAAATAGTATCGCGAATACACATGTATTCAACCTCGCGCTGTACAAAAGGCCGTCCGTCGATCCCCGCTAGAGAGGGCGGGGCGTTCTCGGCATCCCGCCAGTAGAAAAAGAGGTCTTCATGTTATACACAGGCGCGCGATTTCCTCCTCACGTTTCTTTTAGAGAGTGGTACGATAGTGTGCATATGAACAAACACCAATTACAAGAAGTTGCAAAGTTTGCCGCTGGTCTCGTGGCCGGAGATCTTTTGGCGCTCCTCTGGTTCAGCGCCAACGACATGTTTCCTGTTTCGTTCTTCGGCATGACCTTCTCCGCGGAAGTATTCCTGCCGTCGCTTATCTTTGACGTCGCGCTCATCATCTTGCTCGCGCACTATGCATGGCACGTCGGTAAGATCCCGGCGATGCGCGAGCATTCATATTTGCTGCTTGCCGGCTGCATCTTCGCGTTCGTCGCGATTGCGCACCTCTCGCATCTCTTTGTCGGCGGCGATTTCGTCATCCTCGACTTTAGTCTCCCCCTCTGGCTCTCCGGCATCGGCACCTTCGCGGCAGCCTATCTCTCCTACATGAGCTTCCATCTCGCCGTTTCGCGCCGCTTGCGCTAATTACTTCAGCACCTCAAAGCACCCGCTCATAACATATTTTTGGGTCTCTCGCAGGGCGACGGCCCGACGAGAGGGAGGAAATTTGCAGCAGCAAATTATCCGACCCACAAAATAGGGTATGAGCGGGTGCGCCACCTCTACTTCATCTTCACGCCCTTAAACGCGCGGCCCTTCTTTGCCATCTGATCGATAAAACGGCCCGTCCTGCTGTTGACCTTTGTCCAGCGTTTGTTGCGGCCGCTCAATACTTGCGAGCGCTTCTTCACTCCCCCTGTGCGTCCGTGCCCTTTGGGTCCGTTTTTTGCCATGCCTCCATTATAGAACCTCCACGCAAAAAAGGATGATCTGCCTGTGGATTAAAAAATCACCATCGCATCACGCCGTAGAAAAGCCGCCAGATCGGCCGCGCCATCATATCGAGAACCGTATGGACGGCCGACAGCGGCGACGGAGAATATTCGTAGCGCGGCTCCGCCACTCGCTCTTCGTGCTCCGCATCATGCCTCGCGATCTCTTCTTCCAAAAAATATACTGTTTGGTAGTGCATGTCGCCGGAGACGCCGATCCGCTCGTGCAACCGACTATGATGATCGCCGCAGAGCGGCACGAGATCGCGATCGCGCTCGTGGCCGTAGTTGCCGTACCTGATGTGATTGAGCTGCACGTTGCTTGTTGCTCGGCAGATCTTGCACGCTTGTGCATACCGCGCGTAATACTGCTTTTTTCGCAATTCCCACGCGCCGCTTCGCATGTAGTCGCGATAGAAAAGGACTTCCATCGGTCTACTCGCGCGTTTTTCGCACCGCCTGAATAATGCCATTCACGACATGATAGAGAGTCTCACGCCGTTGGCAAGCGGTTATTCACTTATTGCACAAAATGCGCAGTCATTGCACGCTACCGACGATTGAATTGATGAATCCGAGAAGCAATTGCAAAACGCCGATCAGAAAGTTGACGATCAAGGTCGCGAGGCTTGAGAGAAATGAAAGCAACACATGCAACAGGTCTGTTATCGCATCCATACGGGCTTATTGTAGCAAATTCTAGTATATTATCGCGAACGTTTTGCAAGATAATGTTCAAGCGTATACATCCAGTCGGCTTCCGCAGCCGGATCTTTTTTCTTCTCATTCAGTAACCATTCGAGGTAGCTGCTATCGGTGCGTGCCACGTCTTCGATCCGCTTTCCTTTGTGTTTGCCAAATCGGAGCGTGGTGAAGAGCATGGGGCGGGAAGAAATTTCTATCATTCGGCGGAGCGCTTCTTCTTCTGCGCCCATCTGCTCGCCCATCTTCGCAAGTAGCCGCTCAAAAAGTGCTTCTAGTACCAAGACATCACCAAGTGCATCGTGCGCGAGCGCCTCGACTTCGAGTCCAAGTAGATATCGTAAATACTGGAGCCGATACTGGCCGAGCTTTTCCTCCGGATCGAGCGCGCGCGCAATTTTGTAGGTGCAGATGGTTTGCCTCGGGCTAATGTTCTCACGAGAGAGCATCGCGAGGTCAAAGGCGACGTTGTGCGCGACCGCGACCGTATCCTCGTGTTCAAACAGGTTTTTCATTTTCTCGTATTCCGGCGCTTCCCCAAAGAGTGGCTTATCGGCCGTCATCTTTTCGGTGATGTGGTGAATTGCCATTGATTCGATCGATATGGGCACAGGAGGTTTATAGATTGCGTTGTGGACAAAAACATCGCCGCTTGTCCCGCGAAGCCTTGGCGAAGTGGGGCGCTCTTTCACCCCAAGCTGAATCAAGCGATCATGCTCCGCGCCGCCCGTTGTTTCCGTGTCAAAAAAGATAATTCGCATCGCGACAGTCTATCAAATTCCACCCTACTCGCCGATCTCAACACGTTCTATAACGACATGCTCAAGCGGACGATCCGATCGGCCGGTGGGCGTGCGCTCGATACTTTTGATGACGTCGAAGCCGAGGACGACGCGGCCGAAGACAGCGTGTTTGGAGTCGAGAAAATTATTGTCTGCCGTATTGATGAAAAACTGGGAGCCATTAGTATTCGGGCCAGCATTCGCCATCGAGATCGTCCCGATTTCATTGTGATTATTTTCATGGATCTCGTCATCGAATTTGTATCCCGGATCTCCCATTCCCCACTCATCTTCGCGCTTGTCATCTTTACTATTCGGATCGCCGCCCTGGATCATGAATCCGGCGATGATACGATGGAATGTGGTGCCGTCATAAAATCCGCTCTTAGCGAGCTTCACAAAATTGGCGACCGTATTCGGCGCATCCTTCTCCATCATTTCCAAAATAATGTCCCCCTTGTTGGTGTGTAATGTAATTTTCATCTCGCGAGTATACCAAAAAAATAAGGGCCTCCTCCGTCGTAGGTTGATGCCCTTATCCGAGGGATCACCGACATGCCGGCCTCGGGTGAGTCACATTGTTTTCCTATGCCGTTGCGGCGGGCATTCTTTGAATCATGGAATTCAACATCAATTCTTCAAGGCTGGAAACGATTTTGTTTGCATCTTTTTTCTTTAGTTCTATGAGAGACTTATCGGATCCTTGGATCCGTAATTAAATCCTATCTCTTTCAAGAGATCAGTAAAAGCAACATATTCGATCTCATGTTCTTTATAGAAAGCCAGGCTTTCTAAAAGTTCTGGAGTTTGATTTTCTGAGTCCAACAAATCA
>Ga0209542_10018192_pt1 | contig 11404 bp, 11 predicted proteins | sample RifCSPhighO2_01_FD_184028 | JGI IMG/M metagenome (GOLD analysis project Ga0209542, IMG submission 184028) | Soil microbial communities from Rifle, Colorado - Rifle CSP2_plank highO2_0.1 (SPAdes) (version 2) | ecosystem: Environmental > Terrestrial > Deep subsurface > Rock core/Sediment ...
CCCCAGCCCCAAGCTACTCCAGCCACCGGAGTAATGCTTAGGGTGACAGATTGGGTTGTTCCAGCAACTAAAGTAGCGGTGATATTGTTAAAGCTAGCACCGGTTGTACCAACAGTAATGTTGCTATTGTTAGATAAACTGTAATTAAAATCAGATTGGGTGGTGGCAGTGGCAGTGTTGGAAGATGGGGAGATATTACCGGCAGCATCTTTTGCCTTAACAATGTAATTATAGCTGGTACTGGCAGTTAGCCCGGTATTATTATAAGGTGAAGCTCCGTCACTGGCAAAGATAGCGCTAGGAACACAGTTACTGCCATAACTAAGGCCATTAGTACCGTTATTTAAGGCTGTTACCTCGGACGGAGTTAGAACTTTATTCCATAGACCGACCTCATCTATAGTGCCATCAAAAGTAACCCCACCGTCATCTCTGCCACCAATCACTAAGTTACTAGCAGCGTCAGTAGTTTTTGTTCCGCCATTTAAGGTTCTTTGGTAAGTTGCTTCTGTCCCATTAACGTAGATATGTATCCCTGAACCGAGAGAGGTACCGTCCCAAGTTGCGACTACATGGTTCCACTGGTTTAGGGCAATTGCGTTGTTTGTAGTAGCCCGATCTATATCGGTACCGCCGTCATCAACATTAAACACTAGCGCATTAGTTAGTGCGTTGCCATCGATATTGAGACGCCAACCATTACTTCCGGTGGTTGAGGCAGTTTTCCTGATAATTGAACCGCCCAAACCTTCACCTTCTCCTGTTGGATAAATCCAAGCGGATACTGTAATTTGAGGTAAATTATCAGTTGATGCGGGTGATCCAACATTTACAAAATCATCAATGTTATCGAACCGCCAGGCTGTGCCAATTTTGCCGGCCTGATTAGCTAGCGGCCCATTGGTAGCTGTACCAGGATTATTATTAGTGGTGATGCTATCAGCAACAGTTGTACCACTGGTTTCATCCATTTTCCAATATGAGACTAGACCAGATTGGCCGCTGACGCAGCGCAGGATATCATAGCCAGTTACTGCAACATTATCTGTAGAAGCATTCCAAGATAGATTGATTTGGTTGGTGGAAACTGGGGTGGCTACTAAACTACCTGGTGCAGTTGGTGCGGTAGTGTCCGGAGTGGCTGAGGTGGTTTGAGTAGCGATATTAGACAAGCTAAAATTACCAGCTGCGTCTTTGGCCTTGATTATATAACGGTAAGTGGTATTGCCGGTTAGTCCGGTGTTACTGTAGCTATTAGTGCCGAAGGCCACAGTTGCGATTGGTAGGGTAGTTGGATTGCAGCCACCCCCGGTGCACCTTAGAATATCATAACCGGTAACTCCGACGGCATCGGTTGAGGCTGTCCAGCTTAAATCTAGACGGGTATCGGAAAATACAGTAGGTGTTGATAGGGTGACAGTAGTTGGGGCAGTAGTATCTGCAGAGCAAGTGCTAGTGCTAATATCCCACTGACAGCCGGCTTGAGCGCAGACGGTTTGGTTGCCAGCCCCATTAAAAGTATTGCAGCCTACATAGATTTCAGAGTTACCTGTGACCTCAGTCCATTTTTGAAGGCTTCTGGCGACGATATGGCGCAGGATAACCAAATATTTTGGTTGGGCAATGATTTTCTCAGCTGGTTGGGTACTATCATTGGCACCTAGGGTACGTCTAAAAGCAACTGGCTCTGTTTCATCTAAGCTAATTAAACTACCATTGATCAGCAACTGTGAACAAGCTGCCCCACCACAAGTTGAAGTACTACCAGGGCACTGCGCGCCATCATAGGCAGTACAGATTACTCCTGAGGAGATTATTACTGCGTCAACTCTGGTGACAGATTGATGAATATTAACATTTCCTTGAACAATTAAGACTAGACCGATAGAACCGCTGCCGCTGCCATATGTGATGTTATTATTAATATCAGTGTTACCATCAACAAAGACGACTCCTGTTTGTGCACCACCTGGGTTACCCCCTAAAGTTAGGTTACCAGTAACATAGCCAACAGAACTGTTGGTGAAGGTGAAATTCCCTTGGTTGGCGTTACCAGTTATTTGGTTTAGCTTAGTAACGTTGGTATTGGTTTTTGCTTGGTCATAATAAGTTGACCAAAGTTCAGCGTAGGTGGGAATTTCCAGTCCCACAAAGCTGGTTGATGTGTCAACTGAGCAGATAGGGTTCCCGCCGTTTAACAGATTAACACCAAATTTACCGGTAATCTTGCGGGTACTAACTAAACCATTTGCCCTGGCATTAGCAGCACCTTCAGTTAAACAGACATCTGCAGAGACAGGGGGTAGGGTATAGGGTATAGGGTATAGGAAAAGCAGTAGCACAAAAACTATACTGAATAAAAAAAGATACTTGTTGGTAAAAAGTTTTTTAGATCTCATTTTTACTAGACCCTAATCCCTAGTGGCTAAACCCTAGTTTCATGGTCCTCCTGGGGTTATGATCTCTTTGTTTGAATGAACATCACCGCCAGTAGTTTGAATCCAGGGATTAGCACAGCTAGCAGCATAGGTAAAGCTAGGTGCTGGTAATGGTTGCCAGCCGGAAGTGTTGCCGGCGCCGTCCCTCGATCTAACTGAGAGTGTATAGGAATTGTTTGGAGGAGTAGTGGAGAAGGGCGGTACATGAGTAGCCGGGTTGATATTAATATTCCAAAAACCTGCTTGAGGAGTTCCAGATGCAAAAGTGGCTGATTCGATAGCTAAAGGTGTTCCATTTTGAACCAACTGGAAATCCACAAAGGTAACTCCAATATTATCAGCAGCCGAAGCTACGATGGGACTGGGCCAGGTAGCTGAGGTATAACAACTACCTCCTGTAAAGCTGATACTGGACGTAGGATTAGTAGTATCTGGTGGCCCAGGAGTGGTTATAGTGGTAGTTGGTGTTTGAGCAGGTGGGTTGGTTGGGTTATAGGCAGCTATGTAGTAGTAATAGGTGGTGCTACAAGCTGGGGCGGTGTCACGATAAGACGTCGCGCCAGTTGCTAAAGTAGTCACATATGTGAAAGTTCCAGTAGGAGAAGTATGACGATAGACCTCATATCTGTCACCTAGAGGATTGCCAGTTGGGGTGACTCGGGCTGAGGCATTCCAAGATAGGTCAACATAGCTAGCTCCGGCAGTACAAGGTCCAGCCACAGGAGGATTTTGGTTAAATGGTCCTGGAGGACAGATATCAAGAGCAATATTGGCAGTTGGGCCATTGGAACCATTATTTAATCTAGCATAATATGTTACTTCTGGCTGAATTGGTGGCAGGGCTCCACTGACTCCCACAAAGCCATTAAAGCCAGAGGGAGCAGTAGTTGAAGCAGCTGAATTAGCAGAACCAGTGACAGCTTTGTGATAGTAACTAGCAAAGTTAGAGACAGTAGAAATATCTACCCAGGTAACTGGAGTAGATCCATTGGTCCAGGAGAAGGTAATGTCACTCCCGCTAGCTGGTCCATTCAAACAGGTTCCTCCAGGTCCGGTTGGGATTGGAGTGATTGTCACTACCGGAGGAGGGGGGGTATCTGGAATAGTAAAAGGGAAGTCTACATTTGCTCCGTTATTATTACAATTATTAGTTTCATTAGATTCAGCTACTCCTGGGCTAGGCTGGTCTGCACATAGCCTTAAGACATGGTTACCAGGCACAGCTGTCCATGATCCAGAAACTACCTGGGAAGAAGTATTAATAGCTAGAGCTGTTAGTTGAGGATTAGGAGTTAAATTAACATTGGTACCATCACTAGGATTAAAAACTCCACCAGCTGCATTTAAATCAATAGTAAACTGATTATTAAAAACTCCACCAGCCACTGCAGTCCCAATATTTCTGATATCACCTTTAAAAGTCAGAGGAGTACCATTAGTTAAGGTACCAGTATTAATTGAAGGAGCAGCTGGAACAATAAGATCAGGAGAAGAAGCCACTGTCACTGTTACAGAATTAGAACAAGCAACTGGGCCAATCGGTCCAGAACCCGCACTATCATCAACGGTCACTGAAGCAGTTTTAGTTCCAGTTGTAGAATAGCTTTTAGCGACTGAGATACTTGATCCAGTTAAAGAATCTGTCCCAGACCAAGAATAGGTATAGCCACTTCCAGATCCACCAGCTGGTACAGCTGTCCAGGTGACATCCTGGCCAGTAGTAACACTGGCTGGGCTAGCTGAACAAGTTACAGAAAGAGGTGGGCAATAGGGAGCATTGGTAGATGTAGAAGCAGGATTGCTAGATCTGGTGCCGGCACTATTTATAGCTGTGATTGAATAGCTATAAAAACCGCCATCTGTGGTTGTATTATCACGGTAAGTGTTAAAAGGAGCAGGAATATTAGTCTTAAAAGAACCATTTCTGTAAATATCATAAGACGTAGCATTGGCAGAAGTAGTCCAGAAGATATCTAAATATGAACTTGATCCAGTACATCCGCCTGTGGGTGGAGTAGTGAGATTAAAAGCTTTAGGTCCAACATTAACAGTTACAGAGTTAACTGCATCTGCAAAACCTGCTTTTGAACAAGTAAGAGTAATAGTATAGGTAGGATCGGATAAAGGAGTAGTTGGTTCGCTGCCCCCGCCAGTAGCTTTTGATCCAGACCAACCAATATATCCTCCAGCAGTCATTGACGCAGTACATGAAGTGGGACTATTAGTAGTAGTCCAAGATAAATTATGAGATAAGTCATCATTAACATTCAAAGGCCCATCAGAGTTATCCAGCTTTAGGTCTACACCTAGTCCAACTGTAAAAGATGTCCAGGCGGAACAATTATTACCTTCGCTAGATTCTACAATCTGATTTACTCCTGGAAGGCCTAGATAAGCAACATCAGTATCAGTGCAAAGTTGCGCTCGGTATGTGCCATTAGAGGGAGGTGTCCAACCATATGCACCATTGGCGTCGGTATTCCAGGTTCCACTTGTTTCGAATTGTGGGTTTATAAAAGCTCCTGTAAACCAATAGTTAGAAGTAAAATCTGAAACACCATCATTGTTGTAATCAATGTAAACACGGTTCCAAAAATAATTATGGGTTCTACTGTTTGTTGAATTATTTTTCCATCGTAAATTCATGAAAATAGATCCGGGGGTGACCGGGGGATTAAGTACATTAGGGAAGATCGAAATTTGCGTGGGGATAAGATCTACATCTGAAACATCAAATAGTCTTGTTGTGCAGTTGTTGCCTTCGTTCGTTTCGACAATATCATTATTGATATCGCTACAAACTTCAAACTTGTGGGTTCCTAGAATTGGAGTCCAAATAGAAGTCCACTGTGCAAGTTGGTAACTAAGCTCAAAACCTCCTGGCGCTGGAATGCTGGGGATTGCAACATTAGTTGATATTTCCCAACTACCATTGTTGTTTTCATCTAGTCTAAATCTTGCTGACGAAGGATTAGCAGCGGTTGTACCATCATTGTGAATTTCTGCCACGAAGTCGATTGCATATGTAGCTCGTGAGATTGTGCCACGAGGAGATATATCGTATAGAGCAGGGTTGGAGTCTAAGGCTTGAGCATTTAAGTCTTCGCCAACAGCATAAACTATATTTGGAGTTAATAAAATAGTGGCTAAGCAAAAAAAAGACAATAAGAATAAATTTTTGATGGGCATAGTGCTAATCTAATATTAGTACCTTCTTATTGTAGTTGTAAAGAGATGAAAGAGCTATTGTCTGCTTATAGGTGTAGGTCGAAAAATTTCTCTTAGTCCCGTAACTGGGTTAGGAAACTGAAGAGTAGGAGTTGCTGTTGGTGAAATACCAGCAAAAGATGTCCATGGCGTACAATTGTTGTCTTCATTTGACTCTAAGACTTTGAATCTGCCCGGAATACCTATAGACCAGTCTGTAGGTAAGCCTATTTCATTATCAACACATAATCTATATCGGTATGAACTATTAAAGGTGGGCGCTCCGCGGGTAACAGGTAGCCATGTTCCGGCAAATTCCATTTGAGGTTCCATAAAAGCTCCACTAAATATATGGTCAGATGTAAAATCTGGGATATTATCCCCATTATAGTCAACCATATAATGACTGTAGAAAAAAGTTGTTGTTCTAGTTGAAGTTGAATTATTTTTCCAAGTACCGTAAACATATGGTACTCTACCTTCGATAGGTGGTATTATAGGGAGAAAGCGATCACTTGAAGCAAGGTAAAAATTTGTAACTATAAGATCGGGAAGATTTGTTATTATGGTTGTAGAGGTTGATCTGTTTTGTTCAATAGTTGGTGTTACAATTGGAGCAGGGTCACTGGTTCGGCTCGGTATGGTAGTTGGGGTTAATCTATCTGTAACTTGACCAGTAACACTCAGGCGAGATGAAGGACCGTCGGAAGCTTCAGTAGTTGAGGCAAGGGAACTTATTGGAAGAGCCAGGCCGGCCATTATTAAAAATGCACGAAATTCTCTTGAATTAACTAATCTGTGGGCAATACTGCCTTCACGATTTTCAGACTCTGGTCTATTCATAAAACGTATAGTAACATACTATAATCCATTTGTCAAGCCTGATTAAATTTAATAAAGCCTGTAGTAATATTACTCTAATATTTTACCAAATATTCTACCAAAAGTCTATAGTCTGGATTACAAAATTAGGATATAGGATATAGGAAAATTCACAATTGACAAACAATAAGTGACAAGTTAGAATGTAGGAAAGTTAGAAAGTAGGTAGAGATGAACCAATTACAGTCAAAAATTACTTTTTTACAAAAGAAGGGACAGATTACCCTCCCTGTTTCAATGAGGATGATGTTTAACTTAAAACCCGGCAGCGCTGTTAAAGTATCAGTTCAAGAGAACTCTATTGTTTTAGAACCTGCCCAAATTATAGATCAAGGTGAAACTAATGAATATTTAGAAATCTTGGATGAGATTGCAAAAAAAACTAATACTACTAGGGAAAAATTATTAGCAAACCATAAAAGAATTAGCCTTGAAAGCGCAAAAAGGGCTCATCCAGATTTATAGTTAAAATGGCAGCGAGTATTAAAGTTTTTATTGATGCTAACATTTGGTACTCTGCTGCCAATAAAAGTACCGGACATGCACGTCATGTTATTAGTGGAATTTTACCAAACTTATCGATTGTTACCTCCCAGAGAGCGTTGGATGATGCGAGAAAGTATTTAGAAAGAGATGTCCCTAATCGTTTAAATGTTCTGGATGTATTGATAAAATCTCTTGATAAAAAACTGCAAATTTTGAACGAACCCTCTAATAAAATCAGCTTAAAAGCCCAAAAGTCAGTTAGAGATTTAAATGATGCAGTTATTCTAGCGGGCGCTATAGAATGTGAAGCAGATTATTTAGTTACTTGGAATACTAAGGATTTTATTCAGGATAAAATAATAGATCTTCAAATAATTACCCCTGCTGAACTGGTGAAAATTGTAATGGGAGAATAATATCCAGATGTTACAATTATCACCAAATATTCTACCAAAAAGCTATAGTCTGGATTACAAAAAAGATTTTTGCGTCTTATCCCCTAAATGTGTTATATTGCATAATATGCAACAGGTATCTTACGAGCCAGCTTTAACTAGTAAAAAAAACCAACCCTTAATCGGCGTTGAAGTTGAAAAAAATGGCGAATCAGTAACTTACTATTTTGATGATGAAAAACAGGCCGATAAAGTCCTTTCAGGATCTACTGCGCCAAATGTTCTAAGTTTAGCCGGTGTTTGGGATAAACTTAACTGGTCAGAAATAGCGACATCTTTAGATAAAATTAGACATCAAAGCCAACCAACAGAACCGCTTGAGATATGAGACTCTACTTACTGGACGGCACTCTTTTAGCAGCTTTTTTAAGCGGACGTAAATTTGCAGTTGATCTAATGACACCGTGGATCGAGAATCACCAAGCAGCTACCAGTATTTTATGTTATGGGGAAGTAATTGAATATCTGAAATCAAAGCCTGAGTTTCAAAAGCACCAGTCACAGTTAAAGCAACTTCTCAGAGAGATTTACCCTTATTTTTTAACCTTTCCAATCTTAGAAAGATATGCTGAGATTCGCCGTAAGTTACGCAAGCCATATGGGCCTGGATTAATTGGCGATATTGATACTTTAATTGCAGCTACAGCAATTGAACGAAATTTAACATTAGTAACTGTCGATACAGATTATGACAAAGAAATCCTCAGTCTGAAATTAAAACTTATCCCTCGTGAACATTTAGATAAACAAAAGTAGTGAGTAATTCTTGTCAACCTGTAGTAATATTACTCTCATATTTTACCAAATATTCTACCAAAAAGCTATAGTCTGGATTACAAAAAAGTATTAATTAAGTAGCTTCAGTTTTCTCAAAATTGGTAAAAAATCTTCTGGTTTAACAATTTTAGTATTATTCCAAACACTACCCGGTAAATCCAATAAGTCTTTATCTCTGGTAATAAGGTAATCGGCCAGAGCGGTTTCCGCTAGCTCTAATAAAAAATTATCTTTTGGATCGCGAGAGGCAGTTATTTTTATATTCGGTATCACTGTATTGCCTTTTTCTAATGCCGTTGTTACTTTGGCAATGATTGTTTTATTAGCTTTAAATTCCTTTAATTTCTTCGCCACTTCATCAATGAGCGCAGGGGAGATATATAAACTTAGTTTATCCGCGAGAATGAGGTCTATAATAATTTCTACCATGCCTCCAAATACAGAGCAGAGAGGATCATATTGGTATCCAGGACTATCTTAATTATGTTTGTGGTCATCAAGGAATAGATTGTAGAATTCTTGCTCGCTAACTTTCTTTGGATCGAGCCCTTTTTCTCTCATCATTTTATCGCCAAGTTTCTTACCTTCTTTTTTTACGTATTCCCAGGCTTCTTTTACCCGTCTCTCTTTTTGTAGTTCGAAAATATTCTCCCGCTCTTTTTGGAACTTTTCCGAAAGAGCCATTTTAATAATATCTGCCTCTGAGAGAAGTTGATATTTACTCTGAAGAAAAGAAAGTACTTTATTGATATCTGGATTTCTAGTTAATCTTATTTGAGTTTGCGACATATACTACCTATATTAGGGCACCAACTGCTATTTGTCAACCCCGACTTGATCGGGGTCAAGCCTGTAATAATATTACTTTAATTTTTACCAAATATTCTACTAAAAGTCTATAGTCTGGATTACAAAAAAAGTAATAAATTATCTAGCAGTTGGTAGATAGGAGATAGAGACGACTTGGTAATCACCGCCTGCTAGCTCTAGGTTAAGTAAAACTTGCTGGCCGGTTTCGATAGTCTTAATATCTGAGGAGGCTGAGGCTTGGGTAGAACCACTCCTAAATTTATAGATGACAACTTTATCTGAAACTGTAAACTGACCATTCTCCTGTTTTAAATTAGTAATGGACAGCTTATTACCTTCAACTTTACTGATGGTACCCTGAATTGTGGCAGTTTGAGTAGTAAAGATAGTTTGGGCTTTGGGAGCCTCAGTCATCTGAGTTTGGGTAATGACTGCGGGTTCCAGATTATTTTTGGCCACATAGTAGCCTACAAATCCAGCAATCAGAATTAAAACAACAGTGACCAGTGAAAAAGCCGCTTTCATAATTTATGAGTATATTATTATTGGCACTAAATTTACTTGATGTCAAGGGGGATTCTGGGTACAATATAGCCATGAAATTAAATGCTAAACAGTTAAGGAAGGGGAAAGTCCTAGCCAAAGGCTGGTCGGCCTCTGGCCGAAAGAAAAATGAGATCTATATTGTATTGGATAATGTTTTGGACACTTATAACATAGGTAGTATTTTTAGGTTGGCTGATGCGGTGTCTGCTAAAAAGATTTATCTGTGCGGGGGGTCAGAAACCCCGCCGAACCACCGGATTAAAAAAGCCTCCATAAATACTACTGAGTTTGTTGATTGGAGCTATTGTGCAACCGCAGTTGGGGCGATTGGGGAGGTTAGGGAAAAGGTTAGGGGTATTCAGGTGGTGGCGGTAGAATTGGCTTCAGGATCAGTGCCATATGATGAATTTAAATATAAGCTGCCCATCTGTTTAGTAGTTGGGCATGAATCTGATGGTGTTTCCAAGGAGGTTTTGGATATCTGTAATGGGATAGTTGAGCTGCCAATGTTTGGGGTTAATACCTCCTTAAATGTTATGGTAAGCTTAGGGATAGTGCTATATAAAGTAATGTCAAATAATACCAATACTACCAATATCCAATTTCCAATGAATCACATTTGAAATTTGACATTGGATATTTGACATTTTTTGTATTATGACCGGAATTATTCAACTTATTACTGCCAGTATTGATAAGGTTGACCTTACCAAACCTTTAGGGGCGATTGATTTTATATTTGCCACCTGCTTGGTGGTTGGTTTTTTATTCTACCTACGACGTTTCCCAGTTTTTAGAGTGGTTTTAGGTGCAGGCTTTCTACTAGTTTGCACGCTAGTCTTTTTTCTAGGTGGCTTTACACTGACAGCTCTAGTTCTTGGAGTAACTAGTAATTTAATTATCATCAGCTTGCCTTTAATTTTTGCGCCTGAAATCCGTCATTACCTGGAAAAATTAGGTAGATTTCCTTTTTTAAGGTTGCCAGCAGTTTTAGCTAAACAGAAAAAAGAATCTGTCGCTAAAAATCTAGTTGACTGCGCCTTTGATTTAGCCGAAAGGGGGATTGGTGGAACATTAGTAATTGCCAGAAAAACTGGTTTAGGCCAAACCATTGAAACTGGAGTGGTGATTGATGCTAAATTTGGAACTAAATTAATCCAATCCTTATTTTTCCCCAAAAGTCCGATGCACGACGGAGCTGTAGTTATTAAAGATGATCGAATCGTGGCAGCCGGTTGCTTGTTGCCGATAAGTGGTGATGTGAAATTAGATGCACCCTTTGGAACCAGGCATAAATCAGGACTAGCAATGACTAGGGATACTGATGCCATAGTGATTCTTATCTCTGAGCAGAGAGCTGAGGTATCTTTAGCTGAAAACAATAAATTACAGGTTAATTTAGATAGAAGTAAGCTCCTCTCCGGCTTGGAAAAGTTGCTCTAATATGGTATAATTCGCACATGGTAAAAGAATTAGCAGGTCGAGACGTTGCTGGTTTATCTAGAATCCCGGTTTCGGCAAGGAGACTTCTGATTCGATTGGTGGAAAAAGTTTCTGAAGCTAATTTTAGGCTAGCAATTAAAGTAACTGAATCCTGCGCTCCTTTTCCAGAGATTAAACGTGATGTGGCTTTTAGGGCTTTAGTAGAAAACCAGGGTTACCCTCAAAAATTATTAGAAATTGATGCTCCTCTTAGAAATACTTTGGAAAACTTGGAAGGCGAATATTATTACGATGACAATAAACTTCTTTCCTATAAAAAAGTTAGCACCAAAGATGTAGCTGGTCTGATAAATCTACCAG
>Ga0209542_10018196_pt1 | contig 11403 bp, 10 predicted proteins | sample RifCSPhighO2_01_FD_184028 | JGI IMG/M metagenome (GOLD analysis project Ga0209542, IMG submission 184028) | Soil microbial communities from Rifle, Colorado - Rifle CSP2_plank highO2_0.1 (SPAdes) (version 2) | ecosystem: Environmental > Terrestrial > Deep subsurface > Rock core/Sediment ...
TACAACAATCGAGATTTCCTCGATGGCTTTTAATGGTGTCCGGACCTTCCTAAGAACTTAGAAATCATATATTTAGATTTCTTGACAACCTAATGTCAAAGTTCCTATATTAACTGCCTGACTTACTAAAATAAAGAGAGAAAAGGGTTTTTAAGGTTTATCTTCTATATCTTTTCATGAAAAATAAGGGGTTTAATTTTTGGCTGTTTATTCTTTGTTTATTAATTGTATTTCTTTTTGTTGGGGGAATAGGAAGTTTATTCACTTCAAAGAATACAAATACTGATTGGTATCAATCAATTAAACCTTCTTTGACTCCCCAGAACTGGGCATTTCCAGTTGTCTGGAATTTTTTGTTTTTATTGATTGCATTTTCTTTGTATTTTGCATTAGCAAATTCCAAAAATAAAATTCAAAAGAAAAAAGTTGTGTTAGTATTTGGAATTAATTTTATACTTAATATTTTATGGAGTGTCTTGTTCTTTGGATTAAAGCTGCTTCAATTAGCTTTTGTTGAAGTAATAATTTTTTGGTTTTCAATTTTAGCAATGATATTAATTACAAGAAAAATTAGTAAGAAATCTTCTTGGTTATTAATTCCTTATTTAATCTGGGTTGCTTTTGCAAGTGTATTGACTTACCTTGCTGCCTTTACTTAATTGGATTAGTAATATTTTTATATCCCTATTTCTTATAATCTTCAATAAAAGGAGGTCATAAAATGGCAAAATTAACAGCATGGCTTGTAACAATACTCGGTGTATTGCTTGTATTGCCTTTAATCGGAGTAGACTTAGATGCTTTACTCGGCTTCGCAATAGTTAACTGGTTAATCGCAGTAGGTGTTTTAGTTATTGGTATAGGCAAGTTAGTGAGAAATTATAGTAAAAAATAAGCCCTCACTTTTTTAATTTATTTTTTATTTATTAATAACATTTTTATATTATTATTTCTTGTAATATCTATTAAAGGAGGTTATAAAATGGCAAAAAACGCTGTTGATTGGATAGCATTAATCCTCTTAGTTATAGGTGGCCTTAATTTGGGCTTAGTTGGACTTTTAGACCTTAACTTTGTAGAGAAATTATTCGGAACAATGCCAATTGTGTTAACAATAGTATACACATTAGTCGGAGTTTCTGCATTGTGGACCCTTTTCGCTTCATTCAAAAGATATTAATCTTTTTTTAAGATTTTTTAGAATAAGAAATAATTTAAAAAATTAATGCAATAAGAGAATCATGGATTCAATTTTTGGGATATTAATTTCAATAGCAGTCTTAGTTGTACTTTTTGCAGTAATTTTTATATTTTTAGTATCAAAAAAGAAAATAAAATATCGGGAGCCGGATTATTATAGTATTTTCCTGGTGGGATTAATCTGGTTTGCAATAGGAATTCCTCTTGATAATTCTGCATTATGGGTAATAGGATTAATTCTCCTTATTTGGGGTCTTGTTAATAAAAAGAAATGGGAAAAAAACAGGGTTAGATGGGAAAATCTTACAAAATTTGAAAAGAAATTAAGAATCTGGATAATGGTTGTTTTAGGAGTTTTGGTTCTTGCAGGATTAATCTTTTTACTTCTAGTGGAGAAGGGAATATTATAAATTCCTTTTCTTAAAAATAAAAATCACCCCAAACAAAAATAAAAAAATAAATTAATGTTAATTGTAATTAGAATCTTCTTCTATTACCGCCAAAATCTCTTCTTGGTCCTCTTGAATCGCCGCCTCGTGAGTCTCTTCGTCCTCCGAAATCTCTTCTTGGTGGTCTGTCAGGGTCCATAGGTTTTGCTTCATTAACCTTTAGATTTCTTCCTTCAATTTCCTTGTCATTCATAGCTGAAATTGCTTTTTGAGCACTTTCATCGTTTTTGAAGGTTACAAATCCGAATCCTTTTGATCTGCCTGAAAACTTGTCTTTAATAATTGAAGCTTCTTCAATTTCACCATAATGTGAAAAAAGTTCTCTCAATTTCTCATCGCCAACACTAAAAGGCAGATTTCCTACATAAACTTTCATATTTTATCCTCCTTACACTCATATTAACTTAGAATTAGTCGAACCGCGAAATCAAGACTGAATCACTAAATCCACCATTCTACGTCTGCAATAATTTAGAATTTGTGGTTTTTAAATGCTTTGGAGGGGGTTTTATAAAGAAGATTTTAGAGAATTCAGAAAAAGTTAAAAACCTCTATTAACTAGAATATTAAAATGAAAAAGAGGGTATTGTTTTTATTATTAGTAGGTATTCTGTTTTTTCCTATTATTTCTTCTGCTCAAATAAATTCTGAAATACAAAAAATAACAACTTATGCAGAAGATTATGAAACAGGAAACATAAATTATGTTCAATTATTAGTTTATACAAGTTCTATCCGGGAGAAAATGAATGACCTCCTCGGAGCTTCAGGAAAAGAAAATGGGGGAATCCTTAAGCAGCAACAGATAGAATCTGTTTTAGGGGAGCCGAATGAAAGAACAAAATGGGTTTGGGTTGAGGGTTTAGAGCATGAAGTAAAACTTAATACAGATGTTCCTGCTTGGAGGAAAATAATTTTTGATGGTAAAAAGATTCAGATTAGGTTAAATGCTTATCCTTCTATTCTTGTCAAAACAGATTTTAAAATAGAAGAGGAAAAGGCAGAATTTCTGGAAAACGGTCTTGAGGAATTAAGCCAAAAACAATTTACTGAAAATGATGTTATTTACAGGCTGAATATTGAAATTAGTTTTAAAAAACCACAGGATCAGCTTGATATGGCAGGAAAGATAGATGATATTCAAACTCTTGCTCAGGATTTTAATTCTGACCCATCCAGTGAAAATGCAGAAGAATTGGCAAAAGCAGGAGTTGATGCTGAAAAATTATTTTGGAGTTATTTTGAGCAATCTTCAGGAAAATGTGAAACTTTGATGAGTTCAATTTTTGGTTCTGAAAACAAAAGAGATACCCAGAATTTGCTTGTCCAGGAAATTGATTTTTACTCTGGAGAAGATTTCCAGGCAGTATTAAGATTAGAAATGTGTGATGATTGTGAATGGAATTGGATTAACCTTGATATGAGGCTGGATACAAGGGGGAGGATTAAACTTCCAGAAGGTACTCAAGGTGGAGAATCTTATTCTAAAGAAAAATATAAATCAATGAGTAATGAGGAATTTCAATCAGAAATTTCCGAATTATTAGACGAAATAAAAGAATCTCTTGCTGAAAAAGATTTCAATAGTGCTTTATCAGACATGAATGAACTGAGGATGTTAAATACTGGGTGGAATGAAAAAGCAAATAATATTTGGCAGGAAATGGATGAAATTTATAGGCAAGAAGAACAGGCTATGGCAGATGAAGAACGTCAGAAGTTAAATGAAAATTACGGATGGATAAAGAGAGAACAGGAAAGAAGACAAAAAGAAAAAGAAGTGAGAAAACAGAATTATGAGGGGAGAAAGCAATTTTATTTAAATCTATTTTCTGGTTCTGACAAAAGTGAGTTTTATTATACTCAGATAGAATTTGAAAAAAGATTAGTTGAAGAATTTATGGAATTTGGAGAGGAAATTTGTGATAATAATCAGGATGATAATGAAAATGAGAATATTGACTGTTCTGATTCTCAATGCGGGGGTAAGTTCTGCGGAAAACAGTCAGTTTCTGTAATAGAAGGAAATAAGACCACCCAGGGAACTGTTGATTTATACTGTATTGCCGGAACCTGCCAGGCAAGAGAAGAAATAATTGAAGAGCAAATTATGATGTGTGGAAACCATATTTGTGAATTAAATGAAACAATAGAAACCTGTGCAGAGGATTGTTCAGCCTGCCAGACATTTGATGCAATAAATTGTTCTGGAAAAGTAATATTTAGCGGAATGGATATTAATAATTGTCCACTCCAGCCTGTTTGTATTGAAGAATCAAATTTCTGTAATGTTACAGAAGACTGTCTCCAGCCTCTTTGTGGAGAAGTTGCTTGCATACAAGGGGAATGTGAATTAACTGAATTAATAGAATGTGCAGAAGCACAATGCAATGAAGGAGGACAAAAAATCATTCGATGCGATACAGGAGAAGAACTTGTAAATTCAATCTGCACTAATGGAATATGGGATGATTTAGAAATAGGATGTTTTTCTGAAGGAATCCCAGAAACTGAAGAAATTCTTGAAAATGAAACAACAGGGGAGGTAATTGAAGAAGAGGGAATAATACTTGAAGAAGAATTATTAGGAAATGCCTGTTCTATAAAAGAAGATTGTGGAAATGTAAATGATGTTTGCAGTAATGGGCGTTGTGTAACTCTCCCAGAAGCAATTAAAATAGAACAGCCAGAAATTATTGAACAACCTGAAACTTCGGAAGAACAACCTTCAGGAGAAGGAACTGAAGAACCTCCTCAGGAAGAAGAACAAGAATCTCCTCCTGAACAAGAAGGGCAGAAATCTGAAAGTGAATCTTTAGAGGAACAATCTCAAGAACCTCCTGCAACAGGAAGTGCTGTTTTAGATTTCCTTGGGAATATGATAAATAATTTTGTACTAACAATTACTGGTTTCCAGGTAGAGGGGGAAGAGTCAACTGAGGAAATCACACCTGAAGAAAATATAGGAGAAACTATTCCAGATCAAGATAGTGGACAGCCAGGAGAACAGCAGGGACCTCCTCCATCTGAAGGAGAATCTCCTCCAGAAAATCCAGAGAATTTTGAAGAAGTTCAGCAAGAAGAAAGAGAAGATGAAAGAGAAGATGAAGAGAGAGACAGAAGAAAAGATGAATGCGGGGACCAATGCAACAGAATGTGTTATGATAGTAAAATAAGACCATGTGTTGAGAAATGTATCCGTGAATCTTGTGGAAACTCTTTTGAATGCGATATTGATGCAGAAACACAGGGTTGTGAAACTGGATGTAAAGATGAAAATAATATTGATGAATGTGTTGGTGGGTGTGTACCTAAATGCATTAGTGGAGAGGGGGATTGGTGGAAAGAATTTGAAATGCAATCAGAACAAAATCAACCTCAAATGGAAAAAGGGGTCTTTAATGTAGGAGGAGGATGCAGGACTTCTCAGGGTAAAACAGAGGGATTTATCTGGTTTGGAGGATGGGGAGATCCTTTTGAGAGAATTGAACCATTAAAACAAAAATATTATACAGGCGGGCAGACTGAATGGTGCAACTATGATTTAGAAAATTTAAAAAAACAAAGAGCTGAATTTGAAAAAGGATTTAACCAGGAATTTATTGAATGGTTCTTTGAGGATTATCTTGCAAATTCTGCAGAAGACTGGGAACAGCATGTTTCAGGAATTTTTGAGGTCTACTGGAAGAATGTAGATAATATAAGAGAAACAGCTAACAGAATGGGTTGCTTGGAAATTGACGAATTCTCAGATTATAATCTAATCTCTGTTCAGTATGAATCAGAATACGGAAAAATAGAATTCTGGGAAGAATTAAAGACAGTAAAAATGCCTGAACTGGATAATAAGGAAGTGACAATAATAACTCCTTACATGAAATTCTGGATTTTCCCACCCAAAAGATTTATAGAATATGAAATGAAAAAATCAATGGCATCAGGAGAATTTCCAGGCTCTCCAGAGGATAAAAGAGAAAGAGAAACCCAGGAAGGTTTGACAGAAGAAGAAAAACAGGCAATAAAACAGAATCAGGCTTTCATGAATAAAATAACTGAGATTTCTAGAAAATATGATGGTAATTTTGATTTAGTTGTTCAATTAAAAAATTTTGAGACAAATGAGATTGTGTACAATATATATGCGCAGGTAAATGAGGATGATATTATAAAAATGCAGCCAATGTTACCTGACCAGATTCCTTCAGAAGATGCAAGAATTGAAATTAATTTCCAGGATGTTTATGATGTTATTTATTCAATTGAAAAAGAAATGCAGGGAGAGCAAACAGAATCCCCCCCTTGGGACAAAAAATCCCAGGGAGGAGGAATTAAAGGGATAACTAATGGAATCAAGATGTATTTCAAAGTCAGAGACATACTTAATTCAGCAGAGGTTTATCCAGAAGAATCAGAAAAAGATGTTCGGGATTTAGTAAAAACATTTTTAAAAATGATGATGCAGGAAGGTGGAGATAATAGTGGAGAAAAACAGATGAATGAAGAAGGTGAAGGTGAGGAAACTTCTGGTGATGAAGATGTTTGGAGTAGTTTTGAAGAAGGTTCTGAAAAATAAATAAATTTAATATTGACTATAATAATCCTTAAATATATCTTAATTGAGAATAATTTATGGAATTACAAGATATAGTAGAAAAAGCAACAATAAATTTCCCTACTCCTCTTAGGCTCAGAAATGCTAAAAGATTGCTTAGATATATTTCAGAAAATTTGCCTGGAAATGTAATTTCTTATGTTGAACAATATGAATCTTGGTTATACGATAAAGAAAATAAGAAATCAACAATGAATAAAGGGACATTAAAGATTCCGTGTAGTATTAATAATATAAATAAAATAATGGAGTTTGATTCAATGGTGTTAGAGCCCTGGAAACAAGACACTTCTTATGTTGGTTCAATAAAATTTCAAGTAATTGATGATGACGAGAGAATGTATTCGAGAGTATTCCCTCTTTGGAATGATGTTAGAAAGATAGTTGAGGATTATTTTAAGGAAAAGTTGAAAAGAGAGTGAGATTAGAAAAATTTATGAGATAATTCTCCATTCAAAAAAATATTTGTTTTAAATTTAGTTAATCTTAATTCATCTTGTGCAACTTGCTGTAAATCTTTGCCTTTTGGTAAAGGAATATTTGTCGTTTCCCCATGTGAAATAAATTTATTATTTTCTATTCTTCCTGCTTGAACTCTATATATACCTAATGAAGGAAATCCAATTACATTAAAAGCAAGTTTATTTTCTTGAAATTTACTTAATCCAGCATCTATATAAGCTAATTGAAATATACCCATAGCTTGAGTTTCTCTTGCATCAACTTTATCTGCCTGATATGATTCATCCATAATTATTTCTTTCAATTATTATATTTAAAGATTATTGTGATAGATGATAAAAACATATTTTAAAATTATTTTACAGAATTCTTCCAAATCAAAAAATAAGTAACAGAAAATCCTTTTTCTCAGACATACCACAAATAAAGCTTTTAGTAGCTCTATGCTGAAATTCTCGACGAATCTTGAATCTTACACAAGAGCTCTATCAACGCGATCTTCTTTCGCGGCCTTAATTGTCTCGTTTTGCGGATGGCTTCGAGCTTAGATGCATTCAGCTCTTATCCATGTAGCGCGTAGCTGCGCAGCCTGCCATTAACAACTGCTCACCAGAGGCGCCCGAACTTAGTTCCTCTCGTACTATGAGTTCGTTCCACTCAGACAATAACACGCCTAGTAGATATCAAACAAACTGTCTCGCGACGTTCTTAACCCAGCTAACGATCCCTTTTAATGCGTGAACTCCGACACCCTTGGATGCGACTGCACATCCAGGTTAGGAAGAGCCGACAGCGGAGTACCAAACCGCCCCGTCAATATGGACTATCGGGGGCGACCAGCCAATTATCCTTGGGGTAACTTTTCTATCAGACACGGCTCCTATTAAAAAAGCACGTGGGTTCACTAGGCCCGGCTTTCACCTCTGCATTTCTTGCTTTTCAAAATACAGTTAGACAAGCTTTTGCCCTCGCACTCAACTCCAGATTTCCAAGCTGGATGAGCTTGTCGTTGGGTCCTCTCGATATATTTTCAAGAGGGTGCCGCCCCAGCCAAACTGCCCGCCTGATGTTGTCCCGTAAACGGTAAGCAGCCTTAAGAAGGGCGGGTAGTATTACAAGGTCGCTCCACGTCAACCGAAATCAACGTTTCGACGCTCCTACCTATTCTATGCGTTCTTCTTAAGACCACAGCAACAAGTTGCAGTAAAGTTCCACAAGGTCTTCGCTTCCCACTAGGCGTCTCCGGCCTATGCACCGGACAGTGATTTCAGAAGGTTCCAGTTAGGGACAGCGACAACCTCGTTAAACCATTCATGCAAGTCACCATTCAGATGACAAGGTATTACGTTCAACTTTGTTACTGTCAATAATTTATCGACGACAAATCATTTCTGATTTGCTCTTCATATCGCTATGAAGTTCGGACTATATCTTAATAATTTTCATAATTATCTCGAGCGTTTAGTCTCTGAGGATTCTAGAATTATTTTTTTTGAATTAAACTCCAAATTATATAAGTTATAATTAAACCAACTAAAAATCCAAATACAGATTTTTGATTAAAATCAAAGATAAGTTTACTTGGAATTCCTATAGTTTGAGAAAGAGAAAAGTATAATAATAAAATTAAACCAACAATAATTGAAATTATTGACTTCAATGTTGTTAATTTAAAGTTCATCTTTTCTTCAATCTTTCTAAGTTCTTAAACATTTCTAATTCTAGTCTTTCCTGCTGATTGTCCGCAACGTCAGAAATCTTTCATTTCTGAGCGCCTCAAAATTTTGCAATTTTGAAGTTTGAAATTTTTACTTCCGACATCGTCGGTGAGTATTCAAATATTCTCGGATGTTCCAGCATTTAGCTCGATTTTCTTCATTTGGTTTAACTCGACAATCTGTTTACAACTATGTCCTTGAAGCGTTTTATCATTTTATAGACGATAAAACGTAAGGCAAGTAATTCACCTTAAGAGGGTCATAGTTACCCCCGCCGTTTGATGGACCTTAGCCCCCTTGAAAAGGGATTTTAGACACCACCACTGGGCAGGTCTCACTGAGTATACACATCTTTTCAGATTAGCACTCAGCTACGTTTTTGATAAACAGTCGGGCCGTCCTCGTTACTGAGATCTATTAATGCATCCGCATTTCTTTGGACACAAAGATAGACACCCCTTAAGCCTAAGCTACAGGGCCCTTAACCAGTTTTACCTTTCATGTCTTAGCCTTCTAAGCCAGGGCATCTGTGTCGATTATGGGTACAGCTAACTACTTCAATAGCATAAACTTTTCACTGGCTCTTGGATTCAACGAATCTCGTCTGCAAGATTCACACGGATTAAAGCATTACGCTCCCCGCATTTCTCTTACAGAAACTTCTCTCAAAGTTCCGCCTATCCGAAAGCGATTTACACCTGTACAAAGTAATCAGTAACGGAATATTAACCGTTTGTCCGTCGTCATGCGCAGTTAAGCCATAACTTAGGTGCTGACTAACCCTTGGCTAACAAGTATTGCCAAGGAAACCTTACCCTTGCGACATTTTCCATTCTCAAGAAAATCATTTCTTACTCCCTCCAGGATCCTCATTGGTCTTCGCTCCAATCCTTCTCTCGAAGAAACTTCTGCGCAAAGACCACGCCTGTTTACCCGAACGCTCAAATAAGCGCCGCTGAAGTATCGGTAGTATGTTTAGCCCCGTCCATTTTCAGGGCCTCAAACCTCGATAGGTGAGCTGTTACGCTTTCTTTAAATGATAGCTGCTTCTGAGCTTACATCCCTACTGTCTCAGGTTTAAGACTCCTTTTGATACACTTAACATACATTTAGGGACCTTAACTTTAGTCTCCATTGTTTCGGTCTCGTGACGTTATCTTACACACCGCCACTGTTTCCTGCTCTAAGCAGTACATAGGTTCTGAGTTGGAAAGAACTCCGTAAGCAATAGCCCCTGCAAGTTCTATCCGTACTTTACCCCATATACAAACTAAGCAAGACTATACGTAGGCATATTTCAACAGGAACCAGCCATCACCAGATTAGATAGGCTTTTCACCCCTATTCGCAAATCATTCGAGTGCTTGTACACAACAACGGTTCAGGCCTCCATCCCCCGTTAGGGAGACTTCACCTTGCTCACGAATAGATCATCTGGATTCAGGTCTGATCCATGTGACTAACGCATTTTCATACTTGCTTTCGCTTCGGTTACTCATCAAAGATGATTAGCCTCGCCACATAGATTAACTCCCTGGATCGTTTTTCAAAACGCACGTTACAACGCTAGTCGCATTCACGACTCGACGCAGTAACCAACTGTAACTGTTAGATTTCAAATCTTTTCACACTCTACTAAGAGTACTTTTCAGCTTTCCCTCGCGGTACTAGTACGCTATCGGACTTTGGTTGTATTTAGGGTTAGGAGTTAATCCTCCTATATTCAAGCTTCCAATCCAGGAAACTCTACTCTTTCAAGCAACGTCATAGCCATTAAGTTACGGGACTATCACCCTCTGGGGTATGTCTTTCCAGACAACTTCTCCTCAGACCTTAGACATTTTACTCACCACATCTCTAACCATCTTTCGACGGCAGATTCAGTTTGCCCTCTGCCCTCTTCGCTCGCTGCTAATAGGGGCATCATTATTTATTTTCTCTTCCTGCTGGTACTAAGATGTTTCAATTCCCAGCGTAGTCCTCCCTCTCGGGATAACACGTTATCGCATTAGGAGATCTTGGGTTCAAAGACCGCTTGCGTCTCGCCCAAGCTTATCGCAGCTTGCCACGTCCTTCATCGACACCAAAACCAAGCTATCCACCTAACAGTATAAATGATATTTGAGTCTTCTTAATCACTTTAATAAAAATAAAGTGGGAAATCCTTACTACTTGCTTCATTGAACATGATTGCTCATTCGTTCTCGACGAGATACGCAACATTTCATCGCGCACCCATATTGTTTTATTTCAGCGACTTATCATCGGTGAATATGATTTGTGATGGTGATTAATTTTTATTTTCAGGCCTAAATATATACGCGTGAGTTTTTCCGCCGGTGATTACAACTTTCTCGACGTCATATCCTCGCATATGTGAAACAATTGCTTCTCCCAAATCTGAAGCTCTTTCATCTCTTGTTCCATTCCCTGTCACTAAACTTTCTTTGTATGCATCCGCAGTTTCTCTCTGAGTTCGCGTTAAAGCATCATATCTAATAACAATGTTGTCCTTTTCTCCACCATAATTTCTGTGAACACATACTCTAAGCCAGTCGTTTCTATCTGTTCCAAAAACCGCTCTGAAGCTTCCTTCCCTAATCGCTGCTATCATTTCTTCTTCTCCTACCGACGGCGGTTCAATTTCGGTTATCATTTTATTTACTTGTTTTCAAATTTTTTGAATTTTATTTTTTAATATCCATTCAGAATGAATGGACCCACCGCGAATCGAACGCGGATCTCATCCGTGCAAGGGACGTATTCTACCATTGGACTATGGGCCCGATTCTAAATCGAGTCCGTTTTGGTTTTTAAGGGTTTCGAAGTTTGTCTTCGAAAGCCGCCAAAATTTTCTTTGAAAATTTTTAGCGTTTTTGTTTTTAACCAAATGGTTGATGAGTATGTAAAAGCAGTATCAACTTATTCTTGAAAATATTATCTCAATTTTACTTCGAGAAAA
>Ga0209542_10018197_pt1 | contig 11401 bp, 10 predicted proteins | sample RifCSPhighO2_01_FD_184028 | JGI IMG/M metagenome (GOLD analysis project Ga0209542, IMG submission 184028) | Soil microbial communities from Rifle, Colorado - Rifle CSP2_plank highO2_0.1 (SPAdes) (version 2) | ecosystem: Environmental > Terrestrial > Deep subsurface > Rock core/Sediment ...
AGGAAGCGCAACGCGAGCAAGCCATGAACGAAGCGTCGATTTTGGTATAGGCAACGCTTTGGCAATTTCGTTGTAACTCCTACCAGTAAGCCGCATCGTAAGAGCCTGCTCCCGGTAGTCCTTGCCATGCATAACTAGAGTGTAACCTAGCCGGAGCAAAACGCACGCGATGGATGTGGGTTACTGTTGTGGCGAAACTGTATCTTTAAGCTGCTGGAAGAAATTCTGGATATCGCTGAACTGCGCCTGCGCTTTGGCGCCAGTCCCTTGTATCTGCTGGTAGGTGTCCAAGACTTGTTCCATCATCGGCCCAAGATACGTCGCATAGAGCCAGAGCGGCGCAACGACGAGGACCAGCGCGTAGAGCACGAATTTAAGTATCCCGCCCCACAAAGCGTTCCTCCGCATTTTGTGGAGCATTCGGTTATTCTCCTGCGTGAGACGCACAAGCTCCGTTAATGTTTGGTCGTTGACCTCCATGTTGAAAATCTTACCATGCCCCCGCCAGGAGTCGGACCTGGATTCTCGCGTTAGGAGTGCGAAGTTCTATCCGTTGAACTACGGGAGCCCTAAACAATTATCTTATCAGCAACACCCCGAAATAGGCAATGGAAAAGTTTTAAACTGCAAGAAGCTCCTGGAGCCTTTCTTGGTCGAACCCGACGGTAAGTTTATCGCCGATGACGATGACCGGCACACCCATCTGACCGCTTTTTTCTATCATTTCCCTGCGCTTTTCAAGATCGGTTGCGACGTTGAAGTCGGTGTACTTGACCTTGTTGGTGTCAAAAAATTCTTTCGCCATGTGGCAGAAATGACATGTCGGCGTCGTGTAAATAGTTACTTGCTTTTGTGTTGCCATAGATTTGCAATTATTTCTTAAGTTGAGCGATTATACCATTGATCGCGGTCATCTAGAATCCTAACTTTTCTTTGACCAGAATTACGGTCGCCGCACGTTTCATCATGGAGCTTTCGCCGTGAAGAACGGTGGTCTTGTTGTGCTCGGTCCCCATGCCGTAGAGCTTTTTCATATGCTCGTCCTCCAGCGAGATGACGTGTTTTTCAATACGTTCGAATGCTGCGTCGAGGTCCGGCACGATCTTCTGCGCGCCGACGACGAGGATAAGATTCGGCGAGGTATAAGCGAGGTGCGGCAACTGGCTTCCGGTATTCGACGCGATGACCAGCTCGCCGCCTTCGGTAACCGCGTGAACGCTTCCGAGGTAATAATCGGAAACGACGGCGTGTTTGCGCAGGTGTGCCCTCTTTTCCTTATCATCCTCTTTCAACACCGCTTCGTGCAAGTTGTTCCACCCATGCGTGCCTGATTTCAGATGGTCGACGAATCCTATCTCTTCGAGGGTCACCGACGAGCCGCTCATCACCGATGAGCCTTTTGGTATCAGCTTTTTAATAGTTTCGAGGGCTTCCTTCGCGTTTTCCACGATAATAGGCGTGAACCGGCGTTTTTTGAGCGCCTCCGCGGTCTTCTCGACGGACCCCTCTGATGCGAGCCTCGTGTAGTCCATAGGTAGTATGATCAGTTTACTTTGTAAAGTTGTAAATGAACGCCCATCATAGTTTATCAACTTTACTTTGTAAAGTGGATAAGTCTGTGCTACCATAGGGGCATGTTGCGGACGTCGCATCAGCGCATGGTTTTGTGCCGTTCCTGCCCTCTCGCCAAGGTCGCCGACCTTGTCGGTGATTCGGTGAGCCTCATCATCTTGCGGGACCTCCTTAGAAAACCGCGGCGATTCACCGACCTCGAATTCGGACTCGCGGGTGTCTCGTCGCGCACCCTTACGCTCAAGCTCAAAAAACTGGAGAAGTGCGGTATCGTTTCGCGCCACCCCGACTTCCGCCTCGGCAATAAAGTAGTCTACCGGCTCACCAAAAAAGGCGCCGCATTCGAGAAAGTCGCAGCCGCCATGCGCGCATACGGCAAAAAGTATTTATGATGTGCGGGCGAGGGGAATCGAACCCCTATCTAATGCTTGGGAAGCATTCATTCTGCCACTGAACTACGCCCGCAAAACAGGCTCCTTGAATCCTAAACTAATTCCGCAACATTCGATACTTTACCACCACCAAAAGGCCTTTCGAAGCCATTCGCGAACTGTGGACGTGGCTTTAACGGGGGTTGGAGCCTGCGGGTCAACGATAACGATCAGCTGTTCCCCGTTTTCTGCAAGCGCGTATTGTTCGCGGAGTGCTTCCTCGATGCCCCTATCCGTCTTCAGACTATTGAGGTCGGATTCGAGCAGCGCTCGGCGAGCTGTAAGATCCGCGCGCTCGCGTTCGACTTGCGCCCGAAGTTCCGCGGATTCGCGCTCTTTCTTGTAAACTCCCCATACTCCCGAGATCGAGACCGCGATAAGGCCGAGAAGCGCCAACATTCCAAGCCTTCGCAGGAAAAGACGCACTGCATTTTGACGTTGATTGCGTGACCACATGCGCTATAATCCTACCATCCTCCATGAGTTTCCTTTTTCACAAGAAAACAAAGAAGATCGTGAACGCCGTATGGGGCGTAGTTGCCGTGCTTATCATCATCGGCATGGTCGTCTTTTTCGCACCCGGTCTCATTCCGGGTGTATATTAGGATTCCCGTACGACCTTAAGAAAAACCCCGGTACCACAGCGCTGCGCGCTGGCTACGGGGCAGGCCTCGTGCTCTTTATGCGCCCGACTCACGAACAACTTTCAAAAAAACCTCGTGGGGTATGTCAACTTTTCCGCGCGCGAGCATCTTTTTCTTTCCGCGTTTCTGTTTCTCCAGCAGTTTCATCTTTCGGGTCACATCGCCTCCATATAAGTAGCCCGTGACATCTTTGCGCATCGCTGATTTACGTCGCGAGGCGATGATACGTCCTCCGGTTTTCGCCTGTATCTTAAGTTCGAAGAGTTGTTTTGGCAGCAGGTCCTCCAGCTTCTCTACCATCGCTTCCGCCTCGTGTTGCAGGCGCCGTTTGCTTACGATCCGGGAAAAGGCGGGGATCATCTCTTCCGCGACGAGAATGTCGAGACGCACAACGTCTGCTTCCCGCATCTCTGTGAGTTCATATGAAAGCGAAGCGAAGCCGGAAGAAACGCTCTTTAGTCTATCGAAAAATCCACGCATCAGTTCGCGCAGGGGCATTGCGGCGGAGAGTTGCACCTTTCCGTCGGGCAGGGCCTCGCTATCCCCCACCTCCGCCTCGTGCTCATATAAAAGCTGCGACACGCTGCCTATGTACATCGGCGGCGCGATGACATGCACGTCGGCCCACATTTCGCGCACGCGCAGTGCCGTACCATCGTCGGGAAATCGTGCGGGCGCATAAATTTCTTCCACAGACCCGTTCTGTTTCGTGATCTCGTACACGGTGGTCGGCTGTGTGACCACGAGCTGCAGGTTGAATTCCCTTCGCAAACGCTCCACGATTATCTCAAGGTGGAGCATGCCCAAAAAACCGCACCGAAATCCTCTCCCCATGACGCCAGAGGACTCTTCTTCATACGACAAGGAAGAATCGGAAAGGCGTAATCGCTCGAGCGATTGGCGGAGCAGAGGCAGGTCGTCCTGTGATTCGGGATACACGCTGGCCCAAATGACCGGCGTCGGCGACCGGTACCCTGCGAGGGCCGGTGCAGGAGCACGCGCGTTGGTGACAGTGTCTCCCACTGACGCGACACCGGGTTTTTTGATCCCGGTAACGACATATCCTATCTCCCCCTCGTGGAGTTCTTTGCAAGGCCTCTCGTCGGGCATCAAAACTCCAACTTCCAGGGCCGTAAAATCAGCCCTCCCCTCGATAAGACGCAGGTTGTCACCCTTTTTAATGGTCCCTCCGAAAACGCGCATATATACGATAACGCCGCGATGATCGGAATACCCGAAATCGAATACGAGCGCCTGGGAGCGCTCGCCGCTCGAGAGAGGCGCGGATATGCGTTCAACCACCGCGCTCAATATATCCGATACGCCCTCCCCGGTTTTCCCGGAAGCCTTCAGAACGACTCCCTCTTTCACTCCGAGCAAAAGGGCGAGTTCGCTCACGATATCTTTCGTCCTCGCATGGGGAGCGTCGATCTTAGAAACGACGGGGATTATTCTGAGGTCGAGATGCTTCGCGACTGATAAAACCGAAAGTGTTTGCGCCTCGACGCCCTGCGTCGCATCGACCAAGAGCACCACCCCCTCGACAGCGGAGAGCGCGCGGGAGACCTCGTATGCGAAATCCACGTGGCCCGGAGTGTCGATAAGATTGAGGATGTATTCCTCTCCCGTATGCTTCCACTTCATACGGACAGGCTGCATCTTTATCGTGATGCCACGCTCACGTTCCAGCTCCATTCTGTCCAAGACCTGCTCCTGCATGCGTCTCGGTTCGATCGTCCCCGTGAGCTCAAGCATGCGGTCCGCGAGCGTTGATTTTCCGTGGTCGATATGGGCTATGATGGAAAAGTTCCTGATGTTCATACCAAGTACCACATCCTAACAGAAAAAACGTTCGTACGTATGATCGTGCAGAAGCGAGCCGGGCGTGAGCAAAGATTATTGTGTCGGCGACCCGACCTCCTCGGCCGAGCGAGGAGGGGCGGAAGCAAGTTCGCGCCAGAGCCGGCTTCGCACCGTCAATACCGTCTCTGAAAATTCTTTGTTCCGCAAAAGCGCATACACAAGCGAGGTCGCGGCAAGACCCGCAATGCCGCCCAAAAATCCGCGCATGAAAACGGAGAGGAGCGTCGACGAGAGTGTGAGAGGGCCGATCGCAGAAAGTACGCCATACGTGGTCAGTGCACCGGCAATGGAAGCGAGCGTCCCCTCGACGAGAACAGAGCGCACGCGTGTCATGAGGCCGCCGAACTTTCTTTCAAAACTGGCCGCAAGTACCAAAGCCATCGCGATGGAGATCAGCGCATGTGCAAGGGCAATGGCAAGGATCGCCACTCCCGGTACTCCTTCCAGACGCATGAGTTCCTGTACAAATCGTGATACCGACGGGTGCTCGAGCAACTGCAAGAATAATATCGCGGTAAGGATCGTGGCGACCGCCGAGGCGGTCGCGATGAAAAATGGAGTGAGCGTCCGTCCGGCGGCGTAGTATGCACGGGTCAGAAGAAGTGTGATCGCGTTCCCGGCGAGAGCGAGCGACAGGAGCGCGAAAGCGGCGGCGGTCAGTCGCGTGTCGGTCCAGTCGAAAGAACCGCTCCCAAGAATGACGCGCACTATATGTGCACGGAGTACTACGATAATTCCGACTATCGGCAGTGACCAAAAAAGTATATAGCGAGCGGCCGTCGCGACCTGTTCTATGAATTCCTCGCGACGGCCGCTCGTATGGGCCATGGCAAGCGTTGGAAACGCGGCAACGGAATACGAGGCGCCTACGACCGATAGCGGCACGCTCATGAGATTGTATGCAAAAGTAAAAACGGCGATCGAGCCGACGGCAAGCGTTGACGCAAGCATCGTTAGTCCGAGGAACGTCACCTGGTTCATGGAGAGGGCCATTGCACGCGGAATTGAGATGGACATCGTCTCAAAGAGCGCTTTTCCTTCGCGGAACCTCGGTACCGAGCGGAAAAAACCATCACCAACCACGGACGGTATCTGAACTCCAACATGCAGCGCCGCCCCGAGTACAACTCCCCACGCAAGACCCATAATGCCGAAGTATGGATACAAAAAGACCAGGCCAGCTATTATTCCGAAATTGTAGAGGATGGGCGAGAGCGAGTAGAGCGTGTACCGATTTCTGGCTTGGGTAATGGCCGCGAGGATGTTCGAAAGACCAAGCAGAATAGGCTGCAGCAGCATGATACGCGTCAAGACGATGAGTGACGGCAAGAGCCCGGCGGCAGCAACCTTCGGGAACAACACCCCGAGCAAATACGGAGTGATGAGTGCAGTGATCCCGGAAACCGCGACAGCAAGTGCAGAAAATCCCACGACCATAGTATCGATATATCCTTTTTGTTGATCGGGCGCGCGCCGCGCGAGCTGTGGAATAAGGATGTAGACCGAGACGAGCGCTCCCGTTCCCACGAAGATAAGGTCTGGTATCCTGAACGCCGCATAGTAGAGGTCGAGTTCGACTCCCGCTCCGAAGGTGTGGGCGAACAGTCGGTCACGCACGAGCGCAAGGATCGAGGAAAGGACCGCGGAGGCCGCAAGCACATAGACGGCAGCCTGTAATCCGTGTACTGGCGAGGCAAGAAACCTCAATGCCTCACGCATCATATCCTTTTACTCCGAGGGAGTACCGAGGTCTTGCCCCGCTTCAAGCGTTGAGATCATTTCGGCAAGATTTGTGTCTCCTGGATTCAACTCCGCAACAAGCTTGAGCGACGCGAGCGAGTCGTCCCTTCGGTCGAGTTTGTAGTACGAAAGCCCGAGGAGGAGAAGCGCGTTCGCGTAATTATTCTGAAGCGCTACGGCGCGCTCTAGAGCAAGCGCCGCACTTTCGTTGTTGCTCCTTGCATACAACACAGTGCCGAGGTTGTACCATCCAAGAGGATCATTGGGCGCAAGTTGGGCGACTGCCTTGGCGTGTTCTTCCGCTTTATCCATCTCATCTGCACGCGCGTGAATTTGAGAAAGCAAAAAGTGGGCGGCCGCAAAATCGGGCTTTATTTGGATGGCAGCTTCAAGATTCCGGCGCGCATCTACCTCCTTACCGCCGGCGATGTCGAGCTGTGCAAGCCCAAGGTACGGAAGAGGGTTCGTAGGATTATTTTTCAGGACCTCGGCATACGCGTCGCGAGCGGAAACCTCCGCGCCCTCGACCCCAACCCCGGCCAGTTCGCCATACAGCCGGGCAAGAGTGAGCCAATTTTGATAGTTGCGGTCCTCTATTGAAACTGCTGCAAGGCCATGCTGTATGGTCGAGTTGAGCGTCGCTTGGAGCTGCGCGCGAGTTTCTTCACTGTTCGCCCCATCCGAGATCATCTTGGAGAGTTCGAGGAAACCAAGCTCTACACCCGCGCGATGGGCACGATCATTGTTGGGAAGGACCATGACAGCGAGTGCGATGGAACGGGAAGCGGCTGTTGGATCTTGCGTCGCGTTGTATTCTGAGACCGCTCGATTCACAAAGACGTCCGACACGATGGCCCGGGCAGACTGTACACCGGCAAAAAGTACAAAGAGTCCAATGAAAGCCACCACGCCTGCGCCAATCTTGCCGGTCCAACTATCCCAAGAGAGCGACATACTCCATTCTCGAACGATTCCCGCACGCAACTCCTGCGCGACAAGGGTACCGAACACAAGAAACGTGAGGAACGATATGAGCGGTCCTGGAACATAGAGCAGATGGAAGGTGGTGAGATAGATCGCGCCGCCAATAAGAACCGTGTGGACTACGGAACCTGCAGAGACTGTCTTGAGCCATCTCCACAAACTCCATGCGAGCCCCGCGCACACTGCCCCCCAAGCGAGAAGGCCAACGATGCCCATCGTAACGACGGAGGTCGGTATGAAGCCGACGCCATGGTAAAAGTCGACGTTCCAGAACTGCGTCGTGTTAACGGAGAGCGGCTTGAAGAGCCCCCACTCTCTTGAGAACGTGCTCGGACCGGAACCAAAGAAGACCTGGCTTGGTTCGGCAAAAACCCTTTGACCGATCTCCAGCGTTCCCTGCCACGACGGCCGCACCTCGATCTGCGCGATTTGGAGACGATCCGGCAACGCCGATTGAAGCGCGGCGCCTCCAACATAGAAACCGAGCGTGAGTGCGGCAAACACCAACCACATTTGCATTCCCCGAAGCTGCAGAACATTAGAGCCCGGTACACGGGTCTTGTACAGGAAGACCACATAGAGAATACAGAGAAAAAATAGTCCGACCCAAACATCAGAGTAGTTCACGATGACCAAGAGGATAGCTGCTACCAGTGCGTTGAGGATCGCCACGTAGCGCCAATACCCCTCTGTGACACGAGTGCCGATAAGAGCGGCGGAGACGAATGTCATGAGTCCCAGAAAAATGCCGAGGTCGTGCCAACTTCCAATTATGGAAGCAGGAGCTATCGGGAGCGCACCCCCGAATGTAAAAGACGGCAAGACAAGGTGGATCACTTGCACGAGCAAGACCGCCGAGCATCCCGCGAGGAGCAAGCGCATCGCCAGCAGTATTCGTTCATAACCGGCACTGAGAACGGACGCTGATACAAACAGAAGTATGTACCAAACCGCAGCTCCCATGACCGTATCCTGCGTAGTTTCTTGGCCGACGAACGACCCCCACGTAGCGCCGGTCGCGAGTGCAGAAACGAGGTACGCAACTGGTACCAGAGCCGCCGCGATCAAGAGCGGGCTAAGAGAAATGCGGAACCTTGATTCATTGAGGGAGGTCGTAATCCATGCGAGGAGTGCTACGACAGCAACGATGGTGGACAACATTATTTTCGCCTGGGGGACGCTTACCCACGACACTGGAATGAAGAAAAACGGTAGCGCTACAAAGAGAAGAAATACGGACCACCGAGTCAGCGCCCCAGACCATGCAAGATATTGCATTGCACCGAGTATATCACACACAGAATCCCCCTTGCGGGGGATTTCGTGTGTGTCGATATGGAGTACCATATCGACTTGCTCATTCGGGAACGAAAAAGTGGAGCTTTTTCGCTCCGCTCATTTCGCTGCATCATACTCACTTCGTTCGTTTGTCTTGTTCCCCTCGGAAGTGGGAGTGCAAGCACTCCCACTTCGCTCGGGTTCACTGCGTCATAAGCCGGATTCTGTCGGGGACAGCCATTTATCTAGCCCTTCAATTACTCTCAGGGTCAAGCGGCTCTCTCCGTGAGATATCCAATTGGTGTATCCCACAGAGCACGGCCTTGCACGCAGGTAGGATTTTTGCCGTTGCACCTCCGATGTTTCCACTGGAGCTGATCCTTGCGCCTGCCCGAATGACCGAAGCCATTCGGTCGGGCGGGGATCCCCTCGCCTCTCGGCTCGGGCGTCTCTGTTCGCATCCCTATGCTTGCGCACGGCGGGCGTTACCCGCTACCATCCTCCATCTTGCGATGGGCGTGTCCGGACTTTCCTCCCGTCACACTCGTAAGTGTGTCGGGCGACTGCCTAACGCAGAACGATAATGTAGCAAAATTGGCCTAAAAATCAACATGTTGGCGCTTTCTTTTTCCCTCCCCAACCAACCCCCCTGCGAAACTTGCGGAGATGTGTGTTCGACGGAGACTCGCGGAGCGCGACGGCGCGAGCGGGAGGAATTTTTCAGCAGAAAAATATCCGTGCTCCAGAGAACATATGTCTCCGCAAGTTTCGCTTCTCTACACTATCTCGCACGTCCCGCCCGCACACGCCAACTCCTTTGCTTGTTCGGTTTCGTCGGTGCGCTCATAGATGACCAGCTTTGAGTAGTCCATGCGTGGGAACCGTGCGGCAAGTGTTTCGTATGTCTTCTTGTCGACAGCCTCATAGGGTGCCAAGCGATATACGTGGCTTGAACGCGGGAGGAACGAAAGTCCTCCGACGATGTCCCAGTTCTCGTAGAGCCAGGCAACGACCGCCACCCACTCTTCCTCGCCCACGGAGATCGTCGCGGAAGGATTGTGTTCTGTGAAATTCAATTTGACGGTTTTCCAGTATTCGAGCTGCTCGAGCGCGGAAATGTCATCCTTGAAGACCGACCCTGCGGGGGCTTTCACCGGGAACTCGAGAACGTACGTATTCGCCTCCCCCGCCGTTTGTCCCACTTCCGGATGATGCGGAATGCCCTGGTCGCGGACAACCTTGAAGAGAGAATCCGTCGCGGAGATGCGGATGCGCCGAATGTAGTACTGCGAATGGCGCGGATGAATGCCGGAGGAACAATCAAAAGCCTGCGAAACGGTGCCGGAGGGCTTTACGCATGTGACGGAGTTCGAGGAGTTGATGCCAAAACGCTTCGCATACGTTTGGTTCGCTTTCAGGGTGGCCAGACGCATCTTTTTTAGCGTGTGCGCGTTCCTCACCGCCGGAGAGTCCCACTGTCCGGTTATTGAAACTCCCAATAGGCGCTCGGCTTCACAGTTCTCTTTCCACTCTTTGGAGATGTAATTGAAATTGGTCAAGGTCGATTGGTACGTTCCGAGCAGTGTCGCGAGCTTCGCTTTTTTGAGCAAGGTCTTCTCCGTATCGTCGGCGCGCGCGATGACCTCCGAAAGATTGCAGAACTCTTTCGACTGAAGGATTATCTCGCCGCACGGATTGGTGCCCACTTGTCCGATGAAGCCGTTCTTCTTGCCGTGCTTCTTTTGGAGATACTTGAGGCGGCGCTCCGGCATCGTCTTCTCGAGCGAGCCGCGATTGAAAATGCCGCGCTCACCGGTGCCGGATTTCATGAGCGCCACCCACTCATCCATCAATTCTGCGTTGGTCGGCTTACTTTCGTACACAGCGGAGTTGTTGGCGACGCTCCGGTACGGATCCGTGAGGAAAAACTGGCCTTTTTTGGCGTCGCGTATCTCGACGTCGTCCAGATCCGAAAGCGATATCATCGCGGTGCGACGCACGCCGCCAGCGACAACGCACTCCCCGATCTTGCAGATGATGTCGTGCGCATCGATGTTGCGGAGCCGTCTTCCCTGCCGCTTCAGTATCCTGTCGCGCGCAAAGGCGAGCAGGCTGCGCAAAGGCTCTGGACCGGAGGCCTTCCCCCCCATCGTCCTGAGACGCGTTCCCGCAGAGCGAATGAGCGAGAAATCGAAATCAATGTCCTTCCCCGCATACCACGTCTTCAGACCGAGGGTCAGCGCGTCGCACCAGCCCTCTTTCGTGTCGGCAACGACATGCGTCGCCAACTTCTCGCCGGTTTGTTTTTCGATCTGCGGAAGCTGCTGGATGTTGTAACTCTCGACGGCGTACCCCACCCCGCAACCCTGCATCGAGAGATACATGATCTCGGCAAAGTCTTCGAGCTTTACCGGTGCCGTGAATGAGCAGTTGTAAAAACATGTGTTGCATTTTTTCGCCGGCGCGCCCGAAAATTGCATCGCGCGCATGGAAGGCATGACTTCCTGATTCAGGATCGCGTCACGTATCTCCGCGTACTCGCGCTTCGTCAGTTTGTCACCGAGATTCTCTTTCATAAAATTGACGTAGCGGTCCACTGTCTCGATCCACGTCTCGCGGCGCTGCTCGCTCTCGACCCAGCGCGCGTAAGTGCGCAAATACACGAATTCGCCCAGCGGATTGTTCTTGAAATATTTTTTACTCTCTTCAGAAAGCTTGCGCACGTGCTCCGGCACGTCGCCCTGCTCCTTGCGGATCTTGGAACGCTCCGCGCGATAAAGAATGTACGCCTTCGAGGTCGCCACATAGTCCGAAAGCATGAGCTGACGCTCGACTTCGTCCTGGCATCCCTCAACGGTCGGCAAGAAATTCTTGTACGTCTTCGCGATA
>Ga0209542_10018198_pt1 | contig 11401 bp, 12 predicted proteins | sample RifCSPhighO2_01_FD_184028 | JGI IMG/M metagenome (GOLD analysis project Ga0209542, IMG submission 184028) | Soil microbial communities from Rifle, Colorado - Rifle CSP2_plank highO2_0.1 (SPAdes) (version 2) | ecosystem: Environmental > Terrestrial > Deep subsurface > Rock core/Sediment ...
GGCTCAACATACACAATCTCTTCCGGCAAACGCTCTTCTTCTTGATTTTGGAAGTTGATGAGTGAAACTAAACTGGCTCCAAACAACCTTGCATCAGAAAATCCAAATATATGGCGAATCCCTAGGGCCGAAATCAAAATAAGAAAAACTATTAAGATCCTGGTGAATTTCATTAATTTGTAAGATAGATGCTCCTAACCGAAAATACAACAAAACCTAAAAACACTAGCGTATAAAAAATAATGAATGTCCAAAAGAACCACCTTAACCTGGGGAAGCGATCCATCGCCCAATGCCTGAAGAAAAAATCAAAAATGGTGCCCAAAATAATCACCAGTACCGAAAAAACGATTATCCGGTAATTTGGCTCATTTTTAAATTGCCACGTTAAGTAAAAAAGATAGCACATCAAAAAGACTACCACCAACTTTGCTACAAAGACCAACCCCTTTAAAATAGCATTCATCTTTAATTGGAAAAACAAAAATACGAAATTCATGGGGCCAAAAACCTTGATTTTTTCATTATAAAATAAACGCAACGTTAGCATGTAGTGGATAACTTTAAACAAAAAATCCCCCATATGGGGGATTTTTTGTCTTCTCTATTTTTTCGAAGATACCTTTTCTGGCGAACTCATCAGGGCCACGGAACGTATTAAAATTAATTTTAGCGGTGTGAATTTGGGCAAGATTCAAGGCGTAAGAAACGAAGTGTACCCGTAGCGGTACACGAGTTTTGCAACAACGAAGAATCTTGCCCAAATTCACCCGCCCGAAGGGAAACTAAAAAGTGAAAGATTTCTTCGTTACGCCTCCTCGACGTAGCGCAGAGACTATGCCTCGTCGGCAATCCTCGAAATCTTTCACTTTTTGGTTTCTAAACCTTGATTTTAATACGTTCCGTGACCCTTGGCAGCAGCCGGGGCAGTTCAAAGGTGATTTTCCCGTCTTTTTCATCAATCAACACTCGGCTTCCCTCTGCAATCTCACTGGTAACAATTTTAATAGATAACGGATCTAAAATTAATCGCTGAATCACCCGCTTTAATGGGCGCGCGCCCAAGTTCGCATCATATCCTTCCTTCAAAAGCAATTCTTTTGCCTTCTCAGAAATTTTAATACTGATTTCTTTCGCGGCTAACCGCTTTTGAACTTTATCCATTTCCAAATCTACAATGCGCTTAATTTCTGGTGTCTTCAAATAGTTAAATATCACAATTTCATCAATTCTGTTGATAAATTCAGGTCTGAACTGGTCGCGCAGCGAATTCATCACCTTATCTTTCATTGATTCGCGTTCGGCTACATCCTTTTGGCTGGAAAACCCAATAGAAGACATTTTATTAATGTAATCCGACCCAACGTTGCTGGTCAACACAATAATAGTGTTCTTGAAAGAAACCAGGCGGCCCTTTGAATCGGTCAGCCGGCCGTCTTCAAAAATCTGCAGCAAAATATTAAACACTTCCGGATGGGCTTTTTCAATTTCATCCAGTAAAATCACTGAATATGGCCTTCGCCTTACTTTTTCAGTCAATTGCCCGGCTTCTTCATAGCCCACGTATCCGGGTGGGCTGCCAATAATTTTTGAAACGGTGTGGCGCTCCATATATTCAGACATATCCAGCCGAATCATGGCTTTCTCATCGTCAAATAAAAACTCAGCCAAAGCTCTTGCCGTCTCTGTTTTACCCACTCCAGTAGGCCCCAAAAACAAGAAGCTTCCCAGCGGCTTATTCTCTTCAGAAATACCGGCGCGAGAGCGACGAATGGCGCGGGATATAGCGCTAATGGCTTCTTCTTGGCCAATAACGCGCCTGTTTAAGGTTTGTTCCATCAACTCAAGCTTTTTTGCCTCTTCAGTAATTAACCGCATCACGGGAATTCCCGTCCACCGCGAAACTACTCTAGCCACGTCTTCTTCAGTTACCTCTTCTTTCAAAAAGTGGTGGGTTTTTTGCAGTTTAATCAATTTCTGCTCAATAGATTTTTGCTCCTTCAAAAGCATCGGGATTTTTCCGTATTTTATTTCAGCCACCTTCTCCAAATCAGCTTCGCGCTGGGCAATTTCAGTTTGGTAATACAATCCGTCAATTTTTTGCCTGATAACTTTAATTTTGTTAATCAGTTCTTTTTCAGCAGACCATTTTGCGCGTAGTTCTTTAGTCTTCTCTTTTATTTCGGCCAATTCTTTGGCAATTACCTTCAGGCGTTTCTCAGAATCCTTTTCTTTCTTCAAGGCCTGTTTTTCAATTTCTAACTTAGTGATTTCTTCATCAAATGTCTCCAACTCCTGTGGTTCGGATTCAATTTCCAACCTCAAGGCGCTGCCCGCCTCATCCATTAAATCTACGGCTTTATCCGGCAAAAACCGGTCGGAAATATAGCGCGAACTTAATTCAACCGCGGCCTTAATAGCCGAGTCTTTTATTCTCACGCCGTGGTGCACTTCATACTTTTCTTTGATACCGCGCAAAATGGCTGTGGCATCTTCAACGGAAGGCTCTTGCACATAAATGGGCTGGAACCTGCGTTCTAAGGCAGGGTCTTTCTCAATATACTTTTGGTATTCTTTTAAGGTAGTTGCTCCAACCGAACGAAGCTCTCCCCGGGCCAACGCTGGTTTTAGTAAATTTGATGCATCAATCGCCCCTTCGGCAGCACCCGCTCCAACCAAGGTATGTAATTCATCAATGAATAGAATATATTTATCCGGAGTTCTGCTGATTTCTTTCAATAGGGCTTTTATTCTAGTTTCAAATTCACCGCGGTACTTAGTACCGGCAATGATTGAGCCCAAATCCAAAGAAATGACTTCTTTGTTGCGTAAAAATTCCGGCACATTTCCCCTGGCCACTCGTTGGGCAAAACCCTCCACAATGGCAGTTTTTCCAACTCCGGCCTCTCCAATTAACACCGGGTTGTTTTTAGTTCTGCGGGAAATAATTTGCATTAACCTTCTAATTTCATTATCCCTGCCGATAATCGGGTCAATTTTCCCTGCAGCCGCCAAATCGGTTAAGTTTCTGGTGTACTTTTCTATCACCTGGTATTTTGATTCGGGCTCCGGATCGGTAATGCGCTGGCCTCCGCGAATTTGCGACAAAATCTTTAATACCGATTCATAATCCATCTTTGCTTTATTTTCTTCTCCGGCAAAACCTGAAAAAGTTGCTTTATCCAACACCTCCTTGGCTAGCGACTTAGTATCCAATAATGCTAAAAACAAATGCTCAACGGAAATAAATTCATCTTGCATTTTCATTGACTCCTGCCGCGCTTTATCCAACACTTTGGCCATATCTTGAGTTAAGTAAAACTGACCAAACGAAGTGGGGTTTACCATTGTCGAAATTTTTGACAACTGGCTTTCGGTTTTCTTTTTTAAACTATCAATGTCTACCCCCAGTTTTTGCATGATAGTTAAAACAATAGAGCCTTCTTGTGAAAACAATACGTATAAAAGATGCAGGGCATCTATTTGTTGCTGCCCCCGTTCTTGGGCCAACACTTGGGCCGCCATTATCGCTTCTTGAGCTTTATTGGTAAAATTTGCGCCTGTTGGATTCATATTATTGTATATTATAATTGTATACTATAAAGACGCTACTGTCTCTATAATTCATACATTCCAGCTTTGTAGATCCATTATATCTGAAAAGTTGGCAGAGTGCAAGTGAGAGTGATAATTATTGACACCAACACTTTTTTATGATAGAAAAACGGGAATGGTAAGCTCGTGCCTGCCATTAACACATTACATCGGTTCGCCCTTTGTTAACCAAAGAGAGGAGTTCGCCTTGGAAGATGACATCCTGTTTTTCGGCCTACTGGCCGCCGCCGTCATCACCAGCCTAGTCATCGGCCGTCTTTGGAAGGAAAACGATGGCCGACTTCTGATGGCCCTGGTGGTAGTTGATGGCGTACTGATCCTCGGGCTTATCGCAGCCCGGGACAAGGCCAGCGAGGGTAATTTTGCTAAAGCGGAAAGAGTTCTTCGCGAGGGTACGCACATGGACTTGGTCTGGAAAGATTCCAGTGATGAAAAGCGGGTCCATGCTGTCGTGCAAAACTCCCAAACTAAAAGACGGCAAGCGGTGATTTTTGGGGAAAACCCTCCTTCCAAATTTACCGTCGGAAAAGTACGTGGATGGTTCAAGTGGAAAAGGCTTGAACTCAAACCGGCTAAGGAGGACCCATGACCTGGGAAACCAAAATCACTAAAACCAGCGAGTGGGTACAATTGATTGCAAGATTGCCCACCCTCCTGATTTGGTGGATCGTCCTTCTTGCTTTCGTTCTTATCATGCAGCTGGCGGGGTTTGCCCTTGGCAGCGTCAAACCAAAGGCAAAGAAAAAACACAGATAGTTGAACCTCGCGAATCAATTACAAAGCTCGACTACGGTCAGAGCTTTTTTGTTGCTCAGTAATATGCAAAGCATATATCCTGCGTCGCTCAAAAGTGAATACACTGCGGCGAGTTCACTTCTTTCGTTATCCTCGGGTATAAAAAAGGGAGAGCATTATTGGCCTTTATGAACCAACTGGACTCTCCCCTGCTGTGGCTAATCTCGCAACCAACCACCCCCCCCCAGTTTAGCGGATTGATCTGCCGACTTCTGTTCACCCTTCGCCCGACCGATAGCCGCCTTTGCTTCCGCTACTGCCTCAGAAACTTTCTCAAGAAGATTGACAAGTTTGCTTTGGACATTAACGAAAACCTTTGATGCTTTTTCCGGAGGATAATCCCCCCGAAGAGCTGGCAACAAATGATCGATATCCGTACCAAAGGCCTTAGCAGTAACAAGCAATTCCCTGATACGCGTCATTGTATGCTCCTTTCCCCAGCACTAATTTGCGCTGGTGGTTAAGTGTAACTCTTACACGCAACCACCAACGCAAGCTCCTAATTCTGAAGATTATAGTGTTTTTTGATTACAAGTTATTGGTTTCATTATGTCTACGCCTCTTTAAAACACTCTCTAAAAGATTACCCTATCACAAACACTTCAAGTAACTTTGTTTGGGCTTCCTTAGAAAAAATCAGTATGGCATTTTGAATGTCTTTTAGGTGATTTTCAACTACTCCTTTTGGCACTTCCGCTGGCACATACACAGCGAACAGAGCATTTTTGGTTTGCGCAGTTAGTTTAGTTCGACTATCTGGCCCGTTTACGATTGTAGATATAATCCCTTGTACGTCTCTCATAAGTAAATCGTTTTGATGGACTTTTTTATCAGAGCCGCTAATTTGGACGTATGTTTCAATGCCATCTCCCACCGAAAGCGTAATTGGCAGCTCAAGCGTATCAAGATCGTGACCTGCGGTAAGTATGATATTTTTCAGTTCGGCCATAAACATAGCATCAAGCATAGCGGATATATTTGACATGAGCTTACCCTTAATGATGGATTCTACCTGGGACCTTACATGATACGTTTTTTCAAATTTTTTATAGTAAGCATTATAAGCTTTGATAATTGGTACTTCACCTAATTGCTCTCGTGAAAAACCTGCGTATTGCTGGCGAATATTTACTTCTAATTCGGCCTTCATTTTTTGGATTGCTCCATCTGATTGCACGTTATGTATTCCCTCCACAATTAAGATACCCGCCTTAAAACCCGGGTATAGCGCATTACACTTTGGATCTATCGCAAAAAACTGTTTTGAGTCTGACATAGTATTAATGTTATCTTTAATATTTTTAATATATTGCTAGTTATTAGTTGCTGATTTCATGATACTTATATATCTTCCCAACTCATTCAGCATTTTCTTTTTACTTGATGTATTTTTATTGATGATATCAATAATTTTAGAACAAACGATGAAACCATCTACGTTATGTTTTGACAGAGCTCTTATATGCTGTGGCTGGCTAATACCAAAACCTGCTACCAACGGCAACGCAATCAATTTCCGGACACGTTCAATAAAACCTGCTGTTGCTCCATCTATTACTTCCCTGGCTCCTGTAACGCCAGTAATTAAAACGCAGTAAACAAAAACTTTCGATTTTCTTGCAATACGCTTAATCCGCTCATCGGGACTTGTTGGGGCAATTAGTAAAGCTAAATTAACACCATTTTTTTCAGCAGAATGGTAAAATGGCTCGAGTTCTTCCATTGGAATATCGGGGATTACTACCGTATCAATTCCACATTCTCTTAGTTTTTTAAAATATCTGTCTAAGCCGATTTTATAAACAATGTTTGCATATTCAATCACAAAAACAGGAATATCAAAACTGGCGGTGATTTTCTTATAAAAATCAAGTATCTGACTTTTTGTTACTCCAGAACCAAGCACTTTTTGATGGGCGGCGGTTAAGGTTGGGCCATCAGCTATGGGGTCTGAAAATGAAGAACTTAGCTCTAAAATATCAGCCCCACTGGCCACAATTTTTTTAACGATATCAAAACTGGTTTTTAAATCTGGATAACCAGGCACGGTTCCAATAACCAATGCTCCCTCTTTTTTTAAGGCCAATTCTTTAAATTTATTTTCAATGTTATTCATAATATTTTTGAGATGAGGTCTAAATCTTTATCTCCCCGCCCTGAAAGATTTATGACCACAATATCTGTTTTTTTATATTTTTTAGCTTCTCTTATAATGTAAGCAACCGCATGGGCCGATTCTATGGCCGGGATTATGCCTTCGGTTTCGCTTAGTATTTTAAATGCTTCAATCGCCTCTTGATCAGTAGCGGTAGAATACACAACCCTTTCAATTTTGTTTAAATATGAATGTTCTGGACCAACTCCCGGATAGTCCAGGCCCGCGGCAATACTATGGACTTCTTTAACTTGGCCGTCTCGTGTCTGCAACATTGCAGATAAAGAACCATGCAAAATGCCGTCTGATCCCTTGTTAATGGTCGCCGAATGTTTTTTTGTATGTAACCCCTTTCCGGCAGCTTCAACCGCTATCAAAGAAACTTTTTTGTCTTTTATAAAATCATAAAAAGCTCCTATCGCATTACTGCCGCCGCCAAGGCAGGCAACTATTGCCGTTGGTAATTTCCCTTCTTTTTTTAGTATCTGTTTTTTGATTTCCTCTCCAATTATTTTTTGGAAATCTCTTACTAATAAAGGATATGGGTGTGGCCCGACAACAGACCCAATCGAATAATAAGTTGTTTTAATATTAGTAATCCAATCCCTAAGAGCTTCGTTTACGGCGTCTTTGAGTGTGCCAATTCCGGGGCGAACCTGAACCGGATGAATTTTTGCTTTACAAACCTTCATTTTCAACACATTCAGTTTTTGCCTTTTGATATCCTCAACTCCCATATAAACTTCTGTAGGAATACCCAAGAAAGCTCCTGCCATTGCGGCGGCAAATCCATGTTGGCCCGCTCCGGTTTCAGCGATAATACGTTTTTTACCCATATACTTTGCCAATAACCCCTGCCCTATGGCGTTATTGGATTTATGGGCTCCACCATGCAAAAGATCTTCGCGCTTTAAATAAATTTTTACACCCAGTTTTTTTGATAAATTTTCTGCAAAATAAAGTGGCGTGGGCCGGCCGGCATAGTCTTTTAATGCTTGGTTCAGTTCTGCTTTAAATTTTTTATCTTTTTTTACAATGGTAAAAAAAGCATCTTCCAATTCCTCCAATGCCGGCACTAATGTTTCCGGCACAAAAACTCCTCCGTATTTCCCAAATTTTCCTCGGTTTTTCATTTTTTGATGAATTAATTGTATTAGATTTAAAATTAAAATTGAGGAGAAGAGTGAGGTAAAATATACCTCATTCTTCTCCTTAAAAGAACGTCATCTGCCCAGGCCATCCCAGTCGAGTTGGACGTACGTCCCGTCCGCTCTTAGAACGATACTTCCCCAGACCATGGGCGGCCATTTGTCCTCCTTAATCTCCTCCGGCGTCGCTTGGCGATACAACCCGTTCCCGAGGGAAAGGAGCACTTCCACAATCAAAATTTCTTTCTTTTCCATGCTAATCCTCCAAGTTTGAAGACAACAAAAAATCCCCGTCCGCTGAGCATAAACAAATTATGCGCAAAGGACGAGGAATTACATCCACGTGGTACCACCTTTGTTTAGAATAAAAAAACGCCCAAAGAGACGCCATTATTCTCTCATTAACTTTGACCCATAATAGGCCAGTATTAATTATCCTATGATTACGGAGGAAGCCGGGTTCGCACTTACGCACAAACCATCATGTCCACTGAAGGACGAATTAGGCCCACCCCTTTCTTGCGAAAGGGACCCAACTCAATGATTTTACTGTTTGAAATGAACTTACTTGTATCCTATCAAAATCAAAAATAGATGTCAATGTCATCACCCTAATATTGACATTTTTAAAAAATTATATAGTATTTATATAGTTTCGTTGACATAAACGCCTGCGGGAGGCACATCATGCAAAAAACGAAAGTCTTTGGAATGAAAGAATATTCCAGAGAGAAAGCTCCGACTGGTAAAACAAACCCAGTCAACGGAAAATTCATCAAAACATACTTCATCTATGCTGACGACATCGATGAAGCGCGGCGGAAGCTAGCGAGCCACCTGGTTGGCAAAGATGAAGAGCAAGACCTTGCTAAGTACGGGCTCTTCTACGCCAGCCTAGTTGATGAGTTTTCCAAGGGACAACTGATGAGAGTTCCCTGGAACCGACGCGAGTTCGTCCACTAACAAAAAGCCCCACGTATATGAGGGCTTCTTTTTTTTGTATAACATTATTTTCTTTCCGTAAGCGTAACTCCAACATCCATTTCCTCCCCCCCTCGCAATACTTTTAAAGTAACCTTATCTCCCGGATTATACCTGGCAATAATACTTGCTAATGAATTATCTTTGGTAATTTTTTCACCATTAAAGGTTAATATCACGTCTTTTTCTTTCAAACCTGCTGTTTTTGCGGGCGAATTTGCGGTAATGGCAACTTCCCCATTTTCGCCTCGTACTACATAGGCGCCATAGTCCACCGATAATTTATTGTCCTTTTTTACTTTTTCATCAACCAACACATACCGTACTCCCAAAAACGCGTAGGTTATTTTATTGGTTGCCACAATTTGCTGGATATCCCGCTTGGCGATATTAATAGGAATGGCAAAGCCCACCGTCTGGGCACCCTGGGCGGTTGCCGTATTAACTCCAATCACTTCGCCCTTCAAATTTATTAATGGTCCTCCGGAATTACCAAAGTTAATAGCCGCATCGGTTTGAATAATACCCTCAAGTGTTTCTGAAAAACTTCCCGATTCATTTGAAGCATTAACAGTACGCTTAAGCCCGGACACTACTCCAACCGAAACCGTATTGCTAAACTGTCCTAATGCATTGCCAATAGCAATCGCGCCTTGGCCAATCTGAATGCCATTGGAATTCCCTAGCGTTATAGCCGGAAACGTTTCGTCACTTTGGATTTTCATAATTGCCAAATCTTGAACGGGATCTAACGCTAAAATTTTAGCGTCATATTTTCTGCCGTCGTTAGTCATCACCACATAATCAGCTGCCTTGTCTAAAACTACATGCCTGTTGGTTACTACTAAACCGTCTTGGGAAACAATAAAACCCGACCCCGCGCCAACTTCCTGATACTTGGTACCTTTTTGAACTCTCTGAGGCACTTCAAATTCAAAACCGGGTAAATCTTCACCAAAAATATTAATCAATTCTTCTTCGTATACGGGTACATTTTTTGAAATAATAATACTTACTACAGACGGAGAAGCCGATTGCACAGAATCCATGATGGCCTGCTCGTATGATATTTTTGAAACGTATTTTTCCCCGACCACCGGCGCTTCCTGGACTTTAGGCGGCAAGAAAAAAGTGACTGTATTCTTGCCGGTGACATATAATTGGCGCTGAATTTTTTCAAGAGAAAACACGCCGGTGTAAAAACTGGCCGCCACAAAAACAATCAGCAATAAAAAAAGATTTTTGATTAACTGATTTTTAGAAATTTTTACGAATTTCTTTTTGAGATTATTACGATTGGATGGAGGCAGACTATACATATGAATACTACTTTTTTTCTTTGTAATGATTGAATTTATATTTAAATATATCAGATTTAACCGGACCGATAAAGATAGTATACAATTCACACAGAAAATATCTGACACCTGTTGCCAACCATCCGTCTTTTTGAGCGCGCCTATCAGAAACAATAATTCTAGCTGACCTTATGATTCCGAACTTTGAAATTTTTGTTGCGCGCCTACCCAAATCATGATCCTCTGACAACTTAATATCTTCATCATATCCACCGAGTTTTTCAAACACTTCTTTTTTCACCAAAATTCCAACCGCAGAATGCGCTAATATTTTTTCCATTACAACAATCATTTTATTGTAAAACAACTCTATAAAAAACCCTGCAAAAAATTTATAAGGGTAGGGGGTAATACAAAAACTGGCAAAATCTAACTTTCTTACATTGAATTCTGCCAGGGATTTATGAAGAAAGTTTTCGGGTAAAATAGTGTCGGCATCCAAAAAAAACAGTACTTCCCCTTTTGCGATTTTTGCTCCATTATTTCTGCCCACTGCCGGCAAACCGCCCCCAGTTACTACGCAATGATATTTTCTGGCAATTTCAAGTGTTGCATCGGTTGAACCGGCGTCAGAAATAATAATTTCATAGTCGCCAAAAGCCTGCTTTTTTATTGATTCCAGTAAAGAAGAAAGGTAATCTTCTTCGTTTAGGGTGGGAATAATGATGCTTAGCATATGTTTTAAAATGTGAGGTCTAATATATAACCAATATAGCCAATCCCAAAACGATAAGCAATATAGAGGCCATCTTTTGAATAATGATCTCTTTAGATATGTCTTCTTTCAGTATTTGGGGGAAGAAAAACGAACAACACAACGTAATAATAAATAAAAAAACATACTGCACGCCCCTTAAAGCATTGATTACCGCCAAAGAAGAAACTGGCGCCAAATAGATAGCAAGGCTTTGTAATATGTTGGCAGTTCCACCAGCCGATTGGCTAAATAAAAATATCGTCCCAGTTTTTCTGTCCATTGGCTGTTTTTTGGCAAAAATCTGGTTTCTTAACCTTTTGTCGGTAAGTAAGGTAAGCGCCAATAAAAACGTAGAAACGCTGATAAGTACGAGCCCGGGTAAAAAAGTTTGATTCAAAAACACAAATTTAGAAAACACATACGCCAAAGAAAACATAATTGAAGAGGACATTGTTAATACCAGGTAATGAATGGTCAGAGCAAGTCTCTTTTTTACGGATATAGCAACGCTTCCTACAAACAACATAATGAATGCCACAAAATTCATACTGGTGACTGCCTCGAATCCCCAAAATATCCCAACGAAAATAAGTATCAATATGGGTTGCAGAGCTCCAATGGTGGACATGACCCTGGAAACTTCAAATTTTTC
>Ga0209542_10018199_pt1 | contig 11401 bp, 11 predicted proteins | sample RifCSPhighO2_01_FD_184028 | JGI IMG/M metagenome (GOLD analysis project Ga0209542, IMG submission 184028) | Soil microbial communities from Rifle, Colorado - Rifle CSP2_plank highO2_0.1 (SPAdes) (version 2) | ecosystem: Environmental > Terrestrial > Deep subsurface > Rock core/Sediment ...
TGACTCTCCAATACAGGTGCATAATTTAAGGTGGGATACTGTGAAAAAGAAATGGGACTATACAAGTTTAGAAGAAGCAAAAGAACACGCTATAAAATATAATCGGATATTTTTAGCAAGAAAACAAATGAACTGGGAGCAATGGCAAGAACTGACATTGTCTAAATCTTATTATAACTTTGAAGATATGTTAAATAGGGGCATGAATAATCTAACATTAGAAATACCAATAACTGCTAATCTTGAAGAATTTAAAAAATTAAAAGAAGATGCAAATTCAGTATTAAATAAATCTCAAAGATTAATGCCTATTTTATCAACCAGACATAATCCTGAAAATTTTTCTCAAATAATGGAACATGAATTTGAAAGAAGTAAATTTATAGGTCTTAATGGATATTCAATTAATCGTGAAATTGAACCTTATGCACTTGTTAATTTATCTAAGTTTAGATCATTAAATTTTAATCTTAATATGGATGGGAATATTCCTTTAAATTTTATTTTTAATTATCCAAGAGTATTAATAAAACATTCTAATATAGCTGGTTCTTTTGCTTATAGTTGTTTTGGAGGAGATGTCTTTGTTGAAAAAACTACATTTTTAGAAGGAATGCCAGATAAAGTTATTAAAGAAATGATGAATAAAAGTCCTGATGAGTTTTATTATTATGATATTAGACAAAAGAGTTTTAATAAATCCTATAATCAAGAAAAATATTATAATATTAACTTAACAAAACAATTTATGCAAACTGTAAATGTTGCTGAAGGTCTTACTGCTTATGAGACATTAAGATGGAAAGCCCACCAGCAACAACAAGATGATTTTTTATATATTAATAATTTAATTATGGAAAATAAAATATTAATGCAAGAAATATTAAATCATTCTGGATGGAATGTTTTTTGGGATAAAGTAGTCAAACCATCATTTACTTATGAGGTATAAAAATATAATGTTAAAAGAAATTTTAAATAAAATAAATTTAGATAAATATTACAAACTGATTCCAATTGCAGGAATAATATTTATTATTTTAGGTATTAGCTATAATATTAATAAACTATTTATTTGGGGAATTTTAACATTTTTATATGGAATATTGACATGGATGATTGGAACTTTTTTTCATATTAAAGCAGACATAAAAATTGGAATTCTTAACAAATGGAGTCCATTGCATATAGTGATTATATTTATAATAATAAATATAATTATCTTTATTACTTATTGTGTTTTAACAGTTACAATATTTACTTCTTAAACAAAAGTCTTAGTTTTTAAACAAGAAAGACTTATTAAACAAAGCCATGGTTAAACAAACATTTTTAACAAGACCTGTAATTGTAACAAAAACAATAGATGAGAGAGTTTACAAACATTTTGAAGGACGTAATGTTGATTTAATACAGAGACTAGTAACAGGAAAAGAAAACGGAGTAAAAGTAGACCATACAAGACTTCTTATAAGTCCTAAAGATTTAGCAATAGCAATACTAGGAAGAATAAACAGCAAATACGATACAGAATACTTAAACGGTGTCTATGTAGATACAAGTACAGCAGTAATAAAGGATTCAGAAACTGGAAGAGTAAAATTCTCATCAGGCAATCCATTAATATACACACTAAACACAAAAACAGAACTCGAAAGCGGAAAACTAATAATAACACCAGAACAATATGCACAAGCAGAAGGATTTGAGTTAACGAAAGAACAAGCAGAACTATTCAGAAATTACCCATACTCACAAAAAATTTTAAGAAGAAAAGTATGGGAAAAAGAATTTATGGAAGGAGATGTACAATTAACAAAAGACTACATAACATACGTAGAACAAAAAACAGGATACAAATTCGACAAAATAATGGGACTATACACGCCAACAAATGATGGACTAAGCCTGTTGTGCGTTGACAGGGTCGATGGTAGTGATAGATCCGATGCCGATGGCGACTACGGCCTAGACTATGATATTGGACGTCTTGTCGGTGTAGCGGCAGAGCCGCACATCGTTGCAGAAAAAACAAGAATACCACTAGAACAACTAATACAATAAAACTTTTATACTAATCATTTCTAAAACAATAATAAATAAGTTTATTTTACCTTAGCAAAATTGTTTATACTTTTCTCAGGACTTAACAAAACAACATCTTTACCATCTCCAGCAGCTAAAAGCATACCCTGACTTTCAACACCACGAAGAACAGCAGGCTCAAGATTAATAATCACAGAAATCTGTTTTCCAATTAATTCTTCTTTAGAATAATAATTTTTAATACCTGCAACAATCTGCCTATCTGGAATAGAATCAAATTTAATTTTCAAAACATATAACTTATCTGCATTAGTATGATCAGAAACTTCAACAATAGTTCCAATCCTAATATCTAATTTACTAAAATAATCAATAGAAATATTCTCACTCATTCTATAATCCTCCATTCACCGCCACAAAATTTAACAATCAATTCACAAGTTTCTTCTGTAATTTTCTTCAAATCAGACTCAGAAACGGTTTCATTGCCTTCAATATATAAAATAATATTCTTAGTATCTTCAGTAACTTTAGTTTCATCGCACTGTTTAATATCTAACCTGCAAAGAACCTTTTCATCATCCACAACACCAAATTCCCCGCTGTTAATTATTTCTCTCTCTTTCTTAAATAAAGGAATGTAACTCTCAGTACCATTCATAATCTTAAACTTCATTGAACCCCTAACGTTTTCGCGATCATGAGCACCAAGAACAAGACTATACTTTAAAGAAATAAAATTATAAGAATCAACAGCAGTATTAATAGTTGGAAGCTTGCCGCCTTTTTTAGTGATATCTATTAAATTATAAACAGAGCATTTACCGTCTATACCTAACTTTTCGTAAACAGAATCATAACCTGCTAAAATAGTTTTATCAATTTTGAAATCATGTTCAATAGAATCTTTTAATTTTTCCAAACCCATATGTTTCTTTTTAATATTCAAATTAATCAACTCTGCAAATTTAACTTTAATACCTAATTTAGAAACTGCAGGCTCAACAGAACAAGAAATCTTACTAAAACCAGACTCACTCTTTTTTTCTTCCTTAGTTAAAACTTTAGAAAATAAAATTCCGCCTTTAGTAATTGATGTAGTTTTTAACAAACCATGTTCACAATCTTTAATATTAAGTTGAATTACTTCTATATTTAACTGTTTGAAAATCTTTTCAGAGGTAGAAGGCATAAACGGCTGAATTAAAATACTTATAATTCTTAAAGCGTCACAAAGACTATATAATACTAAATTCAATTCATTCTTCTTAGTTAAATTCCAGGGAGCTTTTTCGCTAATGTAACCGTTACAATCTTGAACAAAACCCATAATAGAAGCAATAGCATTATGTGGCTCTAAATCTAACATGAATTTGTCAATCTTTTTAACACTTAAATTTTTGAATAATTTTTTATCAACAGCAACTTTAGAAACTTTACCATCCAATTTTTTATCAACAAGAGAAAAAGTTCTAGAAACAAGATTGCCTAATTCATTAGCTAACTCATTATTTAACCTAACTTTTAAAGACTCTTCTGAAAAATCTCCGTCTTGACCAAAAGGAATTTCTCTGGCGTAGAAATATCTCAAAGCATCGACACCATATGTTTTGGTTAAATAAACAGGATCAATAACATTGCCTAAAGTCTTACTCATTTTTTGTCCATTAACCGTGAAAAAACCATGAGCGAAAACCTTCTTAGGAAGTTTGTAACCTGCAGACATAAGCATGGCTGGAAAAATTATTGCATGAAATTTTGTGATATCTTTAGCCATTAAATGGATATCGGCTGGCCAATATTTCTTAGGGTGTAAATAGTTAGTCAACGCATCAAACCAGACATACAATTTTGTTTTATTGTCTCCAGGAAAAGGAATGCCCCACGTTAAACTTTGTCTAGAAATACTTAGATCGCGCAAACCTTGCTTTACAAAATTAATTAATTCATTTCTTCTAGACTCTGGTTGCACAAAAGTTTTATCTTTTAATAATTTTAAAATTTTATTTTGATATTTACTCAATTTGAAAAAATAATTTTCTTCATTAATATACTTAGGCTCTTTCTTATGGTAAGGACAAAGGCCATTAATTAATTCATCTGGAGTTTTGTAAGCTTCACAATTGTCGCAATATAAACCCGAATAAGTGCCCTTGTATATATCTTTATTTTTTTGGACTCGTTCTACAAATTCAGTAACTAAAACATGATGCCTTTCTTCTGTTGTTCTAATAAAGTCATTATTAGAAATATTAAGAACTTTCCAAACATTAATCCACTGTTCTGCCATATAATCTGCAAATTTTTGAGGACTACTGAAACCAAGTTTAATGCTTGCTGTTACAGTACCTTGAGAATTTTCATCAGTACCAGTTAATAAGAAAACATCTTCTCCTTTAAGTTTATGCCATCTTGCTAATATATCTGCCATAATTGTAGTATAAGCATGGCCTACGTGTGGTTTATCGTTTATGTAATAAATAGGTGTTGTTATGTAAAATTTCTTTTGTTTAACCATCGTTAAATGCTTTATCTTATTTTATATAAATATTTGTATAGCCCCGAGCAGATTCGAACTGCTGTCACAGGATCCAGAATCCCATATCCCAAGCCTAGATCATATCTATTTGGCCACTAGACGACGGGGCTATTTTACTATCTTACTAAAAGCTAATCTTTAAAAGATTAATGCTTTCTATGAACAAAAACAATATCTTCGTCAGTGCCTGTTGATTTTCTAGATTTATCGAATAACACTCTCTCTATTTTCATAAAACTCTCAGGATTCAAAGGGCCAGGATTATGAATATAAACAAATTCTTTATCAAAACCAACAATAGGCACAATATGGCCGACATATCCATCTTTATTTTTAATAACCGCCCAATTAATCAATACAATAGCAATACGATCGTTGTTTATTTTATTTTCAATATCCATTAAATCAATACTTTTTTCTTCTAATTTAACATTATTTTTTAAGCATTCAGAAAATATTTTGTCTAATTTAGTTTTAACAGAATCTACGCCATCAGTTTCTTTTTTGTAATAATCCAAAGAAAAATTTTCAGGATTAAAACCTAAAGAAGTACTATAAAACTCCGATTCAAAACCCAACTGAGAAGCTGCTTTAGCAAGAGCAATAGTCCATGTAGCGCCAGAACTTTCGCTGTCTATTAATTTTTTTATTTCTTCCCTATCATGTTTTTCACCCAAAAACTCCAAAACCATCTGGAGAGAAGCAGGACCGCATTCATTATGCCCCTGTATGTAAAAAGGTATGTTTAATTGCATAATCAAATACTAGAAAACCAATATATTAATATTTAGGTAGTGATCTAGATAATTAGAGGTGAAACTTTGAAAATATTTATAGGATCAGATCATGCAGGATACAAATTGAAAAAAGATTTGTTATCTTATCTGTATGGGTATGGATATTATGTTGTGGATTTAGGAAATAGATATTTTGATCCTGATGATGATTATCCTATTTATAGTAAAAGTGTTGCAAAAGAAGTTGCAAAAATAAAAGATTCTTATGGAATATTAATTTGTGGTTCTGGGCAAGGTGCATGTATCGTTGCGAATAAAATAAAAGGTGTTAGGGCCGCATTATCTGAACATATTAAAGATGCATATCTCTCTAGAAAGGATGATGATTGTAATGTCTTATGTTTACCTGGAAGAACAATGAATATTAAAACTGCACAAAAGGTTGTTAAAACATTTCTTGAAACAAAATTTGAAAATATTCCTAGAAGAGTAAGAAGAATAAATGAGATAAAAAAAATAGAAAAATGAAATATAGAATCGCGTTAACAATAATTGCAAAAAATGAAAAAGAATTTTCTGAAATATATTCTAAAATAAAAAACTATACCCCGCTTATTCAGATAGATGTAATGGACGGTAAATTTGTGAAAAATAAAAGCAATTGGTTTGATTTTAAATTACCTAAAGGAAAAGAATATGAAGCGCATTTAATGATAAACAATCCTAATTTATGGATAAAAAATAATTATAATAAATTTGATGTACTAATAGCTAATTTTGAAAAAGTGAAAAAACCATTTGAGCTGATAAAATTTATAAAATCTAAAAATAAACAAATAGGTTTTGCTATAAATCCAGAAACAAAAATTAATCAATTAATTCCTTATTTGAAATATTTGAATAGGGTTCTTATATTGACAATACATCCTGGAAAATATGGTGCTAAATTTCTTCCTGAAATGGTGAATAAGATAAAAGAATTAAGAGATATTTATGAGGGCGATATAGAAGTTGATGGGCATATGAATCCTGAAACCATAAAATTATGCAAGAAAGCCGGAGCTAATATTTTTGCTATTGGAAGTTATGTAGAAAAGTCTAATAATGTCTCAGAAGCAATAAGTAAATTGAAACAAAGCCTAAGGCTTAGTTGAAAGTCTCCAAATTTATTAGTTGCGATCATAAATAATCGTGGTAAAGGAATTAATTGAATAGGATTATTAATAAGCTTGTTTAATATTTAAAACATAAAAGACTTTTTCAACTAAGCCAAAGCCTAAGATAAGCTTATATAATAATAAAAATATATAAAATAAAAAATGGTGAATGTACAACAACTTCAAGATATAGCAAATATTCTAAGATCTGATGTATTAAAAATGACAACTGCTGCTAGAAGCGGACATCCTACAAGTTGTTTATCCTGTGCAGAAATAATGAGCGTGTTATTTTTTAATGAAATGATTTATGATATAAAAAATCCCAATAATCTAAATAATGATGAATTTATTTTAAGTAAAGGGCATGCAGCACCAATATTATATTCTGCATTGTTTAGAACTGGATGTATAACAAATAATCTAAATACTTTAAGACAAATAAATAGTTCATTAGAAGGACATCCAATACCTAGGGGGAATACTTGGATAAAAGTAGCAACAGGAAGTCTCGGACAGGGACTAAGTGTGGGCATAGGAATGGCATTAGTTTCAAAAAATATAAAAAATTCTAGTAGAACTTATGTTCTTTTAGGCGATAGTGAAACTGCCGAAGGATCAGTTTGGGAAGCTGCAATGTTATCTTCTTATTATAAACTAAATAATTTATGCGCAATAATAGATATGAACAGATTGGGTCAAACAGGAGAAACAATGTTAGGGCATGATTCGTCATCTTATAAAAAAAGGTTTGAATCATTTGGGTGGAATGCGATAATTATTGAAGGGCATAATATTAAACAATTACTAAATGCTTTTTCATTAGCTAAAAAAGAAAATAAAAAACCAACAGTAATAATTGCTAGAACTTATAAGGGAAATGGAGTTAGCTTTTTGAAAGATAAATCTGGAAAACACGGCATAGCACTAACCGAAGAAGAATTAGGAAGAGCATTAAAAGAGATACCTCAAAAAGAAATACCTAAAATAAAGATACAGAAGCCTAAAAACTTTAATAAAAAATTCACCTTATCAAATAAAATTAATATTGATTATATCATAGGGGATAATGTTGCAACAAGAGAATCATATGGTACTGCACTAATTAAATTAGTAAAATTAAATTCAAATTTAATAGTTTTAGATGCAGAAGTAAAAAACTCCATGTTTACTGAAGAAATTTCTAATGTTTTTCCAGAAAAATTTATACAAACGTTTATTGCAGAACAAAACATGATTGACATTTCTATTGGCATATCTGCAAAAAAATATATTCCTTATGCGGCAACTTTTTCTTCATTTCTTACAAGAGCACATGATCAATTAAGGATGGCAGCAATATCCCAATCAAATATTACAGTTGCAGGATCTCACTCTGGAGTTTCAATAGGTGAAGATGGACCATCGCAAATGGGATTAGAGGATATAGCCTTATTTAGAACATTGCCTAACAGTACAGTATTTTATCCAAGTGATGCCGTTTCAACTGAAGTTATTACTTCTAATTGTATGAATATCTTGGGAATAAAATATATAAGATTAACACGAGGTAAAACTCCAGTAATTTATTCAAATAAAGAAAAATTTGAAATTGGGGAATTTAAAACATTTGGTTCTTTTAATAATGCGAAAGCAGTTGTTGTTGCTGCTGGAATAACATTACATGAAGCATTAAAAGCGCAGAAAAAATTTAAAGATGAAAGAATAAATGTTGTTGTAGTTGATTGTTATTGTGTAAAACCATTTGATATAAATAAATTAAAATCCCTTATAAGTAAATGTGAAAATAAAATCGTAATTGTAGAAGATCATTATAAAGAAGGGGGGATGGGTGAGATGATACTAAGTCAGTTAGATAAAAATATTAATTCAAAGCATCTTTTTGTAAATGAAATACCTCACTCTGGAACTTCGGAACAATTACTGGAAAAATATAACATAAATGAAAAAAGCATTATTAAGGTTGTAAAAGAATTAATTAATTGATTATCTCTTCTTTTTTTTGACAATTTTTTTCTTTTTTATCTTTTTGTTTATTGCTACCTTTGATTTCTTTTTTTTGTTGATATTCTTATTTTCAATAACTCTCTCTTCAGGCTTTCGTTCTATTGTTTTAATTCCATGCCCTCCAAATTCTCTTCTTAATGAAGAAATAACTTTTTCTGCAATCATATCTTGATCTCTTGATCTATAACGTGCCATTAAAGCAATAGCAGATGTTGGAACTGGAACATTTTTTTCAAGAGCGTGTTCAATGGCCCATTTCCCCTCTCCAGAATCATTTATGAATGAGTCTACATCTGAAAGATCTTTGTTTTTACTAAATATTCTCTCACTTAAACTCATTAAATGCGAACTTATTACAGATCCTTTACTCCAAATACCTGCAATTTGTGCCATATCATATTCAAATCCTGAATGTTTTAATGATTCAAAGCCTTCGCCTATTGCTTGCATCATACCATATTCAATCATGTTATGAATCATTTTAGCAAAATGGCCTGAACCTGAAGGCCCAACATAACCATAATTATCTTTTAAAGATAAAGAACTAAATAGTAACCTTAGTTCTTCATAGGCTTTTTTGTCCCCGCCAATAGTTAATGAAACACCATTTAATGCTTCTTCAACACCACCACAAGTTCCCACATCTAAAAATGTAACACCCTTATCTCTTAAGTCTCTAGCCCTTCTTATTGAATCTTTATAATTAGAGTTTCCCCCATCAATTACTGTATCTCCTTTAGATAAATAAATTTTTAATTCATTAAGAACTTCGTCAACAGAATAATTAGGTACCATTAACCAAATAATTTTCTTATTTGAAGGAAGCTGAAAAACTAACTCCTTTAATGAAAATGATGGCCCAATCCCCTTTTTTATTAATTCTTTGGTTTTTTCAGGGTTTTTATTATAACCAACCACTTTTATGTTTTTAGAAACTAAATTCAAGGCCATATTACGGCCCATCTTTCCTAATCCAACAAATCCTATTATCATAAACTGAGGTAAATATGGGGCATACTAATATATAAAAGTAACTTAAAATCGGCTCTGTCCGGATTGGATGTTTTTGAAAATTATTTGAGCTTTTTAAGACTTGATGACACTAATTGATGTTCAAATTATGGTAACTCCGGACAAAGCCTTAAAATCAGGATTAGTTGAAAGTCTCCAAATTTATTAGTTGCGATCATAAATAATCGTGGTAAAGGAATTAATTGAATAGGACTATTAATAAGCTTGTTTAATATTTAAAACATAAAAGACTTTTTCAACAGAGTCTTAAAATCAAACAAAACATTAAAATAGCTCCTAACAAATAAATTAGTATGGATATTTCTACAATAACTGGCTTTGCAACAAAAGCAGTAAGTAGTGAATTTGGTCTTGGATGGATAATCTTTTTTGTAGTTGTTGCATTCATTATATTATTTTCATTAAAACATATATTAGATATTGCTGTAGACTTATGGAAACTTCCCTTTACAATAGTATTAGATGCATTAGATGTAATGGCTTATAATAACCCCTATTTTGATTTGTTTGCTGCGGCGGGGAGTTTTGTTGTATTTTGGGTATTTGCAAAAAGAGGAAATCACATGTCTAAGATACTAGGATTTATTGCTGCAGCAGAAGCATTAATTGGTATATGGATATTCCCTCAATATGCTTTTATAACTAATATAGTTCCAACAAGTACACTATTAATGTTTGTAGCAATATGGGCTGATTAAAATGAATAATCTATTAGTAGTACTGATAATCATAACTGTTGTTTTAGTTATATATTGGATACTAGTTGGAGAGAGAAAACAAAAAGAAATAATTAACAAAATTTAAATATATCTAATGGACTATAAAAATAATGACATTAAAAGAACCAACATCAACGGATGAATGTGTTTATTTTACAAAGAGAGAAATAGGAAAAGGACATGCAAAAGCATGGGTCTATAAAGGAAATTGCCCAAAATGTAAAGATGGTTTGATTGGAAAACCAAGAGATCCTAAAACCGGAAGACCAAAAATAAGATCAGAAGATTATGAATGCCCAAAATGTAAATACTGCTTCAGTAAAGATGAATATGAACTAACATTAACTGCAGAAATAAAATATTCCTGTCCACATTGTAATTTTTTTGGAGAAATAAAAATTCCATTCAAAAGAAAAAAAGTAAAAATGTTTGATGAAGAATTACAAAAAACAGTAAGTGCAGATGCATTAATTTTTAATTGTGAAAAATGTGCTAAAAGAATTGAAATTACAAAAAAAATGAAATAATTCTGCAAAATAGAGACACAAAACAAAAAGATTTATATATTGGTTCGTTCTTATAATTTTATTATGATGAAAAGTGGTGGTGGTAAATTTAATTGGAATCTCATTTTTGGATTAATAATTTCAATATCATTCTTAATTGGTTTAAGTGTTGCGGAAAGATTGCCCATAGTAAATACAGATAATGATACTTGGGGGACAACATTAAATGCTTTCTTATTGGTTAGTCATGAAGTTAATGGAACATTCAATGGAACAGTATCTACAAGTAATATTAATGATTGGAATGTTACTGCAGCAAAAATACAATTTAGTGTAGTTAATAGTTCTCATATATTAGATGCTACAATTGGCGCTGCAGATATTGCGTTCCTATCTATTAATAATAGTCATGTTGCTTCAAGTGCAATTAATACTTCTCAAATTGTTGATTTTACAATTGGTGCGGTGAATATTGCGTTCCTATCTATTAATAATAGTCATGTTGCTTCAAGTGCAATTAATACTTCTCAAATTGTTGATTTTACAATTGGTGCGGTGAATATTGCGTTCCTATCTATTAATAATAGTCATGTTGCTTCAAGTGCAATTAATACTTCTCAAATTGTTGATTTTACAATTGGTGCGGTGAATATTGCGT
>Ga0209542_10018200_pt1 | contig 11399 bp, 12 predicted proteins | sample RifCSPhighO2_01_FD_184028 | JGI IMG/M metagenome (GOLD analysis project Ga0209542, IMG submission 184028) | Soil microbial communities from Rifle, Colorado - Rifle CSP2_plank highO2_0.1 (SPAdes) (version 2) | ecosystem: Environmental > Terrestrial > Deep subsurface > Rock core/Sediment ...
ACCAGATGATTGACAGTTTGTTAAAAAAAGTATCTCCAAATCAGATTTTGTTTGTGAATTTGGAAGACAAAAAATTAACAAAGTTAAGCTTAGAGGAAATTTATAATTATTATAGGGAAACTTTAAATCCGGATAAAAAGGCGTATATTTTTCTTGATGAAATTCATAAGAAAAAAGATTGGGAATCATGGATAAGAAAAAAGTATGATTTAGGCATTAATAATAAATTTGTTATTTCTGGTTCATCTTCTTACCTATTAAGGAAAGAATATTCCACACTTTTGACAGGGAGAAATTTGACATTTGAAGTATTCCCCCTTTCTTTTAAAGAATACCTTTTATTTGAGAATATTTCTGTTAAAAATATAGTCTTGGATAGAACAAAACATAAAATTGTTAATCACTTGAGAAATTATCTTGTTTTTGGGGGTTTTCCAGAAGTTTTTTTTAAACCTGAAAAATATAAAATAAAAATTCTTGAGCAATATTTTGATGATATTTTATATAAAGATATAATAGATAGGTATAATTTGAATAGTCAAAAGGCAAAGGATTTAGCGTTGTTTTTAATAACCAACTTCACTAATTTAATTTCATTAAGAAATTTGAGAAATTCACTTGGCATCTCATATGACACAATTAAAGATTATATTTCTTACTATAAAGAAGCTTTTTTATTCTTCACTTTAGATAATTTTTCCTATTCATTTAAGGAGCAAAAAATATCAGCTTCAAAAATTTATTGCATAGATGGTGGTTTAAGAAACGCGGTTAGTTTTAAATTTTCCAAAGATGAAGGAAAATTATCTGAAAATTTGGTTTTTGTAGATTTAATGAGGAAAAACAAGGATGTTTATTATTGGAAAGGCAGAAATGAAGTTGACTTTGTTATAAAAAACAAAGATCAGAGTTTAACAGCAATAAATATTTCTTATACAGATGAAGTTGATGAAAGGGAGGTTAATGGTCTAATAGAATTTAAGGAAAATTTCAAAAAAACGAAAGAGTTAATTTTAATTACAAGGGATTTAGATAAAAAAGAAAAGGGCATAACATTTATTCCGTTATGGGTATGGTTGTCAAAATGAATATAAAACAAAAAAAGAAATTAATGAGATTTATTAGGGACTTAGCGGCTTACCGAGGGAGGCATACAGAGTTAGTTTCAATTTATGTTCCTTCTGGTTATGATTTAATTAAAATCATTCAGCATGTTCAGCAAGAGCAGGGGACTGCACAAAACATCAAGGATAAAAATAATAGAACAAATGTCATTGATTCTCTTGAAAAGATAATTCGACACTTGAGATTATTCAAAAGAACTCCTGAAAATGGATTGGCTGTTTTTGCCGGCAATATTTCAGATAAGGATAATAAGACTGACATTCAGGTATTTAGCATTGAGCCTCCTGAACCCGTACAGTTGCGAACTTACCGATGTGATCAAACTTTTCTCTTAGATCCTTTAAAGGATATGATTGAAGACAAGGAAGTCTATGGCTTGATCGTTGTCGACAACAGGGAAGGCAATATTGGTTTGCTGAGAGGAACTCAAATAATTGAAATTTCTAAATTGACATCAGATGTTCCCGGTAAAACTACAAAGGGAGGACAGAGCCAGCAACGTTATGCTAGAATAAGAGAACTAGCTGCCAAGGATTTTCATAAGAAAATAGCTGATATTGCCAACAAAGAATTTCTGTCCATGGAAGGATTAAAAGGAGTAATAATAGGAGGGCCGGGTCCAACCAAAGAGACATTCTTTGAAGGTGGATACCTTAATAATGAGGTTAAGAAAAAAGTTTTGGGATTGAAGGATCTTAGTTATACTGGCGAATTTGGATTAAGAGAATTAGTGGAAAAAAGTAAAGATTTAATTGCTGAGCAGGTTTTGACCAAGGAGAAGGTGTTATTGGATAGATTCTTTTCAATGCTCGGCAAGGAAAGAAATAAAGTTGTTTATGGAAAGGAGAATACAATCAAGGCCCTTGAGATGAGCGCTGTTGAAGTTATTCTTATTTCTGAGAATATGGATGATAGTTTTATTGAAGAAATAGATAATAAGGCCACAAATTATGGGACTATTGTAGAGGTTATTTCTGAAGGCACTGATCAGGGAAAGCAATTGAAGGAGCTTGGGGGCATTGGGGGAATATTGAGATTTGAAGTTCATCTGTAAAAACATTTAAAAATCAGGTTACTTCCTTAATTTCATGCAGGATATTAAAAATAGGGTTGAGGCTATTTTATTCACAACTGGAAGATATGTCGATATAAATGAGCTATCAGAATTAACAGGGATTGCTTCCAAGGGATCGTTGAAAGAAGCCATTAGTTCTTTAATTAATGATTATCACGATAGGGATGGTTCTCTAGAAATTCATGAAGAAGGGGAAAAGTTTAAACTGAATATAAAAAAAGGTTATTTGTATTTAACTACAAAATTACTTGAACAGACAGAATTTGACAAGCCGACTCAGGAGACTTTAGCGTTGGTTGCTTACAAGAACCCCTGCTTGCAGTCAGACGTTATTAAAATTAGGGGAAATGGGGCCTATGATCACATTAAAAAGTTAAAAGAAATGGAATTTGTGACTTCTGAAAAAAGCGGAAGAACAAGAATACTTAAACTGATGCCTAAGTTTTTTGATTACTTTGATGTTGTGGGGGATGAATTAAAACAAAAATTTGAAAATGAAGAAAAAATCTCTTAAGTATTTAATTCTGATTTTTCTGATAAGTTTGTCTTTTAATATATTTTTGAGTTTGACTGCATCCAATTTTAGCGGAGACTCAAGCTATTATAATCTCAGATTTTTTGATCATATAAAGGAAACTGGAAAACCTCTAGTTTATGATGACTTAAGCTACTCTGGAAGATTTATTATTGGTTCTCCCTTGTTTCATTATTTATTTGCATTGCTGTCATTTTTGCCGATTCTGTTAAAGATAATTCCCGCAATACTTTTGAGTTCAATCACTGTAATTGCTTATTTCATATCAAAAGAAATAACTGGAAACAGCAGAGTTTCACTATTAGTTTCTTTTTTATCGTCTTTTATTCCAATTTATTCTTTGATTTTAATAAACCAGATTTCCGTTTATAGTTTGGTATTTCCACTGCTTGCGTTAATGATGCTATGTTTTGTGAAAATTGAAGACAGGAGATTCTTTAATTTGTTTGTAGTTCTCAGCTTTTTACTACCCTTGGTACATTCATCATCATTTATTTTTATTTTAGTTTTGCTGTTTTATTTTCTCTTGATGATATCTGAGAACATCCCTGTAAGCCGTGGAAAGACTGAGGTTATTGTGTTTTCGTTTTTTTTAATACTTCTCATAAATATGCTTTTTTTCAAGAAGGCGCTTTTTCAATACGGGCTTAATTTTATTTATGGCAGTGTTCCCGCGGCTTTGCTTAGAGATTATCTGCAGAATCTTAATATTCTGGAAATTTTTTCCTACATAGGGGTTTTGCCCCTTGTGTTTGGGATATGGGGATTATACATCGGATTTAAACAGAAGAAGGAGTCTGTCCTAATTGTTTCATCATTGATATTAGGAATTTTATTTATGTTTTTGTTTGGAATGATTGAGATAAATATCGGATTGTTATTCCTCTCCTTTGGTCTGGTTTTATTATCCTCTCTGGGTCTGAAGAGCCTTTTTGATTACCTGACAAAAACCAAATTAAGCAAATTTTCCAGGTTTTTCACATTCGCTTTTGTGATATTAATTATTTTATTGTCTTTTTTTCCAACTTATTATTTGTATAACCATGATACTAACTTAAGCGATTTTGAATGGATGAAAGAGAATATTCCTTATGGCTCCGTTGTCCTTGCCCCTGCTGAGTATGGGCACTTCATTTCTTACTATGGCCGGGAGAATGTTGCAGATACTAACTATTTACTTGCTCCAAATGCAAATGACAGACTTAATGACATAGATGAGATTTATACAACCTGGTCTTATAATAAAGCCGTTGACCTGATGAAAAATTATGAGGTTAACTATATTTATATAAATGAGAAAATTAAAAACAAATATAAGATAAACGATCTTAAATATGTAGAAGATGGAGACTGTATTAGAAGACTTAAGGAAACAATATACTCCTTTAATTGTTAAACCTTATTTTATTTTTTTGATATCTTTTTTGGTTTTAGTAATCTCTTTTCTCCTGAGAGGATTTGTTCTCAGCGGTGAGGAGCCTCATTTTTTTTACAGAATTTCGGAATTTATAGTTTCTAATGGCATTCCATCGTATGACTATCTGAGCTTTGGAGGGAGATTTTTTTTGTATCCCTTGGGGACTCCAATCCTTTTGTTTATTCTTAATCAGTTGTTTAAAGTTAGCTTGACCAACCTTATCGTTTTTATTCCATTAATCCTCGGATTTCTTGATTTGATTTTGGTTTATCTTATCTTTAAGAAATTTAAATTGAGCAGGGGAACGCTAAGCGCCATTTGTTATTTTTTATTGTTGTCCCCTCCACTTATCTACATCTCCAACTATCTGGGCTATAGCACAATTCCTTTTTTTCTTAATCTTTTGGCATTCTATTTTATTGTTACACAAAAATCTATCCTGAGGCTTGTTTCGTTTCTCATTTACTTGACATTGCCTTTCTTTGGATTTATTCATGTTTTCTTTGGAATGATTTTACTGCTTTTCTATTTCCTGAAGTACGAAAAATTATCGAAGTTTTTTCCATTTCTTGCTATAGTTTTTGTAGCGTCGGTTATAAACTTAAAATTCCTCACTAAGTTTGGCTTTGGAGCCGTTTCTTATCCTGCGAGAGACCTGATTTTTGCCATCAGCGGTTCTTATGGGTTTAGCATATTTCTTATTTTCCTTTTTATTTTTGGAATTTCCCTCATATGGAAAAATGGGAAATATAAAAACAACTTCGTTTATCTTTTTATCCTAATCAATTTATTGGTTTTATATTTAAATTTTAAATATATAGTTTATGCTAACCTTATTCTTGTGGTTGTTGCCGCTTATGGCCTGAAGAATGTTTACAAGATGAAATGGAGCTCACTGCTGATTAAAAATTTGACCATAATAATACTTATATCGGGGGTGATATTCTCCGGTTTTTCCTTTATTCACGAGAACTCTGATGTTTCGCCAACGCCTCAACTTAAGAATGCTCTGGAGTTTTTGAATGACAAAACCAATCCGAGAGATGTTATATTGAGCCACCAAATGTATGGAGTTTATATCAACTCAATTGCCAAGAGGAAAAATTTTGTTGATTCCAACAGTGCTTATGCCCCTCAATCCGATACAAGACTTTATACTCTGGATAAACTGTTTTATTCAAAGAGCCTTGATTTTGCTCTTGAATCTTTCAGTGAATTTAAAATAAGTTACATCCTTATAACTCCTGAAATGAAGAATGGCCTTGTTTGGAGCAGGAATAATGAAGGTCTGCTGTACTTGTTAAAAAATAATCCGGATGTGTTTAAGATGATATACAATAATGAAGGTGTAGAAATCTGGAGAATAAGATGATAGATCTTAAAATTATTTTCATCTGGGGAGTATCATTCATCTACATGTACATTGTAATATTCTGGCTTATTGTTTTATTTGACAAAGGAATTAAGCCAAAAAAAGAAAAATTGAAATCTTTTCCTTTGGTCACAATTGCCATTCCTGCCTACAATGAAGAGAAAACAATTGAAAAAACTCTGAAATCTGCCCTTGGTCTTGATTATCCAAAAGATAAAATGGAAATCATCGTTGTTAATGACGGAAGTAAAGACAATACAAGGAACATTGTTTTAAACTTTATTAAAAAACACAAGGATTATAATATAATCCTGATTAATCAAAAAAATTCCGGTAAGGGCTCTGCCATGAATAATGCCCTGAGCAGATCCAAAGGAGAATTTTTCATAAGCTTGGATTCAGATTCGTTTATCAAAAAAAATGCATTGAGAGTGATGCTCCCTAAATTTGAGGATAAGAAGGTTGCTTCTGTTTTGCCATTGATGAAAGTTTACAATCCCAGAAATTTCATAGAGAGGATACAGTGGGTTGAATACCTGATAAATGTTTTTTACAAGCTTATTTTGACATCCTTGAATTGCATTCATGTTACTCCAGGTCCATTTCCGATTTATAGAACTGAAATCCTAAGAAAGATAGGAGGGTATGATGAAAAGAATTTAACAGAGGATATGGAGATTTGCCTGAGACTGCAGAAACATAATTATAAGATTGTTCAGTCCATGGACACGACGGTTTACACGATTTCTCCTGATACTTTTGGAAAACTTTACAAACAAAGGAATAGATGGTACAAGGGCACTTTGCTGAATCTGTACAGATATAAATGGCTGATAGGAAACCGAAATTATGGGGACTTTGGTGTCTTTCAGATGCCCACTGTTCTGATTTCAGGTTTCCTGACTGTTGTAGCTTTTAGTTTTGTTTTTTACAACTTCATTATTTCTCCGCTACTGAGAAAAATATACGACCTTTATTCTGTTGACTTTAATCTCATTGTTGATTTCAGCAATGTGAACAAGCTTACTTTTTTAGGGCTGAATTATACTAACATGTTTTTTGCGCTTGTTTCTTTTATTCTTGTTGTGCTAATCTTGTTTTTGGCTTACAAGTACACCAAGGAAAAAATATTCTCAAGGCATTTTTTGGCGATACCTTTATATGTTATTTTATACTCTGGTATAATTGCCATCATGTGGATAGGAGTTTATTTTGATTTGATTTTCAGAAGGATGCAAAAATGGTAAAAAGACCCATAAGCAAATCGAAATTCGTTATTGCTTTTGCATTAACTTTTGTGATATTCATCATTGGAATTCTATTAGGGGTTTTTATTTCAGAATTAAGGGCTTCTAATCTTGAAAGTTTGATTGAAGATCAAAATCTGGATTTGGATAGTTTTCAGCTACAGTATTCTTACATCAGTGATACTGTTGAGAAAGAGAATGATTGCATCGTTGTTTATCAGTCTTTGGAGGAAAATGTGGTTGTTCTCAATGATGCTGCGGACAAGCTGAACAAATTTATATCAGAATCAAACAATGATTTTAGGGGTTATGCTAGTCTCAGGAGAAATTATATTTTATCGCAACTAAGGTATTGGTTGTTGACGGAGAAATTTAAGAACATATGCGAGCTTGATGTTGTTTCGGTTTTATACTTCTTTTCAAACAGCGAATGTTACAATTGTGATACTCAGGGTTTTGTGCTTGATAATCTTAAGCACGATCTTGGGGATAGGTTTTTAGTATTTGCTATAGAAGGGGATTTTGCCGAGGAACCGATGGTAAATATAGTTAAGAGCTCATATTATGTTGATAAGTTTCCAACTTTAATAATCAACAATGAAAAATTTGACAAATTTATGGATAGGGATGTATTATTAAAGGAGATTTGCTCAGTTTATAAAAATAAACCGGATGTTTGTGAAAATGGCTAGCTGTGAGATCTGCGGAAAGAAATTTGAAAATCTAACCCAAGCTATTGTTGAGGGGGTTATGATTGATGTTTGTGGTGAGTGTTCTAAATATGGGAAAGTTGTTCCTGTGAGAAAGCCACTGATAGAACCCAGAAGGGCAATAAACATTAGGTCTCAGGATGTTTATGAGGATGTCATTGATGGCTATGCAGATGTGGTAAAGGATGCAAGAGAAAGAAAAGGTCTTAAACAGGAGGAACTTGCAAGGAATATTGCTGAAAAAGAGTCAGTCATTCAGAAAGTTGAGAATGGTTCAATGAAGCCCACAATTAAGCTTTCCAGAAAACTCGAGCAATTTCTTGGCATTAGCCTGATTGAAGAGGTTGAAGAAAAGAAGGATGTCAATGTAAACTTAAAGGATTCTGGACTCACTATTGGGGATTTAGTAGGTTTAAGAAATAGAAAGACTTAAAAAAGAGTTTTTTGACTTAGAATTATGGAAATTGCGATTTTAAATGAGGACAAGGAAAATCTTGAGCTTGAGATTGAGGGTGAAGATCATACTCTATGCAATGCCCTGAGAAGTGAGTTGTGGAATCAAGATGTTGATTTGGCTGCTTACAAGATTGAGCATCCTTCTGTTAGCGAACCTGTTCTATTTGTCTCTGGAAAAAATCCAAGAGCCAAATTAATAAAAGCTTCTGATTCTCTGAAAAAATTATTCAAATCCTTGAAAGATGATTTTAGCAAGAAGGCAAAGTAATCCAAAAGTTATTTAAATAATGTAAATATTTTATAGTTATATGGAAGGGCAGGATAAGAGAGGGGTGTCTTTTTTGGTTTTTGGTGGTTTTATAGTTTTATTTTTATTATTTTTATTCTTAAGCCCTAAAGATTCAGCCAAAGGAGCATTTACATTTGAAGGCGTTGTTGGATCTGCCGAGCTTGGAGGATTTCCAATTGTCACGCTCGTTATTGTTTTTGTTATCCTGATAATAGTTCTGGTTGCAGTCATTTTGCTCCTTAAAAAATTCAGGAGAAAGAAGCATAATTTTATTGCCCCTAAACCCGAACCAAGTAATGCTGCAGGATTTTCAAAATCATTCAATCCTCTTATGGAAAATGCGGGCCCTAATGCTAAGTCTGGAAACATAGGCGATGAGGACATAGAAAATTTGTTTTCAGAGAATGTTGATTTCAAAAAAGCTGAGCCCGAGAATGAAATGGCGGAAGACAATATCCCTGAAAAGGACGTGAATGAAAAATCAGGAGTACCAACTCCCTCTATGGGATTTTCTGCTCAAGGGGTGGCAGGGGATAAAAATGCAATTAGCCCAAGCATGGTGAACATGAACCAGTTAAAGATGCAAATTAATTCTATGTTTAAGAAAGGATATAACAAGGATCAAATTGTGAACTTTTTGGAAAGCAAGGGGTTCACTTCTGACCAAGTTTCAGCTGTCATTGGAGAGATAAACAAGGATAATCTTAAAAATTATATCAGTTCTGCAATGAAGCAGGGATTTAGCAGAGAACAAATTGCCAGAAATCTTATGTCTCATGGCTGGAGATCAGAGCAGATAAGCAAATTTATGAAATAAGAACTTTTTTAAATGGTTCTCTGTTAGTCCTTGGAAATGCCTAATATGCTGAGGAAAATATGGAGATTTATTTGGGTGGAGGATTCTGTAATCTCATGGATTGTTAATATCATTCTTGCTTTTCTTATTGTTAAGTTCTTGGTTTATCCCGGTTTGGGGTTGGCCTTAGGGACTGGTTATCCTGTCGTTGCTGTTGTAAGCAGCAGCATGCACCATAATGGAAATTTTAATGAGTGGTTTGCCGAAAAAGGAGGATGGTATAATTTAAGCGAAGAAGAGATGAGAAATTGGATATTCAGCGATGGATTTAATAGGGGGGATATTATGTTCTTGAAAGGTGCGAATAATCTTAAGACTGGTGATGTGATAGTTTTTGTGGGAAATTCAGAGAATCCAATAATTCACAGAGTTGTTGAAGTTAATGATGGTTATTATGCAACCAAGGGGGATAACAATAATGACTCATACAGTGCTTTGGGAGAAACTCACATTGAAAAAAATCAAATTATTGGAAAGGCTTTTGGGAGAGTTCCTTTGTTAGGATATGTGAAAATAATATTTTCAGAGGTGTTAGGAGGATAAAATGATATTCTGTCCAAAATGTGGGGCAATCTTAGTCCCAGATGCAGAAACAAAGAAAATTAAGTGCAGTTGCGGGTATAAGGAAAACAAGTTAAAGAATATTGTTGTCAGGGAAAAGATAAACGGAAAAGAAAAATTAGAGATCATTGATAAGAGCGTTGAAGTCCTGCCAAAAACTAGGGTGGAATGTCCTAAATGCGGCAATGATTCAGCATACTACTGGATGGCGCAAACGAGAAGCAGCGACGAGCCAGAAACCCAGTTTTTTAGGTGTGCTAAGTGCGAACATCAATGGAGAGTTTATTAATAATATCTATATTTGACTACAGTAATTGTTAAAAACATTTTCCAATTACCTAGGATTATGAAATTGACACTATCAGAGCCTAGGTTTTTCAAGGAACCTATTATTATAATTTCTGAGCTCGTGAATGAAGTTGTTTTTAAGATTAACAAAGATGGCATGGAACTGGTTGCCATGGATCCCGCAAATGTAGCAATGGTTGTTTACAAACTACTTGGCAGCGCATTTGTTGAATATGAAATTGATGAAGAACTGGAGATTGCTGTTAATCTCGATAATCTTAAACAGGTTTTAAGAAGAGCAAAGCCGGCTGATTTCATCATTATTGAATTGCTTGAGAGCAAACTCAAGATTACTTTGAAGGGAACTTCCGAGAGAGTGTTTACTCTTAGTTTGATTAATTTAAGTGATGATGAAAGACAAAAGGTCCCTGCTTTGGACTTCAAGTCAAGAATAGAAATTCCCAGCAATTTATTCAATGAGGCTATTGAGGACATGGATGTTGTTTCGGATTCTGTTGCCTTTGAAGTCAAGGATAAAACATTCAGCGTTCAGGCTGCAGGAAATTTAAGCACTGCAAAAGTTTCCTTTAAGGAGAATGATAATTTAGTCATTGAGTCAAAAGATAATGTTCGATCAAGATATTCTGTCGAGTATTTGAAAAAAATAATTAAGGGAAGCAAATTAAATGACATGTGCCTGATTTGGCTAGGCAATGAGTATCCTTTAAAGATTGAATATCGAGTTATGGACAAAGTGGTTTTATCCACAATTTTGGCACCAAGGGTAAGTAATGATTAAGTTTATATAGTATTTTTGATTTTATTTTCAAGATGAATAAAAGAGGTCAGGTTACAGTGTTTATAATTCTTGGAATCGTTATTCTAGTTGCGGTTTTCTTAGTATTTTATTTTTTGGGGGACAATATCAAAAGACAATCAGAGGTCAATGTTGTTTTTGATGAGTCAAGTTTAGAGCCTTTGAAGAATTATGTTGAGGACTGCATCGAAACAAAAGGCAATGAAGCCATTACTTTAGTTTTGAAAAATGGAGGAATGATTAATCCGGGTTTGTATTATTTCTACAATGATAATGAAGTTAATTACCTGTGCTATACTGATAATTTTGGGCCGTGCGTCAACAAGCATCCATTTGTTGACAAGATGATTGAGGAAGAAATTGCAAATTATCTCAGTAATAATATTAGAGAATGCATAAATCTTAATGAGATAAGAAATGAAGGCTATGAAGTTACTGAAGGTCAGTTCAGTTTGAATGTTGACTTGACTGCTTATAACACAATTGTTGATGTTTATTATCCTATCACAGTCAGCAAGGCTGGGACTGAGGTTACCGAGTCAAGGTTTAGCCATTCATTTAATGTTCCCCTTGGAAAGTTTGCTGAAGTTGCTGAGGATGTTGTGAAGGAAGAAATTTTATATGGAGTACAATTCAACCAGATTTATGAGG
>Ga0209542_10018201_pt1 | contig 11399 bp, 9 predicted proteins | sample RifCSPhighO2_01_FD_184028 | JGI IMG/M metagenome (GOLD analysis project Ga0209542, IMG submission 184028) | Soil microbial communities from Rifle, Colorado - Rifle CSP2_plank highO2_0.1 (SPAdes) (version 2) | ecosystem: Environmental > Terrestrial > Deep subsurface > Rock core/Sediment ...
GAATCCTTCCGTAACTATGCGGAAGCAAGAGCACGCGAAAAACAAATTAAAAGCTGGCATGGAGGCAATGCATTCAAAAAACTTTTGACCAGTGCTGCCGGGTCGTCTAAAGGCAGGACATGGGACTTTGGATCCCAGTATGAAGGTTCGATTCCTTCCCCGGCAGCTTTGGCCAAAACAAAACACTAATTTGGCGGGGTAAAGCAGAACATCGCCCTTCTTGCCCCGTCTTGGCGGGGTGAAGAGGCGAGTATCTTGGTCCGAATCCAAGCCCCGGAGATTAGCGCGGAAGATAGGGGTATTCACGTTCGAATCGTGGTCCCGGAGTATTGCGCGGGAATCTGATGCGGCTTCTCTATGCAGACAGAAAATGCCATGCAAAAATTATTCATCTACGGCACGCTGCGGTTTACAAAATACCAAAAAGAGGCGCTGGGAAGAGCCGTCACCGGAAAGCAAGCGGTACTGCGCGGCTATAGAAGAATGCGCGTTGCTTACGGACGAAGGAAATATTTTGCCATCATCCCCGATCCTGCCGCCGCTACGCACGGGCTTCTGCTCTCGGTAAGCCGGGACGATCTGCGCCATCTTGATATCTATGAAGGCAAATACATACGCCGCAGAGTAACGCTCAAGGACGGCACGCGGGCGTGGGTCTATCACTACACCAGTACCTACTCATACTAACTCTCGCCATGTCTCATCTCACCCAAATGGACACGCCTTTTGTGACGGTGAAGCCTTCCCTTAAAAAGCGGGAAGTTGCTTCATGGGGAAATTTATTTCACATTGTCGCCACTCACAAAGCAATCCCGTCCACCTCATTACTCTCTGACCCGCCTCCACCCGGAGGCGGTTGTATTTTATCCAAAAATCTGCTAAAGTTAGGTAAGAAAAGATTACTATAACTTCATAAAATATGGCATTCAACGAGAAAAATGCTCGAGATAAAGCCTCCGATAATCCCGTATTTGATGAGAGTTGGTTTATGCGGCAGAGAGATGTATTAGAAAATATAAAGAAATACGAAGCTCATTACGAAGCTCATGCTGTGTTCAAAGTAGAGCTGCAAGAGGGACTGCCTCACCTTTCCCAAGCATCTTTGGAGAAGAAGTTAATACGCGGAAATAAAAGTTTCTCCCGGTCGGAAAAAGATGGGCAATCGGTTATCTGTATGAAGACAGGCGACGGCGAACCACGAACAGTATTTACCCTTGGAGACGGCCAAACGCTAGAATGGGACGTGTCTCCAGAAGGAAAGTATCTTATCGTCAAAACCGCTCAAGGCGGAGAAGAGATGGGCCCGCTATCTCTTATAGATCTTTCGACGAAAAAGGCTATCAAAATCACGAGGAGCTGTAATTCAGTACAAAGCGCATGGACGAAGGACGAGAAAACATTCTTCTATTTTAGGCATCCTGATAAAGATACCGTGCCGGCGGGGGAAGAAAAAATCAACAGCGCGATATGTACTCATCACATGGTCGATAACGCACAAGATGCCTCGCCAACCGAAACCGAAGACGAACAAGTTTTTGCGAAGGATCCATACGATATGCATACCCAACTTACCATGTCTCCTGATGGACAAGATCTTGTCATTGGAGCCACTACAAATTTTTCAGGCAATAGTCTGTCCCTTCTCAATACCGAAACAATGAGTGAAACTACCCTTGTCGAACAGAACGACTCAAGATATTCACTCGTCTTCTTAGGAGACTCTGTATATATCTTCACTAACAAATACGCGAATTGCGGCAAAGTGCTTAGAGCGCCATTGTCTGATTGGAAAGAAACTCCCGTTGATAACTGGAAGACTGTCATATTTGAAAAGAAGGACCAGTTAATTGAAAAGATCACTACCGCCGGAAACATGCTTATCGTGCATTACTCCTGGGACGGCAATTCGACTGGCGTAGATTGTTACGCGCACCATGACGACGGAATGTTAAACCTGCTGGAGACCATACTGCCTCCGCCTAATTCGTTTATAAGTGAGATATATACTGAAGACAGCAATGACTTTGCTCTTGGGGTAGACACTTACATCGCACCACGAGAGATATGGAAGTGTTCCTCTAATAAGGGGAAAATTGAAATAAACGAAGAAAGGGTAGAACCTTACTACAAGCCAGATGATTATGTAGTCGATCAAATAGAGTACAGTTCCGCGGACGGAACGAACATACCTATTACAATTATTCGCAACAAGAACACGCCCCAACCAACATCAATCATCGTCGAGGCCTATGGCTGCTATAACGTGTCTGAAAATCCCACCTTTCGAGACACGTGGATGCCTTGGTGTAAATTTGGAGGAGCCATTGCGATTGTCCATCTGCCGGGCGGCGGCGAACGCGGAGAACAATGGCACAAAAAGGGAATCGGAGAACACAAACAAGATGCAGTCGGTCTTCTCCTTGCCACAGGCGACTTCCTTAAAAAAGAATATAAAGGCGCAAAAGTCGGACTCATGGGAAGAAGCGGAGGCGGGTATCTCGCGCTCGCGGCCTTAACGCAAAAGCCTGAGGCATTCGATGCGGTATGCGCAAAAGTTCCCATTGCAGATACTAATATCATAGACACTGATCCGTTCCAGAAACGTAATGAGGTTTCGGGAGAGTGGCCTAAACCTGGTTCAAAAAAACATTACAACCCGCTCGAAAATATAAAACAGGGGGAAAACTATGCGCCAACAATGATCGTTACTTCACTTGATGATCCAAGGATTCCTGCACCAGGTTCCCTGAAATTCGTCGACGAGCTGCAAAAATGCGACCCAAACCAGAAACACTGTATCATAATTGAGCAGGGCACAGGTCACGGTCTCTCTACGCCACCCAATCAATTAATCGAAACGCAAGCAACGATGTTCGCCTTTTTCGCCGAGAACCTCGAATTGAAAACGAAACCCGCGTAGGTTCCCGTATAACAGACAATGAAGCCCTCATCGTCTATTCTCAAACCTGCCTCCCCTACCGGAGGCGGTTGAATTTTGCTGAAAATATTGTACACTAGTGGAGCACCAACTTAGTTTCACGACATCACCTATCCAGCTTTTTCACAGAAATGCCGACGAAGCATTATCTGAAGATTATGTGGGTGCTTCACTAGTAATTCAATTCGCAATGCGTATAAATGCGCAGTAAAAGCGTTTGCATGCGATTGATGATATGACCACCACCCTCAACGATCTCAAACACATCATTCAGCAGAAGCACCCCACTGCCGACCTGTCGCTGGTCGAGCTTGCGTATGAATTCGCTGAAAAAGCGCATGCGGGGCAGACCAGGTTCTCGGGCGTCCCCTATATCCAGCACTCGCTGGCTACTGCGTACCGCTTGGCCACGATGGATATGGACTTCCCCACCATCATCGCGGGACTCCTGCATGACGTGCCCGAAGACACCGCGATCACGCAGCAAGAACTGGAGAAAGAATTCGGCGAGGAGGTGGCGGAGTTGGTCGCGGGCGTGACCAAGCTCGGGAAGATCAAATACCGCGGCATCGAGCGGTACGCGGAGAACTTGCGGAAAATGTTCGTGGCCATGGCCCAGGACGTGCGCGTAATTTTCATCAAATTCGCCGACCGCATCAACAACCTGCACACTCTCGAATTCCTCCCGCCGGTGAAGCAACAGAGAATCGCCCAGGAATCCATCGAAATCTACGCGCCGATTGCGAACCGTCTCGGCATGGGCGAGCTCCGCAGCGAGCTCGAGGATCTCGCGTTCCCCTTTCTCTATCCCGACGAGTATACATGGGTGAAACAAGCCGCCGCAGGCAAAATAGAAGCGCAGAAAAAAATAGTCGATAAAATGATCGTCGAGGTGAACGATGCGCTCGCGGAAAACACCGTCGCGTCGTTCAGCGCCCACGGCCGGATGAAACATGTCTTTTCCCTCTACAAAAAACTCCTGCGCAAAGACCGCGATCTTTCCAAAATCTATGATCTCGTCGCCATCCGCATCATCGTGCCGGAAGTGAAAGACTGTTATCACGTGTTAGGAGTTCTCCATGGACGCTGGCGCCCCATGCCCGGCCGCATCAAGGACTACATCGCCCAGCCCAAGCCCAACGGCTATCAGTCGCTCCACACGACGGTATTCACCGACGACGGCCATATCGTAGAAATCCAGATCCGCACCCAGGTCATGCACGAGCTGGCCGAGTACGGCATCGCCGCGCACTGGTACGCCAAAGAAGGCGGCATGGGCACACAAGTGCCGCGCGAGCAGCTCGGCTGGCTGGAGCAGCTCATGAAACTGCAGAAAGATGCGACCAATGACCAGGAATATCTCGAAAATCTCAAGATCACGCTCTTCCATGACCGGATTTTCGTACTCACGCCCAAAGGCGACGTCATCAACCTGCCGGAAGGCGCCACGCCCATTGATTTTGCCTATCACATCCACACGGAACTCGGGCATCACACGGGGAGCGCCTATATCAATGAAAAAATCGCCGCGCTCGATACCAAGCTCAAAAGCGGCGATCTCGTGGAGATCAAGGAAGACAAATCGCGGAAAGGGCCGAACGAAGACTGGCTGACCATCGTACAGACGAGGATGGCGAAAGAAAAAATCCAGGATTTTCTCTCCCGCCAGCGCCGCATGCGCATCCTTGACCTCTTCTCCCGAAAACCTTGATATCAGTGATCAATGAACAACGATCATTGGTCCTTGTTCACTGATCATTCATTCTTTCAGTAGCTTTCTCACAATACCAGTGAGCTCCTCTTCTGAATACCACTCTATCTCCACCGTACCGCCCTTGCCGCGCCGCCGTATCCTCACTTTTGTACCAAAGCGTTCCTCCAATTCCCGCTCCACCGCCGCAGTATCCGCAGAAGCGGTGCTTGTTTTCTTGCGAAGCACCTTCTGCCCGCGACGCGACACATAGGTGCGCGCATCCGCCACGGTAAGCCCTTCATCCACGATTTTTCTGAAGAGTTCCTGTCTCTCCGCATCGGTTTTCATCTCCAATATCGTCTTCGCCTGTCCCTCGCTGATGCTTCCCTCGCCCAGGGCCTTTTGAATATCGGCGGGCAACGTCAGGTAGCGCAACGTATTGGTGACGACCGACCGCGATTTTCCCAGACGCTTGGCCGCATCCTCGTGTGAAATGGAAAACTCCTCAATGAGCTTCTTGTACGCCACTGCGCGCTCGATGGGGTTTAAGTCCTTGCGCTGGATATTCTCAATAAGCGCAAGCTCCAATTTCTCGAGCTCCCCCACGCTGCGAATAATCGCCGGCACGCGGCTCAAACTCAATTTTTTTGCCGCGCGCAGCCGCCGCTCTCCCGCGACCAGCTCATACTTCCCCGCGCTCGTGCGCGTCACTACCAGCGGCTGGAGAATGCCGTGTTTGCGGATGGACTGCGCGAGATCCTCGAAATGCTGGTCTTCCCGCCAATCCGAGCGCGGCTGGTGCCGGTTCGGCACGATGTCGCGCGGAGACAGTTCTGCGATCTCCTGACCTCGGGCCGCTGTCATCTCGTCGCTCTTCTCCCATCCCGCGCGCGCGGGTGCGGTGGGCGACGTTTTTTTATTGGGGATGAGGGAGGAAAGGCCGCGACCCAATCCTGATCCTTTCAGTTGGTCTGCCATACCTTGGACGAATTAGGAATAACGAATAAGGAATTAGGAAAATTCTCTGTATAAATACCCTGATTCATAATTCCTGATTCATAATTCGAAACGCTGAAGAATAGAGCGTACAGCAATATGAGCATAGCTATGAAACTTGCTCCGTAAAAATAACTTCCCTCGCCAGCTTCTCATACGCCCGCGCGCCTTTCGATTTCGGATCATAGTGGAGAATGGTTTTGCCGTACGAGGGCGCTTCTGCCAGACGGATATTGCGCGGGATCACGGTGCGGAAGATGCGGTTCGGAAAATAGCGGTACAGTTCGTGAAAGACGTCGTGGGTGAGCTTGTAACGCTCGTCGTACATGGTGATGAGCGCGCCCAGCACGCCCAGTCCTGGATTCAGATTTTCCCGCACCAGGGAAATCGTTTCCATGAGTCCTCCCAGCCCTTCGAGCGCATAATACTCCGCCTGCACGGGAATGAGCACCTCGTCCGCACCCACCAGCGCATTGACGGTAAGCAGCCCGAGCGAGGGAGGGCAGTCAATGATGATGTAATCAAACTCATGCCCGGCCTCCTCAAGCGTATCGCGGAGCCGGTGTTCGCGGCGTTCCAGATTCACCAATTCAATAGTGGCGCCCGCGAGCGCCGCCGACGCCGGAGCGAGTTTGTGGCCTTCAATCGTAGTCGCGCGCATGACCTGCTTCAGCGGCGCGGTACCGGCGAGCGATTCGTAAATCCCCTCCGGCTGCGCATGGTGATCCACGCCAAACGCGCTCGTGGCATTCCCTTGCGGATCGAGATCGACGAGCAATACGAATTTCCCCAGGTGCGCCAAATACGCGGACAAATTCACGGCGGTCGTGGTATTGTGGGCAATAAAGGCTCCCCACCCTGCAATAAAATTATGAGAACCGGGAACCGTGAGATCATACACATATCCTTTGTTATGCTTCTCCCGTACCTCCTTCACTCTATCCCAAAGAATATCCGCATCTGCCAACGCTGCTAATTCTATATGCGCACGTGACGAGGCTTTCCTCTCCAACTGCTTTACGATGCGTTGCAACGCATCACGCGACGGGAACGACCTCCCGCGTTCATAATCAGAGATACTTCCCTGCAACCCTATCTCCTTCTGCAGGAGATCGCCGCCGATCCGCAATGAATGAATAAGCCTGCCCGCGGGTATGAGGTCAATGTTGGTATTCGCCTTGCCCTCACTCCACCGTGCGAGCAGTGTCCGCTTCCGTTCATCTTGCAACGGTATCTGTTCGTAAATTTTTTTACAGAGAGACGCGCCTCTGATCTCAAGCCGCCAATACTTTCGTTTCTTCATCCGTGGAGAGTTTGTCGCGCGTTGGCGGCTCATGCGCACCGCACTGGGCACGCCAAAACGTAAAAAAGCGTACTGCAGCCTGATAATATTATCTCTGCTTGCCGAGGTAATTTCAATCTCGGATTTGAATTGTGAGACCGACCCTTCACAGTCAATGTAGGCGCCGAGGTAGGGCGCGAGGAGGAGTAAAGGGGCCTGGAGAATGCAATTCGGCAGCTTCACCTGCGCAGATTTTCGTTTCTCGCGCACGTCGAATTCGCACAGGGCCTCCAAAATCTGCACGAGCGTGCCCGCTCCCGGTATCGTAACGCGCCACTGCGTCGGAAGACGCTCCACCCGAGGGGTCAGCCCGCACGAAACCGCGAACGCGCGTACATCCTCAATCAGAAAAGAAGAACAGTTATACACCACGATACGAGCGGGATCAACGCTTCCCTCGGCAAGCACGATGGCGACGAACCGAGCAAATGCTTCCGTAAGCTCAAACATCGGCGCGACGGGAGGACATATATGTCCAAAACGATTACAATACTGAAGATGCTGAACAAAAGGCTTAAGGGCGGGAAATTGCGCTACTGCGCGCACGGAACAGCCGCAACGCAGCACCCACTGTGTGGCTGCGACAGGATCGGCGGTGTAGCGAAATCCGCTGCGTCTGTCGCGTGTACGCGTTATGATCCCTTCTTTCGAGAATTGCCGCAAAATCCGATACCGATTCGATTGAGTACTTATACCATCAAGCTCGATCCTTGTACGAGGACGCCCTAGGAGGGCGCGAAGGATGCAAGCTGAGTAATCCGAGGCAAGCGAGAGTATGGCCGTAAGATGCCGCTGGACGATCGCTTCTGCTTCAGGCGATAAGTGTGCAAGAATTTCAGAAGGGAGTAAGGCGAGAAGGTCAACACCTCCATCGTCAGTCTCGGGCACACTCCTCGGTGTCGCCAGGAAATCACCAATGTTCAGCTCATCTGCACGCACCCACGCCAACTCCCCCTCGCGACACACAAGAAAAGGATGCTCTTTTGTCACGGAAATGGTTTTCCCCATTGCGGTCGTGATGCATTTCAGCCGATCCGCCCTGCCCCGATACAGCCACTCCACCTGTGCGCGCGCGATCTTTAAATTGCGGTCCAGGGAGAAGACGCGGAGGGGTTGGCGCGGCCGTATGTACACACCGCCGTCGCGCACCACGCGTTCCGCCGCGTCCTCGTTTGCAGCCTGAAAGAGCTCGGCAATGCTCTTCACCTCGCCGGGGTTCAAAAAAATGGGGGTATCAGGGGCAACACACTTCCCCACCCCGCCCTTCTGGTTCACAATGGCAATGGTGCGCACCACACTGCTTGACATTTGTTCTAATCTCAATTTTAGTATACCATATTCTTGTTTCCCATGTATTACGCCGGAGTGGCGAAATTGGTATACGCACTGGACTCAAAATCCAGCGGTCGCAAGGCCATGAGAGTTCGAGTCTCTCCTCCGGCATATTTGGAAAATATTAAGTTTAAGGTGCCTTACCGCCTGCGACGAAAACTAAGTCAAACAAATTTCTGGATTCAATACGCCACACATGATTTTAGTTTCTCAATCCAGAACGGTAGAGGGGGAAAATAATTTGTTTAAATCATATGGTGGAGCACGAAACACAAGGGTGCGCGAGTTGCGGCTTTCCATCTTATGCCGGGCATGTCACCTCTTGCCAAATAGCGAACAGGAATGAGTCTGCGGAAGAAGCGGCCAGTGAAGACGACCGTAAGAAATTCTTTGCATTGTTTATAAAGTGTACGGGTATCACTGATGATTTATCGCGACGTATCCAACTCGATTTGAAATATTTTGATCGCCTACCGCGAAGTATTTTCGGAGAAGGTGTCCGCGGGGGCGAACGCCGTATATTCCAGATCCACGATCAAGAACAAAATGTAATTGCTGGCGCTGAACTTGTGATGGGAGAAAATGGGGACAGAAAAGAGGCTTATTTTGGTCATAAGATCGTAGATGAAGGTCATCGCGGTCGTGATTTAGGCCATGTGCTTGTGGATAAACGATTACAAATAGCGACTGAATCAGGATGTGTTGAGGCGTGGTCATTAGTAGAGCAAGATAATATTGCGGCTTTACGTTCAATAACTAAAGATGGGTTCCTTATTCGTGGAAATGGCATCACCAAAAATGGAGGTGAGGCCTCACGTGATACTTATTATGTCTCACGCAATCTCACTCAAGAGCCCGCCACACCACTGCCCTTCGCGGATATCAAAAGTATCAGACATGCGGAAACAACAGATCAGTTGATGGGGGAGAAAATACTCATTGCCCTGGGGAATAAAGCCCTTACTCAAGAGGCTTTTAATAACGGTTATTTTGGACGCCAAGTGGTGCTACCAAAGGACTCGGAGACTATTACACAGCCAATGATTCTAATGGAAAAAACAGTGAATGTGGCACGTAACACACCAGAAGAATAGTTATGATTCCTAAAGACTTGTCTCAAAAAAATAAGGACTGCCATTATAACTTTACGAACTTTAATACTTTATAACCCACTCGCCTATGTCCCTCCTTTCCACCGTCGTCACCACCCTTCTCATCCTCCTCGCCTTCATCTCACTCTTCTTCCTTTTCTTTACGGTCGCGCAGCAAACCGCCGCGGTCGTGGAGCGATTCGGTAAATTCGTACGCATCGGCAACCCGGGGTTAAACGTCAAAATCCCCTGGATCGATTGGGTCGCAGGAAGAATGAATCTCCGTGTCCAACAGTTGGACGTGAAGGTGGAGACGAAAACGGAAGACAATGTATTTATACAGATCGTCGCATCCGTGCAGTACTACGTGCTCCCCGATAAGGTAGCCGTCGCCTACTACAAACTCAACGATCCCGAACGGCAGATTACCTCCTACGTCTTCGACGTGGTGCGCGCGCAAGTGCCGAACATCAAGCTCGACGACGTCTTCTCCAAAAAAGATGATATCGCCGTCGCGATCAAGCACCAGCTCTCGCAAGTCATGGACGATTTCGGCTATGGCATCGTGCAGGCATTGGTTACTGACATTGATCCTGATGCAAAAGTGAAGGCGGCCATGAATGAGATCAACGCGGCGCAACGGCTGCGCGTCGCGGCAAATGAAAAAGGAGAAGCGGAGAAAATTCTGCGCGTGAAACATGCCGAGGCCGAGCGGGAAAGCGCCGCGCTCGCCGGCAAGGGCATTGCCGAACAGCGCATGGCGATCGTGGACGGCTTGAGCGAATCGGTGGATCTCTTCCAGAAGAGCGTGCCCGGCTCGACACCGCAGGACGTGATGACCTTAGTGCTGATGACCCAATATTTCGACGCACTCAAGGACATCGGCGCTAATTCCAAAAATTCCACCATCCTCATCCCCCACTCTCCCGGCACGCTCAATGATCTCGCCGCCCAAATGCGCGACGCGCTCGTGACCGCAAACCAAGTTACCCACGCGCACAACCAAACTAAAGAAGCGGCACCTCTTCCCAAACACGCCTGACGCCATCCAATCTCTCCCTCGCGTCAATCGCTCTCATCATAAAATCCCGACTTAGGTCGGGATTTTATGGTTGCGGGGCCCGGACTTGAACCGGGAACCTCTTGGTTATGCTTCCTACTATGACTTTCGCCACCCTTGGCGTTTCGCCAAAGTTTGTAGTCTGGACTATCCTTTCACCGATCCAGCACAAGACTGAATGACGGTGCCTACCCTCTAGTCTCTACACCTTCTCCAACATTACGTCGGAGCTTGGCTCGGGATTACCATTGCAGGCTTCCCCGAATTTGGCAGGTGATTTTCCTGAAAATTTCTTTCCAGGACGCCCGATTATTCAATTAAAAATGTGAACTCATGGTATACTACCAACATATGGCAGTATCCAAAACGCGCAGCGCTACCATCTATGCCTTGAGGAATCCGTACGGTGATCCATTTCTTTTTAAACCTGGAAAAAATCGTAAATTAGAAATCATCGGTCTTCTCTTATGGGCTACCGAAGGAGATAAAACGCAGCTGTCTCTCTCAAACGGAAATCCTGACATTATCGTCAAGTATTTAGAATTTCTCCGTCAAGTGTGTAGACTAAGGGAAGAGAGAATTAAAGCGGTCATTCACTGTCATGACACGCTTCCCTACCGACATTGTCTTGCGTATTGGTCTCGCCTGACAGGGATACCTCGCCACCGTTTTAGGAAACCCCATATTAAACGCGACCGCGGAGGGACGAGAAAATTTCCTTACGGCATTTTGAGAATAGTAGCATTTAATGCGAAACTTATTCACATTTTTAAAGAACGATTGAAAGGATTGGGCCTTTCAAAAAATTGAGCCAAGCGAGCTGCCATTGCTCTACCCCGCGCATTGATTACATTTTGATTACACTTTTTGTTTGACGATGAGCAGTGTACCAGAATGAATGCATTCATGCAAGCAAAAAATGCGTACCTACTCACACCCCCTCAACA
>Ga0209542_10018203_pt1 | contig 11398 bp, 11 predicted proteins | sample RifCSPhighO2_01_FD_184028 | JGI IMG/M metagenome (GOLD analysis project Ga0209542, IMG submission 184028) | Soil microbial communities from Rifle, Colorado - Rifle CSP2_plank highO2_0.1 (SPAdes) (version 2) | ecosystem: Environmental > Terrestrial > Deep subsurface > Rock core/Sediment ...
TTTTTAAGGGAACGCCGCAAATGGTGGCTCGTGCCGCTTCTCGCCTTCCTTATCCTGCTCGGATTCCTGGTCTTCCTGTCCCAGGGTTCCGTGGTCGCTCCGTTCATCTACACCATCTTTTAGGGAAAGCGCGGCTCCAAAAAATACCGCCCCTTGGGCGGCAAGGATGCTTACCCGGGCGGTTCGCTTTAAGCCAACGCTTCTCTGCCGATCACTCGGAATTCCGGGAAAGGCACGATGAATTTCCCGCCGCCCTTGAGCCAATCCGCCTCCAATTTCACGAAGGTGTCCGTGAACGCCCAGGGCAGGATGAGGAAGTAGTCGGGTTTCATCGCATGCGCCTCTTCCTCGGAAACGATGGGGATCATGGTGCCGATGGTATATTTGCCCCATTTCTCCTCGCTCTTGTCGGAGATAGCGGTCACGAGCTCGGGTCCCAGGCCGAAATACTGCAGGATGGTGTTGCCTTTGGTGGAAGCACCGAAGCCGTAGACGCGTTTGCCTTTCGAGACGGCGTCCTTTATGAAATCCACGGTCGTTTTCTTGTTATCCTCGATGTTCTTCGCGAACCGTTCATAATCAAAAACGGGCTCGGGATATTTGATGCTGCCGTTCTTAAGCTTGCGCGCATAGAGCCGGTAGCTCCCGCCGTTTATGGAATTCTCTTCCACTTGGAATATCTCCAGGCCGTTCTTCTCGAAGAGGTAGGTGAGCGCCGGGTAGGAATAATATTCCAGATGTTCGTGGCACACGTTCCCCAGGTCGTTCTTTTCGATCATGGGCTTCAGGGTCATGAGCTGGGCGATGAAAATGCCGTCCTCCGCCATGACCTTGGCCGCATCCCGGACGAACTGGTTCGGGTCCTCCATGTCGTAGAACATCCCGATCGCGGTGACGATCTTGGCCGGCGGCAGGCCAAGCTTCCTATATAGTTCCTCGCTCCAGAAATCATGGATGACGTGCTCGGCATGCTTTTTAAGCTCGTCCTCCAGGTTGTCCGCGGGTTCGCAGCCGACGCGGATGGAATTCTTCGGGAAGAAGCTCAAAAGAACGCCGTCGTTCGCTCCGATGTCCAAGACCACGTCGCCGTCCTTGAGCGCCGCCATTTTTTGGGATTTCTCCGCGATATCCCGGAGATCGTCGATGATGACCTGGTTCAGGCCGGAGCGGTACCAGTAATGCCGCGCGTACATTATTTCCTGGGGCGCGGTGTCGCGGAGCTGCAGTAGTCCGCAGGCCTGGTTCTCGCAAACCACGAGCTCCAATGGCGCCCGGATGCCGCCCTCGAAGTTTTTCGGGACGAAATCGGAGACGAAGAGATCCCCCAGGTGGAGGACGGAACGGAGCTTGTCCCCGCTGCACAAGCGGCAGGTGGTGCGGGTGGTGTAGGTCATCGTTGCCATGAACATCAAAAAGTCTATATAAATTTGATTCCCGGAGCAAGGGAGGTGTATATTGAGCCCATATGAAGATCGCGCATATCGACCTCAACCTTTCCCTGGAAAGCGGCGATCCGCGCATGGCTTACCGTATTGCCCGCGGTCTAAAGGACCGGGGCCACGACATCACGCTTTACACTTTCTCTTTCGATCCGGCCTGTTTTCCTAATTTGCACCAAGGACTTGCCATCCGGGAGGTGAAAGCCAGATCCCCGGGGGTCGAGGCCCAGCGGGAACTTGCGCGGGCGATCGACAAGGATGTCGATCTAGTGCTTTGCGAGGACGCGTTCCGGGTGGGCGCTTTTTACCGGCGAGAGGTGAATCCGGCCGCCAAGGTGGTCTGGATAATGAACAGTCCGCCCTTCGAATTCCTGCCCAAGCAGACCCCATTTCACACCCTGGGCGCCTGGGCCAAGGCCCAGCTCAACAAATGGGACGCCAAAAAGTACATGGATGGCGTTGATCACACCGTGGTCATCGACACCAAGGGGGTGGAATACTCGGACCAGCTGGGCAAGCCGTCCGCGATCATACCCATCGGGGTGGATTCCGATTATTTTCATGCGCCGGTGAAAAGTTTCCAAGCGAAAAAGTCGGTGCAGCTCCTGGGCGTGGGCGGCCTCTCCCGCTACCGGCGCTACGAGGATATCGTGAAGGCGGTCGCCATCCTGCGCGGGCAGGGCTATGACGCGCGGGCGCTTCTCATCTCCAAGGACTACGGGCATAGCGCTTCTTATCGGAAGCAATTCGACGCATTGGTACGCCGGGAAGGCGTGGAGCCGTACGTCGACCGGCGCTACGAAGGAGCGAATGACGCGGAGCTCTTGCGGGCATATCACGAGAGCGACATCTACGTTTTCCCGAACCACGTGCGCATTTGGGGCATGGCCGCCTTCGAGGGCATGGCCGCCGGGTTGCCGCTCGTGGTCGCGCGCGGTACGAGCGTGGCGGAGCTTTTAACGGACGGAGAGAACGCGCTCTTCGTGGATCGCCTGCGCCCGGCCCAGATTGCGGAGCAGGCCGCGCGACTCGTGGGCGATTCGGAGCTGTATCGGCGCATAGGGGAGGCCGGCCAGCGTTTCGTGAAGGAGAATTTGGGGTGGAATAAGTACGTGGATGCGCTCGAAGCGGTGATGCTTAAGGTCACGAGATAGATGTCCGCAACAATGAAGCCAGATTTGGAAGATCTTATCCACCGGGGAGTGGTGGTTTTTTACGGATACCAAGGGGCCCTTCCCGACATTCTATCCTCCAAAGAGGCAGGCAGGGTGAAAATGCTCCCCGGCGACATTTCCGGAGTTCAGATGAGCGATGCCGACGTTTGCTTCCTGGATCGCGAGGCCCTGTGGGCGCTCGCAGTGAAGTTCCCCATGCGCCCGCGCTATGTGCTTGCCCGGGTCGCGTTCCGTCCGGGCTGGTTCTGGGGATTGCCCGGCCTGCTGCGCCGTCTTCTCATCGGGCAGGTGACTTTTCGGGGAACGGTCACCATGCGGATGGGCGAAAGAAGCCAGTACTGGCTGGTCATCCAAAAAACGGCGGAGCATCAGAGCGGCCCCGCATTCCTCTCCGAGAAGGTCGGTGTGCAAGGGCTTTTGGATCATCTGCGCAGGGAAAAAGTGAACTATGTGGTCCTCAAATTCTATGAGAAGCTGCCGGAACTTCACCGGGAGGGAGGGGACCTGGACATTCTGGTCGCGGACGAGGACGAAGCGAAGGTGCGGGAATTTATCCGGGAACACCCCGGAACGATCGGCATAGATATCTTTTCCGCGGTCTCTCCCGGGCGGGAGGGCATCCCGCATTTCCCGCCGCCGCTCGCGCGCCGAATACTGCAGAGCGCAGTTAGCGGTCCGGCGGGTTCTCGAATTCCCGGCCCCAAGGAGGCGTTCTTGAGCTTCGCCTACCATGTCCTGTATCACGAGGGGTTCCGGGCGGGAGTCCCGAGCACCTTGCCGGGCGCGGAGGCGGGTCCCAATCCCAAGAACGATTATCTGGGCGCCCTGCGCCGAATGGCGGAAGAGCTCGGGATCGGCGTTGCCCTGAACCTGGAAAGCCTGGACGAATATCTGTCCGCGGAGGGCTGGCGGCCGATGCGCGATACCCTGGCCATCCTGGCCGAGCGGAACGAATGGGTCCGCCGCAGGTTCTTCTCCGCGCAGCCGATGAAAGAGGTGGGCTTGGGAGTTTTCGTCCTGCGGCAGAGCCCGGACGGGACGGACAGGATGGATTCCCTCCTGGAACTCATAAAAAAGGACAAGTTCTTGGTCATCCGATCCAAAAAACTCGACGACGAGGAGAGAGAGCGCGCCGCCCGCCATCTGCGCGGAGGCAACTGGGCGGAAAAGAAGGACCTGAACCGCAACGGAGCTTTTCTGCCGGTAGCCGTCGCGGTCGTGCTTGATCTGCACTTTCTGTACTCCGGGGGCGGACGCGCGCCGGGGGGCTACAGCCGCCTGCGCGCTCTTAAGGAAAAGCTGCGGAAGCGTTTCGACGCGGGCGAGGCCAGCCTGGTGCATTCCACGGATAACACGGCGGAGGCCTGGGACTATATTGAAGTATGCTTCCCGGAGGAGACGGAAGATATCCGCAGGGAGATGGACAGGTTGACCCGGGACCTCCGGCTGCCGCTGCGGGAAAGGACGACGCTTTATTTCCGGGCGCTCCCGTATCTTTTGAAACGGACGATGTTCCGGGCGAGAAGCGCGATCGTCCGCTACCTGGAAAAGAAGTGAACCGACATGGCCATTAATAATCGGAAGTTCGTGTATATCGAGTTCGTGGGCGTACCCGGTTCGGGCAAGACCACCATTACCCGCGCGCTCGCGCGGAAACTCGCCGAGCGGGGCCGCCGGGTCGCGACCGGCTTCGATTTCCTGGAATTCAGCCGCCTCCGAAGATATTTTCTGACCCTCGCTTATGCTCTTCGGGACCGGGAGTCCCTGCGGGCGCTCGCAGGATTCTTGCGCTTCCTGCCTGCGGCGTTCCCGGGTCGCTTGTCCGGAATTAACGACGCCTTGGCGGTGCTCACCCGGTGCTGGGTCCGAAAATTTCTCATCCGCAGGATCTCTGCGGATGTCTATGTCTTCGACGACGGTATGGTGAACCGGTTCATAGTCGCCGGAGCCGACTCGCGAAAAAGGGCGGCTCTTCGCAAAGCCCTGGGCGAGATCCTGTTCATTCGGGAGGGCGCGCCTGCGCTCATCTGGGTGGAAGCACCCGTGGGAACGGCGATCGAGAGGGTTTTGCGAGACCCTCCCGCGGGCAGGGAGTTCATGCATCAAATGGGCGAGTTGGGCATGCGGGAGTTCTACCGAGCCCAGATCGACAGCAGGGATTTCTTCCGGGGAGCCCTGCAAAGCTCCGGCGCACTGACGCTCGAGATCGACGGGACGCTGTCGCCGGAGGCGAATGCGGAACGGATCCTCGCCCGGATCGAGGCGCTGTTGGAGCAATGACGATTGCGAGTTAATATTTGAGCCATGCGGCAACTTTCCGAAGAGTTCGAGAAAATTGATTCCGTCGCCCGGAACATCTGGGGCTGGCTCACTTTGAGCGAGCGCAAGTTCCTATTCCGGTCGGGCGCGCAGACCTCCGGCAAAGGGGCGATCGTGGAGATAGGTTCTTGGGAAGGTAAGTCCACCGCATACCTGGCTGCGGGCTCGCGGCTGGGGGGAGGTCGGCCGGTGTACGCCATTGATCCCCATCAGGATTCCTACGCGCACATACCGAAGCTGGGCAGGGGCATCTCAACCCTGGAAACCTTCAAAGAGAACATGGCGCGGGCGGGCGTAGCGGACATGGTCCGGCCGATCGTGAAGCTGTCCAAAGATGCCGCGGTCGGCTGGCAAGAGCCGCTAGAGATCCTCTGGATAGACGGGGAGCATTCTTACAAGGAGGCCAAGCAGGACTTCGATTTGTTCTACAGCCACGTGATCGAGGGCGGACTCATCGCTTTTCACGACGCCACCTACGACGACGTGAAAAAGGTGGTCAAAGAGGTCCTGCTCCGGTCCGGCCGCTTCGTCCAAAGCGGCATCGCCGGCTCCATCGTGCATGCGCGCAAAGTGCCCGGCCGCCTGGGCCTCGCGGACAGGATCCGTAACCGATGGATAATCCTCCTTATAGATGCGCATGACGTTTTCCGCAAGATAACCCCCCCGCCATTTCTCCTGCCGATCCGGAATGCCGCGAAAAAGATTGTGGACCGCCTGTAGCATGTTCCAGAGCATCCTGAAGAAGATAAGCACCGGGCTGCGAATGGTCCGGACGTACCGGAACTGGCCGAGACTTATGGCCTACCGCCTGAACCTGCGACCCCAACCGATGGTGGTGAAGTGCCGCGACGGGTCGCTGTTCCGGGTTCGCGACCGGCGCAAGCGCGGCTCCGATGCTTATGTGATCAACGAATCTTATCTGTACGGAGTTCATGATCTCATCCTGCCTTATTTGAAGCAGGCGAGAGTATGTCTGGATGTGGGTGCCTACATCGGTTCTTTCTCGATCTATGCGGCAAAGCGATCGGGGGCCAGGATCTTCGCCCTCGAACCCGTTCCGGAGACCTTCGAACTGCTCAAAGAGAACATTTCCCTGAACGGTCTCGGCGGCAGGGTTGTTCCCGTGCAGGCGGCGCTCACGGGCCAAGAGGCCCACGGAGAGGCGGACATTTTTGTGCCTTCTGACAGCGCTTTCGGTTCCGTCTCCCCGGCGCACCTCGGACTTTACGGCGTGAGCGAAAAACCCGGGACTCTCCGCGTGCCGGCCGTTACGCTCGCCCGGATATTCGAGGAGCACCGCATCGATTTCTGCGATATCATCAAGATGGATTGCGAAGGAGCGGAATACGACGTCCTGTACAATACGCCGGCCGATATTCTGAGGCGCATCGGCATAATGACCATCGAATACCACAAGGACGGGGATATCGCGAAGCTCACGAACTTCCTCGCGGGCCTGGGCTTCGAGATCACCCGCCCATCTCCGGAATTCGCCGAGATTTTCTGCAGGAACAAGAACTTCCGGCAGGGATAAAAATGAGGATATATATTCTCCCATCCGGCAAAGAAGCGCTCGGCGATGCGATGTTCGCGGATGACCGGGAAGGAAATCCGCGCCAACTCGGCTTTTGGAAAACCTTCCGCGATGCGTGCCAGAAGCGCGGCATAGAGGTGCACACCTTCGATCTTTGGTTTCCGGACGAGCGAACGGAAGATGATGTCCTCTTGGTGCACGTGCACCCCGAAGCGCCGTTTCTTCGCCGGGTCATTCAACGGATAAGGAGCAGGGACCGACAGGAGGAGTCATATGCTTCCGAGCGCAGGCGGTTCCTTTTCGAGAATATGGGGCACTTCAAACGGCACATTCTCTTCCATGCCGAGCCGCCCGTGGTGACGCCCGGAGTTTACCGGAATCTTGCCAAGCTCAACAAGCTATATGAAAAGATATTCCTGACCTGCCGGGGCTTCGGGCACGGGTCGGAATATTTCAATTATTACGCGGACGGCGCGGGGGACATAACCACGCCGTATTTCGACGAGCCCAAGGATAAATTCATGGTGTTCATGAATGCGAACAATTTTCCGCATTCTTTCCGGCGGGAACTCTTCGGGGAACGGCTGCGGGCGATCAGATATTGGAGCGCGGTGCCCGGTTTCGACCTCTACGGCCACCGCTGGGACAAGATGCCGCGCCACCCTCTTTTCTGGCATTACAAAAAATATGTCCGGCGCTCTTTCCGGGGAACGGCAGGGGGCAAGATGCCGGTCATCAGCAAGTATAAATTCATGATCTGCTATGAGAACTGCGTATACGACGGTTATGTGAGCGAGAAGATATTCGACTGCATGGCCGCCGGGGTCATACCCGTGTACCTGGGGGCACCGGACATATCCTCCCTCGTTCCGGAGTCCTGCTTCATCGATCGGCGGAAATTTCAGAGCGACGAAGAGCTGCATCATTTCCTGCTGTCGCTTACGGCGGACGATCTCGCGCGGTACCGCTCGGCGATGCGTAAATTCCTCGGGGAAAGGCCGGATGGCATGGGGCGTTTTCTCGGACGACTTTTGTGAAATACCTCATTGCACGCGTAAAATTCGTCTGGAGAACAAGGGGCATCCCGGGGATCTTGCTCGCGATCTGGAGAAGGATCGTTTTTTACGGCTTCGTTTTCCCCTATAGCATGGCGGGACATTTGCTCGCGCGGAGATTCCGGAAACCGAAGCAGCCCGACTTTTCTTTTCGCGGCCGGACATACGAGTATCTGTATCATCCGCATAATTTCACCTGGAACAACGAGCGCACCGTGGAAGTTCCCATAGTCTGGGAGTCGGTGAGGTCGGCCGCGGAGAACGGCAAGCGCGTTCTCGAGGTCGGGAACGTGCTTTCCTTCTATTACCCCATATCCCACGACGTGCTCGATAAATATGAACGGGGAGAAGGCCTGATCAACGAGGACGCGTTCTACTTTCGTCCGCAGGGGGAATACGATATCATCGTGAGCATTTCCACCATGGAGCACGTGGGTTGGGACCCGCCGGACGAGCCCGAACCCGAGAAGATCCGCGGCTCGCTCCTCAACCTCAAAAGGGCCCTGGCCCCCGGAGGAGAGATGATCGTGACCATGCCTCTGGGTTGGAATCCGGAAATGGACAAAAGATTGTTCTCCGGAGAGCTTCCTTTCGACGCGGAGTATTTCCTGCAGCGGATCGATGCGAAGAACAGATGGGAAGAGATACCCAAGGGAAAGGCCCGCGGGAGCCGCTACGGGAAACCGTTCCATGCTGCGAACGCGATCGTGGTCGGGATAATCCGGAACCCGTGATCCCATCATGAAAATAATCTATTGCGGCATCCGGGCGGAAAACTACGATCCTCGGCGGAAACCGAGTTTTGAATACGACAATTTCTATCTGACCCTGAAGAACATGCCGGGTCTCGAGGTCGTGGAATACCCCTATGACGCGATAATCGGGACAGGAAAAAAGGAATTCAACGGGCGACTGCTGGAACTCGTGAAAAAGGAAAAGCCGGACCTGCTCTTCGCCTTCATGTTCTCGGATGAATTCGACCCGCGCACTTTGGATGAGATAAATAAATTGACCGTGAGCGCGGCCTGGTTCGCGGACGATCATTGGCGGATCTGGAATTACTCGCGCCATTATGCCCCGCACTTCACCTGGGCGATCACCACCTGGTCCGCGGCGCCAGCGATATATTCCCGCTACGGCATAACGAACGTTCTCCGCTCGCAATGGGCATGCAACCCCAGGCTTTGGCACCCGGTGGAGGGGCCGCGGGACATAGGCGTTTCTTTCATCGGGCAACGCAACTCCGAACGGGATCGCATCGTCCGGGAACTGCGCCGGGCGGGGGTGGAAGTTTGGGCGAGAGGCTGGCAATGGCCTGGCGGGAGATTATCCCGCGAGGAAGCGGTCGCGAGTCTTTCCCGGAGCAAAATAAACCTCAATTTAAATTCGCCCGCCGCGCTTTGGCGGCCGAGGTCTCTGGCGCGCATCCTGTTCCGGCGCTCCCTGGACTGGCTCGTACCGGACCTCCGTTTCGGAGACAACCTAAGGACCTGGCGGCATTTGGCCGTGCCCCAGATCAAAGCCCGGCCTTTCGAGATATCCGGATGCCGGACGTTCCTGATCTCCGGCTACGCCGACGACATGGACAAGTATTATGAGGACGGCAAGGAGATGGTCTATTATGACGGGACCACCGCGGACCTGGTCCGGAAGATAGATCACTATCTGAGGCACGACGAGGAACGGGAACATATCGCTCAGGCGGCCTATGAACGGACGCTCCGCGAACACACCTACGAGCGCAGATTCGAGGATCTTTTCCGAAAAATGGGACTTACGCGATGATCAAGGCATCCATAATCATCCCGGCCTATAACGCCGCAAGATACGTCCGTGCGGCGGTCGATTCGGCCCTGGCGCAGACCCATCCGGACATCGAAATCATCGTGGTGGACGACGGATCCACCGACGACACCCGGAGGATCCTGGACCCGTATGCGGCCGCAAGGAAAATAGAATACCTCCAACAGGAGAACAAGGGGCTTTCCGGAGCCCGGAACGCCGGCATAAGGCGCGCGAAGGGCGAGTATATCGCGCTCCTCGATGCGGACGATATTTTCATGCCGGATAAGATGGAAAAGCAGATCGCGCACCTGGAACGGGATCTCTCCTGCGATGTTTCCTATTGCGACCTGTATCATTTCTGGGACGAAGAGCCGGAGAAATCGTTGAAACTGGACTATAAATATTATTCCGGCGAGGAAGTGCTGCCGAACATCCTCCGGCGCTCCTTCATCGCGCCTTCCACCACGCTTTACCGGCGGAGGGTCTTCGACCGTTTCGGTTATTTCGACGAAGAGATAAGGCAATTCGCGGAGGACCTGGAATTCTGGCTGCGACTGACCCTGGGCGGCGCAAAGATATGTTTTTTGCCGGAGATCCTGGTGAAGCTCCGCCTGCGCCGGGAGGGCAGTATCCAGGGGCTCTCCCGCCAGCCCCAGATGAAGTTAACCGCGCTCAAGGTCGTCGAGGATGTGAACGCGAAGATGAGCGCCGCAGAGCGCGCGAAATACGGCATGAGTTCGCATTTGAGAAGATACCGCCTGAAGACCGCCTTCGCGTATCTCCTGGTCGGGGAAAAGCCCTCTGCCCTGGAATTCGTCGCCAAAGCCCTGGAAAACCGTCCATCCGGGCGCATCTTTTCCGGACTCATCCGCGCCGTTATCTCCGTCGTGCCGATCCGGATCCTGCAGTGGTCCGCGCTCAAGCTTTATTACTTCCGGCGGGCCGCGCTTCTTAAAGAGGTAAAATAGGATCATGGCGCCCAGGGTCAGCATATTGATGGCCACCTGCAACCGCGCGCGCATGATCCCGCGCGCGATCGAATCCGCCCGCGCCCAGACCTTCCCGGACTGGGAGCTCATAATCTCGGATGACGGTTCGACCGATGACACGCCCGCGGTCGTGGAGACGTGGCGGAAGAAAGAGCCGCGGATAACCTATGTTCGCAGCGAAATGAACCAAGGGATCTCCCGGAATTATAATCGGGGCCTCCGGATCGCACGGGGAGAATATGTGGCGATGATGGACGATGACGATCCCTGGTGCGACCCGAAAAAACTCGAAAAGCAGGTCGATTTTTTGGACAAGAACCCCGATCATGTCGGCTGTGGCGGAGGCATGATCGTGACCGACATGTCCGGCAAGGAACTGTACCGCTATTTGAAACCCCGCACTCACGAGGAGATCCGCAAGCGCATGCTTTTCGGGAACCCCATCGCGAACAGCACCGCGCTTTACCGGCGGGCGGCGGGCGAAGCCGTGGGGTTGCACGACGAGTCGCTGCCTTCCTCGGGCGACAGGGACTTTTGGATGAAAATGGGCCTTCGGGGGAAGTTGTATAACTTCCCGGAGTATTTCGCTTATTACACCGTAAGCGGCGGCAATATTTCGCTCGCCAAAATACGCCTCCATCTGCGCATGTCGCTCAAGGTCATGAGGCGCTACAAAGGGAAATATCCGTACTACCTGCCGGCCCTGGTCTTGAATTGGACCCAATACCTATATTCTTTCCTGCCCGGCCCGCTAAGGCGCGCGGTCCATTTTGAGCTGGCGAAGCTGAAAAGGCGGCTGGTCGGCTGATCTTATGCTTCTCCGGAGCCGTCCTTGGCGGCGAAGATCAGCTTTATCTCCTGAACCACGGGCTCCTTAAGGAGCAACAAGGCGCCCAAATATATCGCTCCGCCCAGGATCACGGCGAGGATCACGTTCATGTCGAATCGGTCGAACACGAAGACCGCCGCTCCCATGACCGCCGCCGCGACGAAAACCCGCTTCAGCCGGCTCACGATATCCGGCTTAACAATGGAACGCACGACGCGCCACAGATACAAATTGGACAGGATCTGGGCGAAAAGGGTCACGACCGCCGCCCCC
>Ga0209542_10018204_pt1 | contig 11397 bp, 11 predicted proteins | sample RifCSPhighO2_01_FD_184028 | JGI IMG/M metagenome (GOLD analysis project Ga0209542, IMG submission 184028) | Soil microbial communities from Rifle, Colorado - Rifle CSP2_plank highO2_0.1 (SPAdes) (version 2) | ecosystem: Environmental > Terrestrial > Deep subsurface > Rock core/Sediment ...
CGAATTGGAAGATTTTTTTAAACTTCCGATTTCCGTAGATGCCGAATCGCAACTCAGAACCGATGGATATGTCGACGAGGTAAAAGCAGCTGCGTACCTGTCGTTCTTTTTTCAGTCGACCACATGAAATATATGACTGCAAAACATCGGTTCGTACCCGGAGCACTGGTCTTATTCGAACGAATGGCTAAGGACCGAACCTCCTATTGCTTAGATATTCTCGGGAAAAATATTCCTGTTTTGCCGGGAGTATTTTCGGCGAAATATTTTCCCGATGCTATGTGGTTTGCGAAAACGATACCGCCCATGGTTGGAAATCGATCATTTCTGGAGATTGGTACCGGGACGGGCATGGTTGCGCTGTTTGTGGGTCAGCGAGGATCTAAAAAGATCGTTACGACGGACATCAATCCTCGAGCTATTCGGAATGCTCGGAAAACATTTGATCTTTATTCGCTGCGTATTCCTGTTCGCGTCGGAAATGTATTTGAGCCAATCAGGGCGACGGAGAAATTTGACGTTATTTTTTGGAACCATCCATTTCACTACGCAACCACAGAACCGAAAAGCATGCTTCTGCGTGCCGGCTTTGATTATGAATACAAGGATTTGCGTCTTTTTTTCGAAGGGGCACGCAAGCATCTCAATCCGAAGGGTGAAATCCTTCTGGGGACCGGCAACATGGCTCGCATCAACGAGATAAAAAGAATAGCCCGTGAAAATAACTACCGATGGACCCTGCTTAAAAAAAGCACTATTCCTCCGCAAGCAGGCTGCAGAGCGCCTCGAGAAAATCGAATTTATTCATTTAAATCGCGCTCCGTATGAGGAAAATATTGCAAAGGTATCCGTGGCTCTCTGTTACCACAACGCTGGAAAAGTATATTGAACCGGATTACTACGACAAGCTTTTGAAGCGATACATCTTTGATGGCAAACACGACTTGGATTACTTAGCGCAATGGGGGAGCGAGATACCCAGAGATTCAACGGTAATTGAATTTGGGCCGGGGACAGGGCGCGCTACAGCGACAATATTGGAAGCCGCACAGTCGATAAACCTGACGCTCGTTGACCTGAGCGATCGAATGATTGCTGCGTGCCAAGCGAGATTTGCCCATAAGGAAAACATGCAATATGTCGTTGCTGATACGATAGATTTTCTTCTCTCGACAAAAAATCGATACGATTTTGCCTATAGTTTATGGAGCTTTTCTCACTCAGTGCATCAGAATCTGAAGAGTTCAGGTTTAGAAAAAGGAAAAATAAAAGTGCGGAGGGCTATTGAAAAATTCTTAACAGACAATCTGAATAAAAACGGATCCTTTTTCCTCATCCACTTCGATTCTTTATCGCCCGAACAAAGAATTTCTATAAAACAGCGGAAGAGGGACAACTTCGTATTCACCGACAACGGACTGCAGAGCCCCTCCAAGCGACTACTTGATGAGCTGTTTGCTGATCTCAAACAGCAGGGTATTATAGACCTTACGTCCAAACACTACTTTGGAAAACCGCTCGAGTTCCGTTCAGTCGATGAAGCGTTGGAATACTATTTGAATTTCCACATGGAGTCGCATTTTAACGAGTCAGAATCGGTAGATTTGATACTGGAAGAGCTATCTCAAGACATTGAGAAGCACAGAAATGCCGATGGGGTTATAAAAATTACTCCGGGGTGTTTCATCTACACGATAAAGCGGAAATAAGAGCCTTGTGATAGCATGCGCGAAACGGGCCGTAGTATACCGGTAGTACACTTGCTTTGGGAGCAAGAAGACCCAGTCCGATTCTGGGCGGCCCGATAGATAAAAAGAATTACTGCGTTGTTTGGAGGCGCGCGAGGTATTGCTGGAGCATGGTGGGTGCGATAATGGCATTGAAAGACGCTGCTGTGTCGGAAACGCTGCCGCTGAGAAGTCCTTCGAGCGAGACGCCCGCTTGGGTCTTGAGATCGCGGTCGACGTAGCTGAGCGAGAGCGCACGAAGTTCGCGTTGATCCACCGTCGCGCCCGCGGAAGTGGTGGTAATGACACCGATAAGGCGACCCCATGGATTGGTGATAGCACCACCGGATGAGCCGCTCTGCGCTTCGATGACGCTCCCGACGGATATGAGATCGACAGCACCCGATCCGAAGGTAAGGAGTTGTTTGATTGTGGTAGCGGATGCGAGCGGATAGAGGCTGTATTCTGCGGCGACACCGAGGAACTCGGCTGGATAGCCGGCGACGATCACCTCGTCGCCGAGGAATCCAATTGCTTCGCGCGTATCAGGGGGAAGGAATGAAAAGTGTTTGGGGAGGGCAGTGCCATCGACAGTGTCGCTCACCAGGAGAAATGCGTAGTCGTGTTCGCCGGTGCCGGTGACTGCTTGCCCTGCATTAAAATCGCTGATGTGTTGCGAGACCCATACCGGCGGAATATAGAGCACTTCGGCCTTCCATGCAGCGCGGGCGGGGGAGCCAGTGCGGATGGTACATGAGAGATTGACTGCATCACTTTGCGCGAGCAAGACGTATTGCGCGACGTGCGCATTGGTGAGAATGATGCCGCGGGAGTCGATAATGACACCGCTGCCGGAAATAGGGCGAATAGCGCCAGCTGATGTGCAGAGGATGTTCACGAGTGCGGCGCGCGTCGAGTCGTTGATCGCACTGAATGATTGCGGGGCGGTGTCGTAGGGATTGGCGATGCGAACAGCAACACCCTGGCCCGAAGAGACGGGCAGCTGTGGCCTTGCGGTAATGGTAGGGGATGTCGATATCTTTTGTTTGACAGGAGCGGGGGCTGGCTCGCTTGCTGAGACTACGGTGCTCGAGTGAACAACTTCCGCCGGAGGAGCTTCAAGTGGGGAAGCAGTGGCGCTTTCGACCGCGAGGCCAGCATTGGCAAATTGCGCGGGACTTGAACTTGCGGTACTCGTGTCGATGCTTATGGGTGCGTGCGCAGCTTCTGGACGCAGAAGGAGAACAATGCCCTCGACGGCGATTATGAGCGCAAGGGCGCCCCAGATAAGATTGCGGCGGGAATACATGCGGATGAATATACGGGAGGATGGACTGATACTCAAGGTATGATTAAATACGCCAATTGCGGGCGTGGTCTAACGGTATGACGGCTGCCTTCCAAGCAGTCAGCGCGGGTCCGACTCCCGCCGCCCGCACCACTTCGCTCCATTGGAGCTTCGCGGTGCAGGCACCAACGAAAAAATCACCCTCGAAGGTGACTTTTTCGTTATCTGCGCTCATCTGCGCCCCATCTGCGTAAATCCGCGTTATTTGACGGCGTCCTTCAAAGTCTTTGATGCGCGGAATTTGGGTACGCGCATCGATTTGATCTGGATCGCGGCACCCGTGCGAGGGTTGCGGCCAGTGCGGCCAGCGCGCATCTTTGCCTCAAAAATGCCGAGGCCCGCGATCGAGAGCTCCTGTCCGCTTTTCAGCGTATCCGTAATAGTGTCTATCACGGCCTGCACTGCGTGCTCTGCATCTGCCTTGGTGCAGCCGATCGTTGCGGCAACCTTCTCTACGATGTCCATTTTATTTGCCATAGAATATGATTTAAATTTGATTTGATAATTGCGCACGCTCGACCATTGAACGGGGAAAAAGCACCCGTTTCTTCACCTACCAACCATTTTGTGCCCTGTATCAGGACTGTCAACCCGTTCGGTGTAAATGAGGCGTTCTGTGCTCGTTAGGGTGGCATTGACATAGTAAATTACGTGTCCCGTTAATAATCGAATAGATGAGCCATATTCTGGAAACCCCTGACGTCTTTCTGTAGCGGAACCGAAGAAAACAGCTCAACCAAGCCACTTTTGTCAAAGAGCGACACGCTCAATATCTGTAGGATTTCGTAGAGATTCCGCTTGATGCCAAGTTTCTTTCTCAGAATTGCCACGATGAGATAGGTGCACAGCGCGATACAGATTCATCGAACGTTGTCCGGGAGACGCGCTTTCGCGGGTACTTGGACTGATCGTATCGTTTTTGACGCGCGACTAGCGGGCGTACTCAATCACCCTCGTTTCTCTGATTACACTGACTTTTATTTCCCCAGGATACTGAAGCTCTTTTTCGATACGATCGGCGATATCACGCGCCAATTTGCGCGCGTCGAGGTCGGTGATAGCTTCGGGTTTGACGATGACGCGGATCTCGCGGCCTGCGGCGATGGCGTAGCTCTTCTCAACGCCTGGCTGCCCATTGGCGATTGCTTCGAGATCTTCGAGGCGTTTGATGTAGTTCTCCACCGAGTCGCGGCGAGCACCGGGGCGGCCGCCAGATACGGCATCTGCCACCTGGACGATCATGCTCTCGGGAGTTTCATACGGATATTCCTCATGGTGTGCCTGCATCGCCTTGATCACGCGCTCGTCCACATTGAATTTCTGGAGGATGCGGCGGCCGATCTCCACATGCGTACCGGGTACTTCATGGTCGACAGCTTTGCCGATGTCGTGGAAGAGGCCTCCTGCGCGGGCAACAGCTGGATCAGCGCCCAGTTCTTCCGCAAGCATGCCCGCAATGTGCGCGACTTCCAAGGAGTGATCGAGTACATTTTGGCCATAGCTTGTACGGAAATAGAGTCGGCCGAGAATCATGAGCAGTTTCGGATCGAGATCAGAAACGCGCGCAGTGTATGCGGCTTCAGAACCTTTCTTTTTGATGATGTTGCTGATCTCCGCCTCGGCCTTCTGTACTGTTTCCTCAATACGCGCAGGCTGAATGCGACCGTCGAGAATCAAATTCTCAAGCGCGATGCGCGCGATTTGGCGGCGTATTGGGTCGAAGCATGAAAGAGTAATGGTGCCCGGCGTGTCGTCGACGATGACGTCGACGCCGGTTGCGCGCTCGAAGGTGCGGATGTTGCGACCCTCTTTGCCGATGATTTTGCCCTTGATCTCATCGTTGGGCAGCGTAACGGTGGTGGCCAAGACGTCAGCGACGACGGAATTGCCGAGGCGATGCACGGCGGTCGTGAGGATTTCGTTGGCCTTCTGCTCGAGTTTTTCGTTGCTCGCAATTTCGAGCTTGCGCATACGGCTCTCCAAATCGCTCTCATATTGTTTTTCAACCGATTTCAAAAGCTCCTTTTTGGCATCCTCCGCGTTTAATTCGGAGATTTTTTCCAGTTCTGTCTGTCGTTCGCGCAGCAGAACCTCCGTTTGCTCCTTTCCCTGCTGTACTTCCTCCATCTTCTTATTCAGATTTTCAGCCTCGGAATCAAGGTTGACCTGCCGATTGTCGAGAAGCTCTTCACGACGCAAGAGACGCTCCTCCGTGGTCTTGAGCTCGCGCTCGCGCTCCTTATATTCACCTAGCTGTTCCTGTGCGCGCTCTTGTCCCTTCGCCTCGGCTTCTTCGAGAATGCGCTTTGCCTTCGTATCGGCATCGAGCATCATCTTCCGGATTTCGAGCTCCATCGAGCCGCGTTTGCCGAGCGAGATGATGAGGCGGAGGAAGTAGCCGAATCCAACGCCCGCGAGCCCGGCGAGGGTTACTAAAATAAATGCTGTTTGTAATGACATACGCCTGCGGTGACCGCGGCGCAAAATATGGCTATAACGCTCGTCTTTTTGGTTCTAATATCGGGAGTCCCGCGTTAGGCTGTAATTGCGCTTTGGAATAATTTAAGTTCAATAATAGTAATTTCATGCACGTGCAATATACCACACTGGCGCTTTTATGAAAGCGTGGGATGGGTTTCGGGCGTCAGGGATCAGGTATCAGAGAATTCGGTATTTTATCCTGAAACCTAGAACCTGAAACCTGGCCACTACCCCAACACCTTATCAATCACGCCATATTCGGCGGCCTCTTTCGCTCCCATGAAGAAGTCGCGATCGACGTCGCGCTCTATTCTTTCGAGCTTCTGACCAGTGTTTTTGGCCAAAATTTTGTTTAATTGCGCGCGCATTTTGAGGATCTGCTTTGCGGTGATCTCGATATCCGATGCCTGGCCCTCGGCGCCGCCGTGCGGCTGATGGATCATGATCTCCGCATTCGGGAGCGCGTAGCGCTTGCCCTTTTCACCTGCCGAAAGGAGCACCGCGGCCATGGATGCAGCCATACCCACGCAGACGGTCGAGACGTTGGGTTCGATATGATTCATGGTATCGAGGATGGCAAAACCGGCCGATACATGACCTCCTGGGGAATTGATATAGAAGGAGATGTCTTTCTTGGGGTCTTCGGAGGCGAGGAAAAGGAGCTGCGCGACCACGAGATTGGCAACGTCGCTGTCTATCGGGCCGCCGAGGAAAATAATGCGCTCTTTCAAGAGGCGCGAGTAAATATCATAGGCACGCTCGCCCATCGAGGACTTTTCGACGACCATTGGTACGAGCATTTGCGCCCGAATGTTGAGCGACTGAGCGAGGAGCGAGGAAGTGCTGAGCGGAGCACCGCGAATGCGTGAGGAAGTACTGAGGCCAGAAGGCCGAATGTATGATCTCATAGAGCGAGTGTAACAAAAATAATAGCGCACATGCAAATTCATTGCTTTTTTCGACAAATCTATGCAGACTGTTTCCCAGCACTGTATTGGGAGGCTGCAATGTGCGACGGCACGAAGCCCGAGGACATCGAGACACTGCTACGCACGTTTTTCGGCACACGCGCTAAGCGTGTCCACTACCTGGACGTGAAAGCGCAACAAACAGCATGTTGCGGGGCTGAACGGCCGTTGTGGCGTGAAGCTGAAACGCCGCCAATCGACGAACGCCGCTTCGTTGAGGTACGTTATGCTGGCCTCGTCCCTGTCACGCGTTTTTTGATTCTGACTGACGTGGGCGAGAAGCGTTTGCAAACGGGGCCACCTTAGGGTGTGCCCCGCTTGATTATTGACTCTCGATCAGCTCCAAAACTTTTTCGTTCCGCAGCGCATGCGCAATGCCGGCCCTCATGGTCGCAGGGTCGGCATTTTTGTAATGCTCCTTTGCGTGCTTGAGTTCCGTCTCTACACGTGCCTCATCGGGCATGACATTCTCTTGCTTTGCGATTTCGCTGAGGACAAGTCGCGTCTTCGCGCGTTTGTCGGCCGCTTCGTTCCATTCTTTCCGAATTTCTTCGCGCGTCTTCTTGGTTTGTTCCAAATAATTTTCAAAGGTTGAGCCGAATCGCGCCAAATCTTCGCGAATGCGGCCTTCCATTTCATCGAGCTCGTACTCCTTGAGCAGCGCCGGGTATTTGATCGTCGATTCTTTTACGAGATCATCGAGAATCGCATTGCGGAGAGCCTGCTTTGCCTGCGTCTCTTTCTCTTTTTTCATATTCGTGTGTAGCTTTTCTTCAAAAGCCTCGACGGATTCGTAGCCGATCGATTTGGCGAATTCCTCGTCGAGGGCGGGCAGATCTTTTTCTTCCATGGCCTTGGCGCCCTCCGCTGCCTTTTGCGGCTCGTCGCCACTTTCAATCTTTTCGATACGGGCGCGTTCGCGGCGCAGGTGCGTCTTGGCTTGCGCCCGCTCTTCATCTGAAATAGTTACCGCCTCTTTTTTCTCGTTGTGCTTGTGTGCGATCACTTTCCAATCAGCCAGCGTGACTTCGGGCGGGAGCGATGCGCGCGCGGTGAAGGGGAGCGGCTTGCCCGCTTCCGGATTCTCAGTCTGCACGCGCGGTGCCTCTACTACAATGACATTTTCTTTGGCGAGGAGTTCGGGCAATTCAGCTTCAATCGCACTCTGTGCTGCTTGGCGCATGACGGCGCTCTCACCATAGATTGCGATGATGCGCTCGATCGGGGCTTTGCCGGGGCGAAAGCCGTCTATCTTGGCGGTTTTTTGAATCTCCTTGAGCGCCACTTCGCGATGCCTGACAAGCGACTCGGCGCTAATCTCGCCCTTGATTTCGACTTCCCACTTCTCTTCGTCGCGCGTTATTTTTACATTAGTTGTGTGTGTCATTGCGCTCACCCCGTTAGAGGCATGTTACCTTGTTAAAATTTTTGGACTTATTTGGCCCCTGACGGGGCGAGTCTAACAGAAAAACTTTTTGATGTCAGCCGCATGTACAATTTAATGACACCTGTCAGGAAATTGTACACACAACTATTGTTGAATAATTATTGTCGTGGTGCCCGCAGGGATGTACGGGATTGTGTTGCGCGCCTTGGCATCTTTGAAATGCTGCTGCACAGAGTAGAGCGCGCCGAATATCAAAAGCGCGAGGATGATGAGGATGGCGATTACCGGCCCCGCGCTCGTGCGCGGCGGGGGAGTGAGAAAATCATCCTTTTGATCTGATGGAGGAGGAGAATCAGGCATGAATATCAGCATATCGTATACCGTATTCAGTATCTCGTATCAAATGGGTGCATTCAGCGCAGACTATTTTGAAAACTTGTCTTTGTACATCAGCGAAGCTTTTTTGAGCGCTTCGAGAGCTTCCGCACGCGGTTTGAAGCCGTGAATCACGACGGTACCGGGCTTTTTCTTGAGCACCTTAATTTGCTCGAAGAAATGCTGTACCTCTCGCAAAAAGTGTTTGTTGAGGTCCTCCACATCTTTAATATCATCAAATCGGTAATCCTCGGTGGGCGCTGCGATAATTTTCCAATCCGACTCGTCGCTGTCTGTCATTTCCATGAGCGCCACCGGCCGTGCATTCACGAGAATGCCCGCAGGAATAGGATACGTGGTCAAGAGCAGGACATCAATCGCATCGCCATCGTCCCAGAGCGTCTGCGGCACGAAACCGTATTCTGTGGGGTAGGGGGCCGCAGAATAATTTGCGCGGTCAAGTTTGATCAGCCCCGTATCTTTGTCGATTTCGTATTTGTTGTGCGATCCTTTCGGGATCTCGACGATAACGTTGATATCTTCCGGGAAATTATCGCCCGGTGCGATGTCATGCCAAAGGTTCATGTATCTACTATAACCTATAACCTGAAACCTGACACCTGTTTATTCAGCGTCTTTTTCTTTGTCGACAGGCTCTTCCTGCTGCTCTTCCAATTTTTCGTCCTCGATGTCGCGATCTTGTGGCTGCGGTTCGACATTTTCTAGTCCGGTGTCCTTGGCCTCGTCATCGTCGCCCGCAATATCAGCTTTCGTTTCTTCAAACGCATCTTCCTTTGCCTCGCCGAAGCCTTCGGCGGACTGCGTCTCACCATAGGCAGACTCCGTCCTGCCGGAGGCGGAGGCGGGTTGTCCATCTATATCGTCCACGTCGGTCGATTGTACCGGTTTTTCCGCCGCCTTCTCTTCCGAGCTCACTGTTTCGCCGCCTGCAGAGCGGATGTCGATCTTCCAGCCGGTGAGGCGAGCGGCGAGGCGCACGTTTTGGCCGCCGCGACCGATGGCGAGTGAGAGCTGATCTTCTGCTACCAAGACTTCCGCGCGACTTTCATCTTCGTGAAGTTCGAGCGAAATGACTTGCGCGGGCTTCAGTGCTTCCTTCACGTATTCATGTGGATCTTCCGACCACTCCACCACGTCTATCTTCTCGCCGCCGAGCTCCGAGGTGACGACCGCAACGCGCACGCCACGCTGGCCCACGAGCGCGCCCACCGGATCCACATGTTCATCATTTGAGAACACTGCGATCTTGGCGCGACTGCCCGGCTCGCGGACGATGCCTTTGACCTCGACGACACCGGAAGCCATTTCAGGGACTTCCGTCTCGAAGAGTTTGGTGAGGAAGCGCGGATGTGAGCGGGAGAGGCGGATGAAGGTACCGCGAACGCCCTCATCGACGCGCAGGAGAAGCGCGCGCACGCGCTCGCCTTGGCGATAGCGCTCGCCGGGGATTTGTTCGTCATAGGGAAGGATCGCGGTAGCGCGGCCGAGGTCGACGAAGAGATTACCGCGCTCGAAGCGCTGCACATGGCCGGTAACGATTTCGCCTTCGCGTTCGCCGTATTCTTCTATAATAGAGGCGCGCTCGGCCTCGCGGACCTTCTGCATGATGACCTGCTTCGCGGCTTGAGCGGCGATGCGACCAAAGTCTTCGCGCGTCTCGAGCGGGAACGAAATTTCTTCATCGAGCTGCGCATCGCGCTTAATGCGACGGGCATCTTCGATCATGATGTGCTGCTCCGGATTGAAACGAGACCGGTGATCTTCATCGCTCGTTTGCTCTTCGTCCTCTTTGCGCACCAGTGTGTCGTCGACGACGATCTTGGCCTGGCGGAATTCCATGTCGCCGGTCTCGGGATTGAAGGTGGCGCGAATGATCTGCCCGCGCTTGCCGTATTCACGGCGGTAGGCAGCGGCGAGGGCGGTCGCCAAAGCGTCCACCACCGACTCACGCGAGATACCACGCTCGGCCTGCAATTCTTCAAGTGCAGAATTTAATGTTTTGAGGTCGAATAGGGCCATGGTTAGTTTTTCTTAGTGAGTAATCGAGCTTAGAAACAACTTCCACCCTGTTAAATACGATTTGAGGCGATTGTGAAGAAACATTTTGCCATGGTGAGTCTTGAGGTACCTCTCACGGTGAGCGGCATCTCTTTTGTCTAAACAGGCTTCGTAATATATAAGTTTCAACGGACGCCTATTTTTTGTTGATATAACTCGCCCTCGGCAATGATCCTCAAATCGACCTTTCAAATTCGCCGTTGAACCAGTGTAGAACTTGCCATCTTTTTCGGACAGAAGCACATACGTGTAGTGCATAGTGATGCTTTGAAAGGATTTAACAGGGTAGTGAAATTATAGTCGTTTACTCCTTAATTTCTTCTAAAAAAAGTGTCCGGCGGATGCCGGAACTGATGCCGCCACTATACGCCCCCTCCGGCTAAAGTCAATGGTATTGTAGGGGCATGGGATTGGATCAGATAAAACCAAAAACAGCAGCTAGAAATGCGGAGGCAACGGAAAAACCATCACATGCTCACATGGCACCCGAAGAGATATGGCAAAACATTATTAATTTGTGACAAATCGAAGGTTTTCAACACGAATTTTCGAATGATCCATCATACCTTGCGCAGCAACACGTACCCCTTCCACTCCTTCAAAAAATCGCACTCCTGGCTTGCCGCTCTGGAGGTTGAAGTCGGAAATGAGTTTGCTGAGCGTGCCATCCACTGCCATTTTGGCGTTTTGTGCTTGCTCGAAGCGGTTTTCCGCTATTTCCTTGAGCTTGAGCGGGTGTGCCGCAGCAAATCGCGCAACTGATCGAGGTGCTTCGTGCTTTTCTACGAGTCCCAGGCTGATTAATTCATCCAAGACTTTGTATGCGAGGGGACGGGAGAGCTTGGCCTGGAAGGCCAGTTTACTTGCTGCGAGGGCCCCCTTTGGACCAATACTTCATAAATGGCTGCTTGGTGTGCGGTAAGCCCCGCTTGTGTGAGCGATTGCTGGTACGTCGTTTCTGCTGTTTCCATGGGGGAAGTGTATACCAATGGATGTTATTTGTCAAGAGTTTGTGACAGAGTTTGTGACAGA
>Ga0209542_10018205_pt1 | contig 11397 bp, 10 predicted proteins | sample RifCSPhighO2_01_FD_184028 | JGI IMG/M metagenome (GOLD analysis project Ga0209542, IMG submission 184028) | Soil microbial communities from Rifle, Colorado - Rifle CSP2_plank highO2_0.1 (SPAdes) (version 2) | ecosystem: Environmental > Terrestrial > Deep subsurface > Rock core/Sediment ...
ACATAGAGTTGTCTTCCGTTTTTTAATTCTTTTCTGATTTCTTCGTAAGTTTCATCACGTTTACTTGGAGTAATAATTTCTGTGATTATTTGTTTTCTTCCAGCTGGCATTTCATCAAGCAGTGACAAATCAAGATCTCCGTAAATTGTAAGGGCTAAAGTGCGGGGAATTGGAGTAGCTGTCATAGAAAGTAAATGAGGAGCGATATTGTCCCCGCCTTGCGTCGACGAGTTTTCGCGAGTCGAGGCAGGTTTTCTGACCAGTTTTCTCCTTTGGGCTGTGCCAAAACGGTGTTGTTCGTCTATTACCACTAAAGCCAAATTTTTAAATTTAACTGATTTTTGGATAAGAGCATGAGTGCCTATTAAAATCGGTATTTCTCCATTTGCGGTCCATTTTAGAAGCTGTGTCCTAGAAATATCAGTCCAGCCAGAAGGATTTACTTTAGAGGGGAATTTGCGACAACCAGAGCCGGTAATAAGTCCTATATTTATTGGTAAGTGTCTAAAATACTGTATAAAAGATTCGAAATGTTGAATTGCTAAAATTTCTGTAGGTGCCATATAAGCCACTTGCAGATTGCCGAAATTCTGAGGTTTACCCTGAGCGTAGTCGAAGGGTCTTTGTTTTACTACGGCAAAAGCGACAGTAGCAGCTACTGCAGTCTTTCCGCTTCCAACATCTCCTTCAAGTAATCTAGACATTGGAAAATTTTTCCCCATATCTTCTAAAATAGTCTGGATTGATTTTTTTTGAGAATTAGTGGGAGTGAAAGGAAACCGAGATAAAAATTGATTTATATCAAAGTGGGACCCTCGGGGATTCAAAATTTTAGGAAGTTCAGTTTTGATTTGGAAAGATTTATTTTTTCTATATTCAAATTTATCATGTTGGCGTTCTAACTGAATACAAAAAACTTCTTCAAATGCAAATCTTTTTCGAGCAGATTCTGCATCACGCGTATTTTTTGGTTTGTGAATCCAAATCAAAGATGTTTTTAGTGTCGGTAAATTATACTTTTTTAAAATATCTTCTGGAATATAATCTTCTATATTATCTAAGGTTTTTTCTCTGAATATTTTTTCTATAGCATGATAAAACCATTTAGAAGTTATTCCTCTTGTTTCGTGATAAATAGGATACCCGCCTGCAACGCTATGCGTAGCATTGCGGGCAGGTGAAAATCCCTGGCTCTCATTTTTCCCATTTTTATGGGAAAATAAAGTATTGGGAATATCTATTGATACATCTGGAGTTCTTTCAAATTCTGGATTAGCCAAATATAAACCATATTTGCCTTTAGTGACATGTCCAGTTAATTTTACGTTCTCGCCGGAGTGAATCATTTTAGCTAAATAGGCCTGATTGAACCAAATGATTTTTATTTTTCCAGATGAATCTTCAATCTCTCCTTCGGCCATTGGAATTTTAGAGCGAAAACCTTTTCTAGTTTTTAATTTTGAGATTTTTCCGAAAACTGTGGCTGTTTCTCCAGGAGCTAATTCTGTTATCAGTTTTACTTCACTCATGTCGCTGTATCTGGTAGGGAAGTGAAAAAGTAAGTCATGAACGGAAAAAAGACCTAGTTTATTCAAAGCTTTTTTTTGATTGGCATCTAATCGAAATTTTGTTTCCAATCTGTCAGCCAGTTCCATGCGGAGACGGCGGGATTCGAACCCACGAGGGGTTTTGAAGCCCCTGCCTCTTTAGCAAAGAGGTACATTAGACCACTCTGACACGTCTCCTTTTATTTTGTTACTTTATCACATTTTTACTATTTTTCCATTTTTCTGATATACTTTTTGCATAATTTTGGAGAAATGGGTGAGATGGGCAAGGAGACAACTGCTTGTCTCCGAGCCGGCAGAATGCCGACCACGAACCCATCGTTCTACGAAGTGGCTCCATTTGAGCGGAGCGAAAATTATGGAGAGATGGGTGAGTGGTTTAAACCAACAGTTTACTAAACTGTCGTCCCCTTAAAAGGACCGCGAGTTCGAATCTCGCTCTCTCCGCTTGAGTGTTTTATTCCGAAATAAGTTTTTTGAATTCTTCCACCATGGGGACTTGTTCTGGTTCTAGTCCATACTCTAAAGCTGTGTAATAAGCAACCCAATCGGCTAAAATAAGAGAAGAAAAAATCTTATGCCAGGTATCTTTTCCCTTGAGTTCTATTGCTTCAACTCGTAAATTACGTTCTTTGTACAATTTTTCCAGTACTTCCATTCTTTTTAAGATTTTTGGATTGTTTTCCGTGTCTTTTAAAATAATGAAATAAAATTTATCGCAAAGTTTTTTAACAGAATCATCTCCGCCAAAGGCGGATCCGCCTCTGGCGGAAAAACCAGTCATTTCATTGTGATTTAATTCCGGAAAAACATTATAGAAAGCGGGAATTTTACCAGTTTCATTTAATTTTATTTTCCAATTATAAGCCAGAGATATATTATGATTTGAAACGTAGACAACGGGAATGTGATTTTTTATTTTTTTAGCTAATTTTTTCCCTTCTTCTTCGTATTCAACAGGATTTAAGGTTGTTACCAACTGGCTGATTTTTTTTAACTCATCTTTCTCCCCAATGAGCTTTAAGAATGCTTTGATGGAATAACCCAGAGCTGAACGAGGTTGAATACCTGTATTTGGTAATGCTATATATGGAATGTTATTTTCTTTAGCTAAGGATAATAACTTACCGCCAGTTGAGATTATGGCCATATCTAGTTTTCTTTCTTTTGCTTTTAGAAATGCATCAATAACTTCTTCAGTATTGCCAGAATAAGAACTAAGAATAATGAGTTTGTTTTTAAATTCTTCCTGAAGTATTTTGGGTATTCCATAATCTTTATATGTTATGATATCAAGTTCAGGTTTCCAAATCTTTAATAGTTCAGAGGCAAAAGCAGATCCACCCATCCCAACGACGACAAAACTTGATTTTTTTGTTAGATTCTCCTGATTCTTAATTTCAGGTTCATATAAAAATTGTTTATTGAAATTTTTTATTGCTTCGTACATATCTTTATTTTAACATATCTAGGTTAAATAAAACAAAAATAAAATAATGCTTTTTTACGGCTCGCCCCTCAACCTGAATGTGGTTTACGAATCTAATATTGCGTATGCCGAAAAAAGCATTATTTTATTTTTATTTTTTTAATCTTTTATAAATAAAAGAGAAAAATGTTGGTAACATTGGAACAAAAATAATCAATAATAAAATCGGAATTAAATATTGATCAATACTTGGAATTTTTTGACCTAAAAAATATCCTGATAGAGTGATACCCGCTCCCCAGAGTAATCCGCCTATGACATTGTAAGTAATGAAAGTTTGATAATGCATTTTCCCTACACCCGCTAGAATAGGAATAAAGGTACGAACCACAGGAATAAAACGCGCTAGAACGATGGCTTTTTTACCATGTTTTTTATAAAAATTTTCGGCATCGATGATATATCTTTTTTTAAAGAAAAATGAATTATCATGAGTAAAAATTTTAGGTCCAATTTTTTTACCAAATAAATAACCAATTTGATCTCCACCAATAGCCCCGAGAGTAACCAATAAGACTAAGGAGGTTATGTTGAAATATCCTTGAGAAGCTAATAATCCGGCAGTAAATAATAAAGTATCTCCTGGTAGGAAAAATCCAAAAAATAACCCAGATTCGGCAAAGATAATGAAAAAAATTCCAAGATAACCGATAGTTTGAATTAAAATCGGTAAATCGAGATTGAATATAGAATCCATAGTTTTTATTTAAGAGCTGAATCGATGGTTTGCTTTACTAGTTCATATGGTTGAGCGCCGTTTATAGAATATTTTTTGCCATCTTTTGCAATGACAATACTCCATGGAGTACCACCACCACCCGTCGCATTAGCATTTTGTAAATCTTCTTCGATACGTTGTGCATATTTACCACTATTTAAACAAGTATTAAAATCTGCGACGTTTAATCCCACATATAGGGCAATATTTGGAAGTTCTTTGGGGTCAAGACCATTATTTGCTGGAGTTATTTCATAAATACGATCAAGATATGCCCAAAATTTTTCACTACCACCTAATTCATTTGCACACTCAGTTGCTTCAGCTTCTTTTCTAGCTTTTGAATGAAGTGTGTCTATGGGAGAATGACGATAAATCCATGCTACTTTATTATTTTTACCATATTCATCCATAACTTGTTGCATGGTTGTGTGAAATCTTTTACAGAACGGACATTCAGTATCAGAATACTCTACTATTTTTACAGGTGCATTTATATTTCCACGGATGTGGTCTATCTCACTTATAGCTCGTACATTTTCTAAACTAGCATTGCCTGTATTTGGCTGTTGGTTTACTGGCGTTGCATCCTTTGGTTTAATAGAAGAAAAATATACTGTTCCAGCAACCAATACACCAGCTATAATAATAGCCTTTGGAACTGATAATTTATTTAGTTCCACTTTTGTTTCTGTTTCCATCCCCTAAGTATATATTTTAAATCCATTCTGTCAATTCAGAATTTATGGTATAGTAAATATATGACTTTTTTCGATAAAATTAAACAAGAAATTTGGCATTTTATCTATGGATTTTTTCTACCCGTTCAAAAATTTTTATTGAAACATCATATCATCCATCACGAAAATAAAAGGCAAAAATACCACATTGGTTGGCTAGCCCCGGGCAAAACTTTAGAAGAACTTAAATTACATCTTCACTCAAAATGGGGTTTCGGTAACCACTTTATTGCTTGGACGGATAATGGCCAGGTTTTAAGTTGGAGAAAATTAATCGATTTTCAAGATCAATATCATTTGCGAGTCTTTAGCGACGGAGAAGTCCGCGGACATTTTGAATATACTCCCGAAGCACACCCGATTGAGCATTTTGAAGAGAAAGGAGAGGTAAATAAAAGAGAAGATTTTTTAAGATTTTTAGGTGATTTTGTAGTCAAAGGAAAATATATTTCATATCTTGAAATGGACCCCGATGCTTACAATCCAGATTCAGAGGTTGTGGTAGAAGAAAAAAAATAAAGAAATAAAAAATGATGTTTTATTAATTTATTTTTGATTCCGGCATTACCAAATCCCATAGTTTACCGGCGACATTGTTTGCTTTGCCAAATAGGGGATAATGATGTAAATCTATAAAAGGCAAACTGTTGCATTCAATTATTCCACAATGTTGTTCGCCGAACCACGGTTCTCCTATTTTTTCTATTATAAAGTCCACGCCAACCAACGGGTCTTTTAAATAAGTGCCGAGTTTCTCTAACATTTTTACATTTTCCGGATGGATTATGTCTGTTACTTCTGTGGTAGTGCCACCGATTCCTCGGCTGGTTTTTTGAGAAAATGTAATTACTCTATCTTTCTTTGGAATATCTTTCATTCCAACTCCTTCACGTTTTAATTCTATTTCCGTATCTGGGTCAATAACGATTTTATGAAAAATTGGTCCTTTGCGCTCTGGTCTTTCATTTTCCTTATCCATTAATTCTTTAAGTGTATGAATTCCATTTCCGATAACTTCTGGTTGATCACGCCTAACGACACCGACTAATTTCCCATTGACTAACGTTGCTCTAAAAAGATAGCCTCTCAATTCTTCTTCTATCACCACTAAAGGAGAAAGTTTTTTTGCTTTTTTAAAACCATAAATAAGTTTTTCTTCTGTATCTATATGTATTAAAGTATGACGAGAACGTGAACCTAGATTTGGTTTTGTTATTACTGGTTTTTTAAGACGATTAAAAATTTTAAGTGCCTTGGATTTAGTAAAAGCTGTTCCACCGTCGGCCACAGGTAGACCCTCTTTTTGAAATTTTACCTTCATTATTCCTTTGTTGTCCATCCATTTCAGCGAATCGGATTCCAGTGACTCTGGACGAGGCAAGCCGTCGAAAGTTATTATTTTGCCTTTATACTCCGCGATAAAAGCGTCTCGGATCAAACCCATATGAAACTCAACCATTTTTATTCCACGTCTTTCTGCTTCTTCCCAGAAACATTTTGTACGTAAGGTGTCTTTGCTGTCAGGATGCTCGGAAAAATGCGCGAACCCTAGAAAAACCATCAATCTTAAAAAAGGAATGGAAGATTTGCGCGATATGGCTTCAGCTGTACTTTTAAAGAGTATCTCCATGAAATCAAAAAAAGGCTGTCCCAAATATTCCAAAACAACCGACAAATAAGCTACCCAATGTATCTCCTGCGCCGGTTCGCAATCCTTGCAATATTTCATAATTTTTTATTATATCAAAAATAAAATCTTAATGCGCCACAGTGAAAGCGATTACTTTTTTAGCGCCGAATGATTTTAAGATTTTTTTGGCTTCGGTCAAAGTTGCTCCGGTGGTTAGAACGTCGTCTATCAAAATTATGTTTTTATTTTTTATTATTTCTGGATTTTTTACAGAAAAGGAATCGGAAAGATTTTTTAATCTGTCTCTGCGGTCTTTGATATTCACTTGATGTTCGGTTTCTTTTATTTTTATTAAAACATTTTTTTCTAACTTAAAGTTATTGAAAGCATTTTTTTCCTCTATTTCAATCAGTTTTTTACAAATTAGTTCTGCTTGATTATAACCGCGTTCTCGGTATCTTTTTGAAGAAAGAGGAATGGGGATTAAAACTGGATCGCGAAAATTTTTCATTACACTCAACTCAGAAAGTTCTTCTATAATTTTGCCATGCATCACTTCGGCAAAAATATCAGCCAGTCTTTTTTTATTTTTATATTTTAAAAACCACAGGGACTTTTTGATAGGTGGATGACGGTAGTCAAATAAAGGAAATATCCAATTAGCACTTTCTCGTAATGCGGGAGGAGAACCCGAAAGACACTTTAGACATAAGTCTGAACCCTCTTTTCCGCATAAAACACAATGCACAGGGAAAATCACATTTAAGATAGTGTCTAAAAAATTCACCCCATTAAAAATTTTAAGCATTTTAATATTTTATAATTATCCCCTGTTAGTGAATTTTTAACGGGGCGCGTATATGGTATAATTATAAACATAATTTAAGGAAATGGATAACCCGGTGAAAAACTTTTTTTCGAGTTTTAGCTTTTTGAAAGGCGGCGACGATGATAATGCTGTTGGCATTGACATCGGTTCTTCCGCTATTAAAGTGGTTGAAATAAAAAAAAGGAAAGGCAAGGCGGTACTTGAAACTTACGGCGCCATAGCGCTTGGTTCTTATGCTGACACTGATATAGGGCGTACTACCAATCTTCCGCTTGAGAAAGTGGTGGAAGCCTTAAAAGAGGTTTTAAAACAATCCGGTGTAACTACCACTTCTTCAGCTTTTTCTATTCCGGTGCAGTCCAGTTTAGTTTTTACCATTTCACTTCCGACTCAGGTTAAAGAGAGTGAAATATCATCAATTGTTCCAACAGAAGCCCGCAAATATATTCCATTGCCTATTACGGAAGTTTCTCTCGATTATTTTATATTGCCCCAAAAAGAATCTTCTTTTGAAGAAGTAAATAATCCGGATTTACCTCCTGTTTTACCAGAAAAAACAGAGGTACTTGTGGTGGCGATTCAAAATGATGCAGTTTCAAAATTTCGTTCCATCGTTTCTCAATGCAGTTTGGAGGCCGGTTTTTTTGAGATTGAAATTTTTTCTTCCATCCGGGCAAATTTTGAGCACGAACTTTCCTTGGTGCTTTTAATGGATTTTGGCGCCTCAAGTACCAAGCTTTCTCTGGTAGAATTTGGCATGGTTAAAAATCACCATACTATAAATCGCGGAGGGGCTGATATATCTTCTTCCATTTCTAAATCTTTAGATGTTTCCTTTCCTAAAGCCGAAGAAATGAAAAAAGAGTTCGGTCTTTTTGAAAATCCTGCCGAAAAAAGACTGGCGGACATCATTAAAATCCATATTGATTATATCTTTTCAGAAACGAATAATGTATTATTAGGATATGAGAAAAAATATAATAGAACTATTAGTAAAGTAATATTCACAGGCGGCGGAGCTCTCTTAAAAGGATTAAAAGAAGTAGCATCAAATAATTTTCGGGCAGAAATAGAAATAGGACATCCTTTTTCTAAAGTAGGCGCACCGGAATTTTTAGGAAAAGTTTTGGAAACTACCGGCCCCGAGTTTGCAGTTGCCCTAGGTTTAGCCTTGCGAAAGTTGCAATAAGTGAGATAATATAACAAGTAAAATGGAGCAAAATTTTCAAACATCTTTCATACCTAAAAAACCAATGATTGAGGAGCGGACAGTTGCTTCTCGGCCCATTAGTTTTTTGACCGTTGTTTCTGTTGTTATCTTCTTTACTGTAATTATAGCAACTGGCGCTCTTTATTTTTATGATAGAATTCTGGTAAAGAATATTATAAAAATGGAAAATGATTTAAATTTAGCCAAAAATCGTTTTGAACCTTCAAAAATAATTCAACTGCAAGTCCTGGACAAACGTTTGCGAGCCTCAAGTGAAATACTGTCTAAACACATCGCTATTTCTCCCATTTTTGAAGCACTTCAGTCGATTACCTTGAAGACTGTCAGTTATACTAAATTCAGTTACGATTTTGATGACAGTAAAAATGCAAAAATAAAGGTAAAAATGAATGGAGTTGCTGTGGGTTATCGATCTGTTGCTTTTCAATCGGATCTTTTCGCAAAAAACAAATATTTGATTGACCCTGTTTTTTCCAACCTTTTACTTGATGATAAAGGCAACGTTCTTTTCGATTTAGAATTCTCGGTCGATCCAACTTTTGTTGATTATAAAAAAATGCTCGAAACTACAAACGAAGATATCAGTATGCTTCAAGATAGTGAAGAGACATTGAATTAATTATGTTTAGATTTATTTTGCCGATTATTTTAATAGGAATTGCCTTAGCAGGGTTTTTTGTGTTTACCAATCCGCTTTATAAGAATATCTCCCTAGAAAGAGAAAGGATAACATCTTATAATGAAGCTCTTGATAATTCTAAGGCTCTTGAAGCCGAACGAGATAAATTAACCCAAAAATATAATTCATTTGATCCAGAAGACTTGTCCAGACTTCAAAAACTTTTACCTGACAGTGTCGATAATATCCGCTTGATTCTGGAAATAGAAAAGATAGCGTCACCCTACGGCATGGTGCTTAAGGATGTAAAATATGATGCAACAAATAAAGATAATGTTATATCACAGACAACAGGAGCAGGAGCAGGAGCAGGAGGAGCCATCCAGGTAGGAGAAGATTTTTCACACAAGGATTATGGGATTTGGGATTTGGAATTTTCTACTCAAGGGACCTATAATAATTTTATTAACTTTGTGAAAGATTTGGAAAACAATCTTAGGGTAGTGGACATGTCTTCGATTCAATTTTCTTCAAATGCGAATATAGGACTTAATCCGCAATTACCGGAGGCTTATAAATACAATTTTAAGATTAGAACTTATTGGCTAAAAAATTAAAATGGCTTCAAAAATAAAAAACATAATAATATTTACAATAATTGCAGCTTCTTTGATTTTAATTTACATTTTTTTTGTTAAAAAGGCTCCAGAAGAAGAAAATTTTATTTCTTCTTCGAATACAGCGTTATCAGATACGAATACCCTGCAACAAAACTCTTTGATTGCTAGAGATTTTCTTTCTGTGTTGTTAAGTGTCAAGAGCATAAAATTAAATGATACTATTTTTTCCGATGGAGCTTTTGTTCAGTTACATGACTCTAGTATTTTACTTACCTCTCCTTCTCCAGGAGACCAAGGAAGATTAAATCCATTTGCTCCAATTGGCTATGAGGCAGCAATAACACCTCCGCCTCCAGCACCTCCAGCACCTCCAGCACCTCCAGCACCTCCGACTCCTCTAAGTGAAGAGAATAATCCAAATCAACTATGAGTTTTTTAGAAGAATTAGCTAAAAAGGGCGTAATCAGAAAAAGCCAAATAGACGAAATAAAAAATCTTGCTAAAGAAAAGCACGATGGTAACCTTGACGAGGCTTTAGTTGAATTTGGTATTTCAGAAGAAAAAATTCTGGCAATAAAAGGCGAGTATTTGCAGATGCCGACAAAAAAAATAAATACTCAAGACATGACTTTTGATGCCTTGAAATATATTCCGGAAGATGCAGCAACTAACTATCATTTTGCCCCGATTGAATTTAAAGATGGAGTATTGGAAGTTGGCATTACAGATGGAGGAAATACGCAAGCAATTGATGCTCTGCAATTTATTTCAACTAAACTAGGTATTCCTTTCAAAATTTTTCTCATTTCTGTCAGCGATTATAAAAGCATAATGGAAACTTACAAGGGTATATCAGTGCAGGTAGAAGAAGCGCTTGATGAACTGAATCAAGAGGAAGCAGCCAACGCAAAAAGTTTAAATGAATCAAAAAGTTTAAATAAAGAAATTAAAGAAGTAAAATCAAACGAAGGAGTAAAAATAGTGGAAGATGCTCCAGTCATAAAAATTGTGGCTGTTATCTTGCGTAACGCTATAGAAGGTAATGCTTCTGATATCCACATAGAAAATACGGGAGAAAAAATTAAAGTGCGTTTCCGGGTGGACGGTTCTCTACATACGACCATAGTATTACCGCCTAATGTTTATAACGGAATAGTGGCGCGTATAAAAATTTTAGCCAAGTTGCGATTAGATGAAAAAAGAAAACCTCAAGACGGGTCTTTTAGCACCAATCTCGATGGACGTAAAATTGATTTTCGTGTTTCTACTATGCCTGCTTATTATGGAGAAAAAGTAGAAATACGTATTTTGGATGCAGAAAAAGGAGTTAAACCACTGGATCAACTGGGGTTATCCAAAAGAAATCTTGAAATGCTCCGAGAAGCAATAACTAAACCATATGGGCTAATTTTAGTTACCGGTCCGACAGGTTCTGGAAAATCTACCACCCTGTATTCAATGATGAACGAGCTTGATAAAGAAAAAAGCAATATTGTATCCTTAGAAGATCCGGTAGAATATCATATGCCTGACATCAATCAATCTCAAATGATGCCTGAAATTGGATATACCTTTGCTTCAGGCTTGCGTTCTATTCTTCGTCAAGACCCAGATGTGATAATGGTTGGAGAAATACGCGATAGAGAGACGGCTCAACTAGCTGTGCAGGCAGCCTTGACGGGGCACCTTGTTTTATCGACTCTCCACACAAACAATGCCATCGGGGCAATCCCTCGTTTGGTTGATATGGGGGTTGATCCCTATCTTATAGCCCCGACTCTCATTTTATCTGTTGCTCAACGCTTAGCCAGAATGACCTTTCCGGCCTCCAGGAAACTTGTGCCTATAGATCCAAGTGTTAAATTACAAATTGAGAATGAAATAAAAGATCTGCCGGCTGAATTCAGAAAAGAAATTGAAATTAAAAATGAAATGTATGATACAGTACCATCT
>Ga0209542_10018207_pt1 | contig 11395 bp, 9 predicted proteins | sample RifCSPhighO2_01_FD_184028 | JGI IMG/M metagenome (GOLD analysis project Ga0209542, IMG submission 184028) | Soil microbial communities from Rifle, Colorado - Rifle CSP2_plank highO2_0.1 (SPAdes) (version 2) | ecosystem: Environmental > Terrestrial > Deep subsurface > Rock core/Sediment ...
TACCCCATTCAATTTCAGTGGTTTTGCTTATATACATGCCCTTTTCTTTTGATATTCTTTTTTCTTCCAAAGCTTTGTATATTTTGCCTTTCAAAATGGCCAAAGCTTTTTCTTTATTTTGAGCCTGGCTTCTTTCACCATCTGCTTGAGCCGAAAGATTTGTTGGAATATGGACGATACGAACCGCTGTCTCTCTTTTATTTACGTTTTGTCCGCCGGGGCCGGAAGAGCGGGAAAGTTCTACTTTCAAATCATCATCTCTGAGCTCTATATCACTTTCATTTTGTTTTTCAAACTTAGGTATAACTTCCACCATTGAAAAACTTGTGTGTCTTTTTTGATTTGCATTAAAAGGAGAAATCCTGACTAATCTATGCACTCCCGATTCATTTTTCAGGACCCCATAGGGTCCTGACCCTGAGCGAGCAGAGCGAGTCGAAGGGTTGTTTGAGATTTCAATCGTAATATTTCTATATCCTCCATGGTCGTTTTTATTTTCATGTAAAACGGAATAGCTCCATTTTTTACTTTCAAAATATTTAAAATACATACGTAAAAGCATGGCCGAGAAATCTTCGGCATCGTCTCCCCCAGCACCAGAAAAAATAGTCATTACAGCATCTCCTCTGTCATACTGCCCTACTCCCTCCAAATTATCTTTTAATTTTTGGATTTCTTTTATAGTAGCCTGCGCCCTATCTTTATTATTCCAAAAATCAGGCTCTATCATCGCCTCTTCCAATTCCTTTATTTTTTGCTCTGTTTTTTGCTTGTCCATCCCGTTAGAGTTTTTAATTTTTAATAAAACTATAATATTATAATCGCTCGTATAATAACACCTTTACGGCATCCGATATATGTAAAACTCTAACGGGATCCATAAATTTTGGAGCCAAAGGTGAGAATCGGACTCACGTTCCTGCTTTACGAAAGCAGTGTTCTGCCACTGAACTACTTTGGCAAGTGAGCAACATAAAAGATATTAACATATTTTATTGTTGCGAACGTAGCTAAAGCAAGACTATTACTTGTGTGGTGACTCTACTTATTCCACCCCACGCGCGGAGTACCGCGCATCCACCCTCCCCTTCGCGTGCACAAATTCCCGCCCGCGAAGGGCAGGAGGAGCCGCGGGCGGGATTCCCTTTTACTTACGAGCGTGAAATATCTTGTATCTCCTTGGTGATTACTTCTTCCGCTTCTTCAAGTTTTTGTTCAAACTGTTCCAAAAACTCCGCTTCTTCCTCCGTCAGTTTTCTTTTGAGCCTCTTAAGTCGCGCCACATGATTTTGAACACCCTCGCGAAGAACCTTGAAGGATTTCTCGGACACTTTCTCTGCTTCTCGCGCCTCGCGCCGCATACGCTGAATCGTGCGGGGAATTTTGAACCAGAGATGCGCGCCGCCCCATGCGAGTGCGCCAAACGCAAGCAGAGCAAGAATAGCCGCAGATAAATACTTCAAAACAAAGCTCACGAGACCCGTGACAAACTCCGACTGGACCGAAATAGAAAGCGGGGAGGTCTCAGCACTTTGCGCCCCGCGCTCGTCTTTGACACGCGCGGTAAACGTGTACACGCCGGAGTCGAGCCGCTTGGTAACAACAAGCGCAAAATCGCCCAGGGAGTTACTCTTGGTATATTCTTCCGATATCAAAGAATCGCCTTCACGGATATATACAGTCACATCGGAGTCAGGATACGTCGTCCCTCTGACTTTCACGATATCTCCCTCCTCAACCGTCTCCTGATAGTAGGTAATCACCGGTGTGTCAATGCCCTCAATCGTAAATTCTGCCGAGCTGTTTCGAATATTGCCGGCATTATCTACTGCGACCACAAAGAGAGTGTAGACGCCGGGGTCCTGTGGTGGAAGAACGTAGGGATTGGCTTCCGCCACTGGAGCGGTCTTCATAGGCTTCACATCGCTCCCTATCTTAATTTCATAATGGCTTATCCCCGATTCGTTGTCGGTCGTGTTGAAGAAAACGACCGGCTGGGGCTCTAATCCCTTGTTTCCATGTGGAAAAATTACGGAAAAGGGTTTTGGCGGCATGGTGTCAATATTTACGCGATAGCGCGAGACCGCGCTCCACCCAGTGGTAGTACGAACTTGCAGTGAGAAGTAGTAGGTGCCGTCGGGAAGCTCATCAACTTTCTTCTTTGAGATCGGCGGGATGTAGGACACGGACGGATTGCCCGCAAGAGATTTGCCGATAAGCGTCCGGACTTCAAGCACGCCCTGCGGCAATTTCCACGAAAATTCCGGCGTATTGTCCGCATACCATTTCGTTTGGTCTGGATGGGTCGGCGAAGCGATACCGAGCGTATTCCCAGTAGCAACCGGCGTTTCTGCTTGTGGCACGGAAGGTGTCTCTCCGGCACTTGTGAGCGTAAGGACTGCTACCCGAAGCCTGTTTAAGATATTTGCGCCGGTACCGTCGTTTGCCAAAACAGAACCGGAGGAGAAATTCAGATTCGCCTGCCCCGCGCTTCGCGCTCGGAAAGTAATCGTAAGAATTTTCCCGAAGGCACCCGTATATCCGGGGTTGAGCACAATACCTTCAAAGCTGACCGTTCCCGCGCTGTTTGAAAAAGACGGTTCCGCTGGCCACAGAGAAAAAATAGACCCCTGTTTGGAAATGGAGATGACTTCAAGTTTGTCCCACGGAAAAGACACAACACCGGAAGCGGCGTTCATTGCCTGATCGGTGCTTTCTACAGTTATGTTCACTGGAAAGGTATTGCCGACCCCGTATGAACCTGACAGCGGCGAAAAATTGAGTGTTGCTGCATGCACTGAAAATGGCGCAAGAACAAGCAGCGCAAAAGAAAAAATTATCGTATAAATCTTAGCCATATCTTTTTATATACAATTACGAAGAGGACTATCACTATAAGTATAACAAATAATCCTGACTCTCCCCACCACTTCCTGTGCACGCGTGCTGGTAAGATTGAAACTCTTTCATTGCCGATATTATCTATCGCTTTGATATAAACATCTCTGTTGAGTTGTTGATGCTTCAGAAGATACGGGCTCTCCGCTTCTCTAAACCATCCCCATCTTCCTTCTCGCACTTCATAGTGATCGATACCAGAAGCCTTATCCTGTGTGGCAAAGACCAAAAAGTATTTCCCGTCAAAGATATTCGGATCGCTGGTAATGACTGGAGTAAAATCCTCCGGCGGTTCGGCGTCAGTTTTCAGTTCAGCTGGAGAGAGAGACATCTTCACTGGCACACTCATACCGGAACCGTCATTTTTAAGCGCATTGACCGACTCAAACTGTACCCACTCCAGGTCCCGTGCATCGAATTCTCCACTTACGGTAAATATCGGATACATACCCGTAAATCCGCCCGGCGTTATGCCGGCAAAAGTGATGATGTTTCCTGTTTGGTGTGGCTCCTCAACCCATATCAAAATAACTGAATTACCAGTCTGGATCTCGCGGACATTCATGCTCTCCGGCAAAACCAGTATACCTTCAAGGGCGTTAATATCTTCAACTCCAGTATTAACCTCCACGACAGCTGTTGCCGCAAAAGCGGACGCTGGTAGAAGTAGGAGAATAACGGCGAGTATTTTTATAAAAGTATGCATAATTTTTTATCCGGTCCAGTTAAAGGCTATGATGCTGAAATCAACCAAATCAACTTTTCCATCAACATTGAGGTCAGCTGAGGCGGGAGGATTTGCGCGTTTATACCAGTAGGCTGCGACCGAGAAATCGACGAGATTTACTCGTCCATCACCATTAGAGTCTCCTTTTGCCGCTACCTTCGGCAACTCGGCAGATACATTTTTCGTCCCGACGGTAAAACCAACCACCTTCCCAAATGCGGTAATCTCCCCACTAAGAGCCGCCTTGGATTTTGTTTGATGCTGACCCATTTCAAGTACAGATGTATCAAAATTCAATAAATACGCTCCGCTTGCGTCTGCCATCTTTTTTATGAAAAACTCCTCTTCCGAATTGACACTAATGGTTACTTCGGACACAGGTACCGTCTGGCCGAAAATGGCGATATTGTCTCCGCGCCTGACTTCACTTTTGTCTGTCGCGATTGTCGGCGCAATGAATATACCGGTTATATTCGTCGTCACACCTGTTGTAACAGTTATTGGAAATGTGAAAAGTGAGGAGCGTATACCACTATTATCTTCACCATATAGAGAGAAAATATAACCCCCAGCCGAAAGTCCAGAAATACTTATCTGAAAATTTGCATCTGGCCCAGCTATGGTTGTCGCCGCGATTTGCGCGTCTTTGAGCAAGGTCACTGTGCTTCCCGGATACGCCTTGCCGCTGAATACCGCGCTTGTTGACGGCGCCGAAACAATTCCGCCTCCACCGCCTCCTCCCCCCCCACCACCGGAACCACCTGAGGAACCGGAAGTGCACGAAGATGTATTAAATTCACAGGCAGACGAGCAGGAAAGAGTGCCACCGGTAAAACCCTGCGTCGTACAAGAAGCGCCGTTCAAATTTGAGCTATCGCACTGCTCTGGCGTTTCAACGATGCCGTCGCCACACACGGTTATTTTTACCGTCGCGGTAATAGTCGCCGCATGGATGTTAGAGGAGAAAGCTATGAGAACGGCGAGTAGGGCGAATGTCCATATACAAACAATTCGGTATTTTTTCTCAACCATGGAATTATATTCATGGAAATTCTATCATTTCTTCCGCATGGCGACATTGAACGAGAAGAACCTCCTAAACAAAACAAAAAGTATAACGATGCCAACAAACCCAAGTCCTCCCCACGACCACGGCGAGTATGTATCAAAGAAAGCGGAAACGCGGTACCCAATGGCTTGCCAAATATTTGCGGGAACTACGGTAAAAAATAATTTTGAGGCGACCGCAACCCCGACAGAAGTACCCGGCTGTTCGCTTGCCACCGGACCGCTTTCAACAAATGCAAAATAGTCACCGGGCTCTGCTTTTACCGGCACCATCATAGTAACCTGAATTTCCTGACTTTTGCCCGCTTCCAAAGTGAATGTTGCCGGATTAAATGAGAACCAACCCTGCTTGGGGCGCAGTTCCGGACGGTCTTGATGGTACGCTACATTCATGCCGTAGGTAGTAGTCTCGTCACCAGTATTGAAAATACGCAATGATGGAAGTGAATAGATACCGCCCGGTTTTATTGGCTCGGTCAAACGTATTTCTCCCGCTCCCATACCGACGCCGATTTTTGCAAAAACAACTGTCACAGAAAAAAGAAAGATAACTGCACACAGCGCGGAAATTAGAAATGTGTCAAAAGTAATGCGCGATAATTTCATATTGCTTAAAGTATAACACAACCCGCCTTTTACATGTGTGGATTATTTTGGCTATTTCTTTTATCCCCATGTCTACGGTGTGGTCACTTGTATAGTGATGGAGAGTGATTTTTGGACGAAGTCGGTTGAGACGGTCGGGGTCGTAAATTGAAAATCAAAGGCACCGCTAGTCAGAGAAGCAGACGATGATGATGCCGTCAAATAAGTGTCTGTTGCCTGGAAGGTCATATAGGTTGAGCCAGTGGTGGTAGATACCTCAAGCTTAAATATATCTGACCCGGGAGACGTGCCGAGTGTCCACGTCGTCCCGCTTGTCGCATTCCCTGACTTTACATTTATGACAGCATCAGACCCGTCATTTGTAACGGTCTGTGTCTCCCCATGCGCGACAGTGGTTGTCGCGGTATTGAGAGCTACTGAGCCGAATGCAATCGAGCCGTCAGATACGGAAACAGCAAGATTGGTGGCCGTTACTGTTGCCGAAACTGCTGCTGTAGAAGCCGCACGAGTGCTCTGTCCCAAAAATATCGCGAGAATTAAAACAGCTATGCCTCCCCACATAAGAACATGCGAACGAAAATCTTTTATAAGTGAAAAAAGTGAACTATTTTTAATCATAAATTAATTTATTTTATGTTATGACTCGATTGTATTAAATTATTTTCCACTTGTAAACATAAGTTATCCACAGGTACTGATTTTTATGGTGCCACTGCCTGCACAGTAATCGTAATAGATTTCTGCTGATAATCCGTGGATGCACTCGGCGTTGTCAATCGGAAGTCAAAGGATACCGTGCCGCTTACCGCAACAGACGGTTTAGCAGTAACATACGTCGCACTGTCCGGCATCACCGTCCACACGGAGCCAGTGGTCGTGGAAAATTCATGTTTAAACTGATTGGTCCCGATAGTGGAAGCAAGCGTCCAACCTGTGCCGACAGTCGCATCGCTTGACTTTACATTTAGCTTTTCAGATGTATCGCCGTCATTCTGTGCAGTCTGCGTGTAGCCGTGGCTCACGGTTGATGTTGCGTTGCCGATATCCACAAAACCATACTCAATGACTCCGCTACTGGTGATAGACACTGAATACACTGGCGACCCCGCGGCCGTTATTACTTCGGGAACAACGGTATAAGTATCGAGTTGCGTACCGTCGGACTCAACAGCTCTAAAACAATATGACGTATTTGCTGTCGCGCCGTTGTCTATAAGCGAGAAATCCCACTTTCCGTCTTGACCCGAAGGAACAGCGGTGGCGGTGTTCGTAAAATTGTTTAATTCCTCGTAATCCTGATTAACAACGGTATGTCCGGCCGAAGGGTCTCCGGTAATGTTGTTGATATTATCGCCATCGGCCGGTGTAGCATTGTTGTTATACGCAATGACGGTCGCGGCGGTAACATCGGCGTAGCTTTCTCCGGAAAATCCGGTGTCGCAGGTGCCAGATTGCTCCGCAAACTGGAGCTTGAGATTCTCTCCGCTTATGGGCGTCTGTCCCGTATTGTGAAGGAGGAGACGCAAGCGGAACGCTTCGCCACTTGATGTAAGGGTTGCCGCGTTGTCCTGCGTCGCAAGCGCGCTTCCTGCATCCACTGAATCAGCGTTCGCAAACCACCGATATGCCTCTTGATTCCACACCCATAAATCGGCAACGGTGTTGCCATACAAATCATTGCCGGTCGTCGCGGTCAAATCATGATAAATGGAAAACAGCCGGTCGGCGGAAGAACTGTTTATGGAAATCGCCCGATGGTTTCGGTCGGTGCCGCTAGAAAGAAGATTGTCAATTGACCAAGTAGAGCCATCGTTAATGGATTTGGAATAATAAACATCGTTCGCGGTCGCCGAAGCGCCACGGCTGTAGACCACATACAAATCGCCGCTGTTTGAGTCAATGCCGATTGAGGCGTCGGTAACAATGGATGTGCTATCGGTCGTGTCCGGCCAGGGGTCGGTGAGCGAAGACCACGCTCCGCCGGTGTATTTGGCGGCGCGAACTTCGCTGGTGTTCGCCGTACCCGCGTTATGGATATAAGCCACATACAAATCGCCGGAAACAATATCAACGGCGCCGGAAAGAGTATGAGTATAAGTCGTGCTGTCGGTTGCGCCTACCGGAAGATTGGTAAAATCTGTTGACCACGAATTGGCGGAATCATCGTACACTTTGTATTCCACCGTGCCGTCGCCAATATCAAGCGACACGAGCATCATGTCGCCGGCGTCGTGGGTGGCATCGTCGGGCAAAGGCAGTAAAACAATCGAGTGGTTATTGTCCGTATCATCGCCAACGCCGTCCCACGGATTTGAGCCGGCTGAAACCCAGTTGCTGGCCGTTGTGCATGTGCCGGCGCACTTGTGGGTGAAAATAGCTGGAGAAGTCGGCGCGGTCGCGTCAACTGTCGCCGCATAAAGATCGCCGTCGGTTCCTTTGGAAACCACGACATCGTTTGCGGAGGTAAGAGACCCTTGCGCGCCGGTTGCAGCGATAACAACATTGGCGGTGAATGTATCGCCTGAAGTGTTAAAAACCGCGTAGGTAAGGTCGTCAGCTGTGGAGAAATAAACCATGTGCACCAGCGTGCCGGTGGTATCTCCCGGAGTCCAACGGTCGTACCAAACGGCAAGCGCTATCCATGATCCCGCGTGAATATCCGTTCCGGTCCCGCCCCAGCTTGCTCCGCCATCGGTTGACTTTTGATATACGACGTCCACATCCGAATCAACATAAAACGCGTAACAGACGGTATCCGAAATGCAGACCGTATTTTTGGCTGATTTTTGGTGACTTAAAATCGTGGTGTTAACCGTGGTGTCAATCGCCGCTTCGGCCGCGCGCGCTATGTCGGGGCGGAATGAATCAACCACCGAACCGTTTCTCTCGGCTTGCCAGAGAAGGTCAACCACATTTCGGTCGCGGATCGCGTTAGTCGCATCTTCAAAAATACCAACGGGAAAATCGGAAAAAAACATCAAAGCAATAATAAGAACCGCTGCTGTTTTTTTAAAAATAATTCTCATTGGTTTGAAAAATAGTCATATGCCTTTTGAGAAACATCGCGCATAAATCGCGCCGCTTGCTTTTGATTGCCTTCAAAAGAAGACGCTTTGTTTCCCTCCACCATAACCGTTATAAGATATGGGCGGTTCGAAATATACACAATGCCCGAATCAGAATAAACATTGAGGTCAATGTTTTCGCCGTATTTGTGCGGAAAAGGAACACGTTTCCCCACCTCGTATGAAAGGAAATCATCATACGAGGACGTGTCAAGCCATTGAAGAATCGCCTGGGAATGCTCTCTCTTCAAAAAACTTGAAACATAAAGAGCACGGAATATCCGCGAGTACTCCTTAGCGCTCATCCGTCCCTCCGAAGAGAAAAGCTCCTCAAGTCCTAAATCGCTGATGATTTGATTCAATTCATCTTTATGTAAATTGCGCTTGAGAATGTAATAAGCCGTGTTATCGGAATTTACCAGCATCTCTTTCAGAAGCCGCTCAATGGTAAAACGGGTTCCAACCGGATATTCGGAGAAGGGATTTTCACTGTCCCCCGACTTGTCATCGGCGTCACCCGGCATCAGTACAAGTTCATTAGCAAGTTTCCAGCCGCCGGCTTCTATCTTTTTCATCACTGCCATCGCCAGCGGCACTTTTGCCAAACTCGCCGGCCATATTCCAACCTGCGGATTAATGGAAATATTGGCGCCGGTATTTAAGTACTCAACGTAGATAGAAACAGAATCGTTCCCAAATTGCGTGACCATCGCGCGCAGTTTTTCTCGAAGCGGCTGAATAGTGGTAATGTAGTGCTCTTGTGAAATAAAACTGCGCGCGGGGTCTAGTAAGGGATACGGATTCTCAAAATTGCGTATCGCGCTCGGGCGCTGGCTCCAGAAAAAAAGTCCAGCGAATACAACTGCCACAATAATGCCCGTCGTGGCGAGAGTGAGATACGTGCGGTTTTTTTGTTTTATTTTTGTAAGTTCAGAAGCATTACTCATAGGTTGATGATATTTATCTGGCAGATTACCGACGAATCTTTGACGCCTTTTCGAGTGTAAATAATCGGGACGCCGAAGTTGCCTTTTTGCGAGCCGGGCTGATTGATGATTGCAAGCTCAAGAGAGCGGTCGTTCGCGCCCTGCACATACTGATATAAACCGTTTTTTGAAAAAGTAACGTCAATGCCCTGCGGCAAACCGCCTATTTCAATTTCGTACGAAGCGTCTGAGTCGCGTTGGAGCCTGATGCCTGCCATAGCCCTCGCTTTGCCCGAAATGTCGATACGAAATACTTCCGCCTCGCAACTATGGAACGCGTGACCGTCCGGGACAACACGCTTTCTAAACTCACGCACCGAAAGCGCCAGAGATTGCGGAGTGGGCACGCTTAAAATAGCCGCCGCTGTTTGATCAAAGAAATCTTCCTCTTCTTCGATATCTTCTTCTACATTTTCTTCCGGCGCGTCTGCTATTGACGCCCCTAAAACCTCCTCCGTGCTTGTTGCGGCTTCTGGCTCAAACACAGGAGGTAGGAGTTCGTTGGTCGTGGTTGCTGTGGGCGATGTCGTTGTAGCGATTGCTGCATCATCCATGGAAGGGACAGATTCCGGCATGGTTGTCGCGGTTTCTTCTTGGCTCAAGGTTACCGTCGGCATACTAACAGCAACCACAAGTAATAAGACGACAAGATACTTTAAACCACGGAAAATATTTTTGGACGCGCCACCCATAATAAAATTATAGCAGGTTTGAAAGTGTTATGAAAAGTTGTTGAGTTTTATTATTTGAGCTGTTGAGCTGGGAGAGAGAATCGGACTCTCGACCTCCGTCTTACCAAGACGGCGTTCTGCCACTGAACTACCCCAGCTTACTTCAAAAATACTATCACATTTTGCATACCCTATTCAATTCCATTAAATCTTCAGCTGATGGAGTGAGAGCTGTTTCTGCATTAATTCCGGTAATGTAGTACATTATTGATTTTGGATTTTCCACATGATTCATATCGAGAGCGTGGCCGAGTTCGTGAGTCAGGGCCAGAACCAAATCTTTTTTGTTACCAAATTGATAAACATTTATTTCCTTACCGGTGTATTCAGCCTGATCAAATTCAAGGCCACCATTAAATTTTTTGTTGTATTCCGCAGCTATTTTATTATATTCAACAGCTTTGGTATTTCGTATATCAAGTAAAGAATTCAATTGCTTGGCCATAGCGCTTATGGAAGAAGCTTCTCTATTCAAACTTTGCACTTCTGCATTCAGATACTGCCTCTCCTCCTCCAAAGAGTTAAATTTGTCCTTTGGTGCACCACCTCTATTGTTCCAAAAAATCACTTCCGCATCATAGACTGATTTCCTGTTTTGATATGAAGATAGTGCCTGATTGTACGAAGAAACTTTTTGATCATATTGGTTTTTAAAAGAGTTAAAATCAGCATCAAGTTTTTTGAAAGCGTCTTCAACCGCCGAGAGGCCAAATTCGGTTTTTTGTTTTTGGATGGTAGAGAGCTGTCTTTGATCATATATCAAATTTATTTTGAAACTGGCATCTGGATTGTAAATAAAAATTTTTCTGTTTAAAACCTTCTCCCAGACCGAGCCTGATTCGGTGATATAAGATGTAAAATCTCCTCTGGAAACACCAAATTGGATGTCAAATCTACCGATACTATACTCAAACGGTTTATCGCAAGGACCAAGAGAATTCTGATAAATAGTATACCCGGAATACCCGATTGCCCCAGCTAATACGATAACGGCTATGATATTTTTCAAAATCTTCATACCTAAAATTTAGCATTTATGGCAACTTTCTGCGAAGTTGTTTGTGAAAATCGATAGCAAATCTGTGAGCTTCAGCGTTGGCAAGGAGTATCAAGGACTCAAGTCCAGAATAATTCATGCTTGTACCGCGCCTGCCCGAATGACTCGGTCGGGCGGGAAGCTTAAGCGAAGTGGTACCCAAAATTTCTTTTGGCCTATGCCTTACATCTTTGACAACAGAGACAGTCGGAATATCGATTCCATTTTCTTTTAAAACTTTTTCCATAACCCGTCTTTGAGCCGCTCCCCCGTCAACG
>Ga0209542_10018208_pt1 | contig 11394 bp, 9 predicted proteins | sample RifCSPhighO2_01_FD_184028 | JGI IMG/M metagenome (GOLD analysis project Ga0209542, IMG submission 184028) | Soil microbial communities from Rifle, Colorado - Rifle CSP2_plank highO2_0.1 (SPAdes) (version 2) | ecosystem: Environmental > Terrestrial > Deep subsurface > Rock core/Sediment ...
TAGTGGATAGGTCAACCATCAAAACCCCCTGAGATGAATATTCCTGCACTATTTATATTGTTTATGCAAAAACAGAATATAGATGGGCATTATCTTTGCTTTCGTCTGGCTTTGGGGGTGAAAATCAGTACAAGAAATCCAGCTCATCAGATGTCACAGTTATCTCCTTTGGGCCTGAGTCTTCTTTCCTTATTTTTGACTTCACTTCCTCAAACTTCTTCTTTCTTGTTTTCAATTCAGGCTCTTTCTTCCTGTTGATCCTTCCTTCGTTGAATTCAATCCCTTTCCTGAAGTTGATGTTGCCGCAGTTCATGCAATGGAAGTAAGGCCCGAACTTCCCTGTCATTGGCTCAAGCGATTCCCCGCAGACACACCTTAGATCATCAAGGCTGAAATCCCTGTGCCTTCTGCACACCGGGATGCCCTGTGCATTCTGAAATGTCGCTTCAACGCCGCAGAATGGGCATTTGTTTGACTTGGACTGGCCGTAGCGCTTTGGGATTCGCATGACATATCATAAAATCAGGTTGTTATTAAATATGGTGTTTTATGCAAAAAAACAGAAACATTTAAATAATACTATGTATTACATAGTATAACATGGAAGCAGTGTGCGTAAAACTGGACAAAAGAATCCTGAAAACTGTAGATAAGAGCATAAGAGAGCATAATTATTCTACAAGGACTGACTTCATTAGGGAGGCTATAAGGGATAAATTGAGAGATCTTCAGAAAGACAGATTCATGAAGGAAATTGAGAGATTTAAAGGGTCTGCTAAAGTGAAAGTCAGTGATGAGAGGCTAGAGGAGATAAGGGAAAAGGTCGGCAGGGATTATGCAAAGAAATTTGGCATAAAATTAGATTAAATCTTCTGGTTTCTTGATATCGGCTATTCCCTGAAGTTCTTGAAAATGATTATCGCGAGTCACCATTATTGCACCGTTATCCCTTGCAATAATTGCGTGCAGGCAGTCATTAAAAGGTATGTTTAATTCTCTGCGTAATCTCTTTGCCTCTTTTATCTGGGCTTCTTCTATCTCAACTCTTTCAATTATATAGGGATAAGATGCTGAATTGAATATCCTTTCCATGATAAACTCAAAGCCCATATTCAGCTCTTTGAGGGTTAAGTCTGAATAAATAATCTTCTCTTTGTTAATCCTTATTCTCCTGATTAACTCAAAAGCCCATTCCCCCAATGGCCTGAACCTATCCACTCTGTTCTCGTGCAGATCCCTCCATATTGAAGTGTCTATGTAATATCTCACCATCTCATTTTAGAACTCCCTATCCACAACATCAATGTAATCCTTCACTCTTGACAGGACTGTCTGAAGGAGATACTGCTCTATCTTCTCCTGGAAGATGTTGTTGAGGCTGTCATGCTCGTTTATCCTGTACCTGTTCTTGATTTTCTCAACAAGGAACAGCTCCCTCAGCCTCTTCAGCTGCCTCCTTATGTTGGACGACGCAATTCCAGCAAGGGCAAGCCCTGCATGATTTCTGGATTCAACAACAAGATCCCTCACTTCTTCAGAACTCAGCTCTTTCCTGTCCTTCTTTGACTTCAGCAGGACATACAGGATGTCAACGATTATGTCCCTTGAATCTCCTGGCTGCAAAAGGCCTGTTGAAAGGCACAGCTTCCTCACAAGCTCCCTGTGGTCAAGGTTCAATGGTTTCTCATACTTCCTCAGGGTTATCTCAGCCAGTGGCGTATCCTTTGATATTGTCTTGTTCTTCATTCGTTCTAGTTTGACCACCTCGTTTAAATACCTCACATTACATTGTCCAGTGTCCAGTGTTGGGTGTTAAAGGCCTTTATAGCCCGTATGCCCATCAGAATCCTGCAGATTAGAATGTCTAGTGCAAGACTAAAACATTCGATAAAAACCCACTGGCGCTGTACTTTGCGAGGAGATTAGGGATTTCCAGCAAAATATTTATAAAGGTTTTGGATTTGTTGCATTGCAATATGCACAAAGAGGTGTGAATATGGTGGATGCATCCTACTTTTACAGCCTTGTGAGCTTTATTGTGCTCTCTGTTGTTATTGTTCTTGTATATGTTTTCCTGTCATTGTACATGAAGAATATGTTCTACCATCTGAAGAAACTCATTGACACAACAGACACTCAGCTGAAGAGGATAGAAGGCAAGATAGACAGTCTGCCTGCAAAGAAAAAGTAGAATCACAAGATTTTTATAATTCTCTTTCTATGTTACTATCATGCCGGAAATAAAGAAGAAGATAGGAAGATTCAGGGAATTGCTTGAGGAAATAGAGAAGAAAGGCATTGACATATCCAAGAAAACAGACACTGCAAAGAGCTTCTATGATTTCAAGGAAAGAAAGCAGGGCTATTACACGAGCTCAGTCGAGGGCATCTTCAATGATCTCAAGAAAGAAGTCCAGGATATTGCCTCGCAGTGCAGGGGGCAGGATGCTGCTGTTGAGCTCCTCATCCTGTGGAAGGAGATAGAGAAGAACAAGTCAGACCCTAAGAAGACAAGAGAGCTGCTCGCAGGCCTTGAGCAGAAGGCATCAAAGATATCTCTTCCAAAGAAAGCCTTTGAGTCAATATCTGTGAAGGCGCCAAAGATTCCTGCAGAGATAAAGGATGATGTGGCAGCAGACCTTGATGAGATTGAGAAGTGCTTCAACAATGGGCTGTACAGGAGCGCGACAATACTCTGCGGAAGGGTTCTTGAGGCTGCACTGCACAGGAAGTATTATGAGGCAACTGGCCAGGACATCCTTGAGAAAAGCCCGGGCATAGGTCTTGGAAACCTTATCGCAAAGCTGAAGGAGAAGAATATAGAGATTGACCCTGCGCTCACACAGCAGATACATCTTATAAACAATGTGAGGATATTCTCAGTCCACAAGAAACAGGAAGCCTTCATGCCGTCAAAAGACCAGGCTCATGCGATAATACTTTACACTGTCGATGTCCTGAAGAAGATGTGGGGATGAAATTCCTTGCACTTGGAGATCTTAGTTATTGTGCTTTTTCTTCAAAGCCTCGCATGAGAATTATGTTTGTATTTGATTTACTTTTTTATAATGCACTTCCTTCCTAGCCTGGCCTGATTCGCTGCGGCTTGACGTGGCCAGGTTGGAAGCGGCGCCTTTATCAGGCAACAACAATGGCGCGCTGGGATGCTGAAAATTTTGAGGGTTCCTCAGGTTCAATCAAAACCTGATAAAATTTTCAGCAGACAGGGCAGGACTTTCGACTTTAGGCACTTCAGTTGCTGGGAGAAAGGCTGCCCGTGAGCGCCGCCATAATTGTTGTTGCCAGAATAGAACTAAATTAGAGTGATCTCGATCCTCTCCTTTCCTGCGCCGATGTTCTTTCTCTTCAGCTTGATCCTGCCGATCTCTTCCGCATTCTTCACATGCGTTCCGCCGCAGGGATATTTGACCTCTTTTCCGTCAATATCCATCTCCCAATATCTTCTGTTCTCGTCCTGCTCATCGCCGTAAGTCTTTATCTGGATGTCCTTCTCTGTTATCTTGTTGGCCTTTGCCTCAATCTCAGGCAGAAGCTCAGAAACCGGCGTGCCCATTGCAAAGTCAAGCCTTGCCTTGTCTATTGAGATGTTTGAGCCTATCAGTTTTGTTATGCCTGTCTTCTCTGAGAACAGATAGAAAACAACATGCGCAGCAGAGTGCAGCCTCATTATCTTAGATCTATAATCCCAATCAATCTCAACCTTTACCTTGTCGCCTTCATTGAACTCAGGCACTCTCTCAAGGATGTATGTTATCCCTTGGTCTGTTTTTACTGCCTCCTGGACATTTATCCCTCCGATCTTTCCCTGATCAGAGGCCTGGCCTCCTGAAAAAGCAAAGAGTATTGTCTGGTCAAGCTGGACTTCAGGGCCCATCCTGCCCATCACAGTCGCTTCGCATTCCTTAAGATATGGATCCTCCCAGAATAATCGTCTCATCTTCTCTTCTTCTTGCCTTTTGCTTCCATTGCAGCCATGCTCTTCTGCATATCTGTCTTTGCCTTCTTCTCATCTCTCTTCTTCTTTATGATCTTGCCGATCTCAGCGCCAAGCCCTGCTCCAGGGATCACATATGAAGCCAGCTCAGCCCCAAGGTCGAAAAGAGCGCCTTCTGGTATGAGCTCTCCAAGCTCTGTCTTGTACACCTTTCCCTTGGCCATCTCTCCTGTGAGAGCATCTACCTCAAGCACCCCTGTCTTGTTGTTCTTCGTGTTAGTGAACTCAAAAGCGTATATTGGCCTGAAATAGAGCACAACTTTCTTTATCTCGACAGTCTCGTGCAGGATCTTGTCTGCCTGGACTGGCTTGATGAGCTCCTTCAGGAAGCCTCTTATAAGATAGGCAGCCCTTATCTTGGCAGGGATGACAATATTGTTCTTTCCCATCAGGTCTTCTGTCTGCTTTATCTCCTTTGTCTTGAACTCAATATATTTGAGAAGCTCCTTTCCCCTGACTTTTCCCTCGACAGCATCTGTGATGAGCTTCTTTGTGTAGGTCTCAACACAGTGGTCCTCTGCCTCGAGGCTGCAGTATGGCTTTTCACCTGCTATATCAAAGCTCTTTCCTGCAATCTTGACAGATCTCACCTGAGGTTCAACAGAGAAACCATAACGATTGGCCCTGAGATACTCAATATAGCTCTCCCCTATGATGTGCCACAAAGGCTCATACCTCTTCTCTGAATGTGTAAGCGTGATGTTCTCAGCCTTGTCAAACACGCTGAGCATGCCAAAGGCCTTTTTCTTGTTCTCCTCAGCAAGCTCCTTTGACTTCTCTTCATCATAAACATCAAGAAATACCTGTATGTTCTGCTTTTTGACGTCCAGTTTCAGCTCAACCATGATATTTTGAGATAGGGGGGATTTATAAATTTTATGCTGGCCTGCTCCAGTATAGGTTACATATAAAGAGTATGATCTCTGTGGTTTCATTTGTGGGTTTAGAGAAAGATTTATAAAGGAAACATATTTTACATCAACTTCCACTATAAGGTATTCAGTCATAAGAGGTGATTTAGTGGCAGAAAAGTTAAGGCCCCTGTTGTATTTAATGATCATGATTCTAAGTTCTGGCCTTGTGATAGCTGCTTATACTGTTACCCTATGGACTCCTGCAGACAACAGCTTTGTCACAGGGAGCCAGTATCTTGTCAACGTGACTATAGATAGCGGTATTCCGCCAGATGGTTATTCAAACATCACAAACCTGACTGTCTGGGCTAATAGCACAATCGTATGTCAAAATCTTACAATAGGGCCTGCAAATAATCATTTCAACGCTACAAATTACACCTGTGTATGGGATACAACTGCAACACCTGAAGGTATTTATTTTGTCACAGCAAACGTAACAAACAGCTCTGATGCACCAGATAACATGTACAATGACACTTCCCAGACAGTGTATGTTGACAACACTGTTCCTTTCCTGTTCCTCCTGTATCCGCTTAATAACACAAATTATACTTTAGCAAACATAAACTTCACATGGATAGTGAATGACACTGTGGATATAAACACAACATGCAATCTGACAATCGATAGTTCTGTGAACACAACTGGAATCAATGTTGAGAATGTCACACCATACAATTTGTCAAGGGATATAGGGGATGGAAACCACAACTGGAGCGTCAGCTGCATTGACAATGCATCGCTGACAAATACAAGCCTGATATTCCAGTTCAATCTGGATAATAGGTCTCCTTTCTGGGCGAATAATGTCACTAATGTATCCAGCGGTTCTGCGTTCAATGCGACCACAGGCTACCAGTTCAATGTGACATGGAACGATACAGGAACGACTGTAGCTCGTGTCCTTATTGAGCATAATTTCACAGGCACTGCAGCAAATTATTCAGTAAAAAATGTTTCAGGTGTGTATTATTATAATTGGGATGGCCCCATAGCTGCTGGAACATATTACTGGCAGCAGATTGCAAATGACACTAATAACAACACAAACACGACACCAGTCCTGGAGTACATTGTAGCGCAGGCAAGCACAAACACCACTCTGCTTCTCAACGGCTCTGCAGCAAATCTCACAGTTGCATTCAGGGACGGCTTCAATGTAACAGGATTGACAGATGTTATCAATGTCACATTGTATAGGAACGGAACAATTGTGAATGCTTCCACAAGCACTGTTGCTTACTATAATGATTCTACTCTTGTCCCAGGCCATTATAATTTCACTGCTGTCAATTTTGGTGATGCCAATTATTCTGGAAGCGATGATACTTGGTGGCTCAATATAACAAGGAAGAACTCAACAGTGCTGCTGCTGCTTAATGGCACAAACTCAAACCTCACAATCAACATTTCAGAATGGGTCAATATAACTGGAGTAACAGTTGCAGGAGAAGGCAATTTGTCATTATATGAGAACGGAACACTGATCAATGAGAACAGCACACCGCTGGAATATTCCAAGCAATATGGAAATCTAGGCCTGGTCAACCTCACGATAGTGCACAACCAGACTCAAAATTATACAGAGGATTCTGAGACATGGTTCCTCAATGTTACAGATACAATACCTCCAACACCTTCTAATCCAACAGAATTTCCCACAGATCCTGCCAATTACAGTTTCGGCCAGTTTTTCCAGTTCAATGTGACATGGACTGACAATGTTGAGGTCTATAATGTGACAATAGAACACAATTTCACAGGAGCAATGGCAAATTACACCACCTCAGGCAACCAAAGCAATGTTTATTTCTACAATATAACAAATATTGGTGCAGGAACATATGCCTGGCGTATGTCATCCAATGATACTCTGGGCAATAGAAATGCAACTGAACAGTACAGCTACACAGTCAACCAGAATGCCACTAATACAAGCTTATACCTGAATGGCAGCCAGGCAAACCTCTCAGTAACCTTTGGAAATGGCTTCAATGTGACAGGAGTCACAACAGCAGTCAATGTAACTTTATATAGGAACGGAACAATTGTGAATGCCTCCACAAGCACTATGGCATTCTACAATGATTCTACACTTGTCCCAGGCCATTATAATTTCACTGCTGTCAACCCAGGAACAGACAATTATACAAGCACATCAGCAACATGGTGGCTGACTGTTGCACAGGCAGCAAGCAACGTTACTTTATACCTGAATGGCAGCCAGGCAAACCTCTCAGTGACCTTTGGTAATGGCTTCAATGTAACTGGCGTAGCAAACATGATTAATGTCACCCTTTACAGGAATGGCACTGTTGTGAATGCTTCCACAAGCACTGTTGCTTTCTATAATGACTCAACTCTTGCTGTAGGACATTATAATTTCACTGCTGTGAATCCTGGAAATTCCAGTTACTCTAGTTCATCAGAGACATGGTGGCTGACTGTTGCACAGGCAACAAGCAGTGCTGATCTATACTTGGACGGCAGCCAGGCTAATCTCACAGTCACATTCGGTGATGGCTTCAATGCTACAGGAGTCACGAACATAATCAACGTAACCTTATACAGGAATGGAACTATAGTGAATGCTTCAACAAGCACAATTGCTTTCTATAATGATTCTACACTTGCTGTAGGCCATTATAATTTCACTGCTGTGAATCCAGGAAATTCCAGTTACTCTAGTTCATCAGAGACATGGTGGCTGACTGTTACAAAGGCAGCAAGCAATGTTACATTATACCTGAACGGAAATGCAGCAGATCTTTCAGTAACAACAAGCACTGCTATCAATATGACTGGTGTTGCCAACATGATCAATGTAACATTGTACTTTGATGGTGGTGCTGTCAATAGTTCAACAAGCACCATAGCATATTACACAAATTCTACTGCTGTAGCAGGAACTTATAATATAACAGCAGTCAATCCTGGCAATTCCAGCTATAGCTCAAGCAGCCAGACAAGGACGCTCACCATCACTGCTGCCGCAGCTGCAGCTGCTGCTGAGGATGACGATGATGATAATGGAGGAGGCAGTGGAGGCATCCTTTATCTGCCTGATACATATGATTCGTTGTTCCAGAAGAAGACATGCAGCCATGTATGGGCAGATGAGATAAAGGAGGGTTCATTCTCCTGTAATGAAGAAGGCTTTGCTCTAGATGAGGTCAGCGTAAGATTATGGTCAGAGAAAGAAGGCTTTGAGATTAATGTCAAGACAATAGAGAAGCCTCTGATCCCATGCCTTGAAGAGGGTGCCTATCAGTATCTTGATATAACCAAAGAAGGTGCAGAAGACTCAGATGTGAGGTCTGTTGCCCTCACATTCAAGGTTGAAAGGTCATGGCTTGAAGAGAACAATTATGCAGAAGACAGCATTGTAATCATAAAATCTGATGGAGGCGATTGCGCTGAGATAACTCCAGAGGTTGTTGGCAGAGACAATGCCTTTGTATATTATCAGATCACAGTAAGTGACTTAAGCTACTTTGCTATACAGGTAAAGCCAAAGGCACAAGAGCAGCCTGTTGAAGAGGCTCCTGTGGAAGAAGTAGTGGAGGAAGTCCAGGAGGCTGAAGAAGTCCTGCCAGCTCCAGAAAAGGATTACACCAACACAATAATATGGATACTTGGAGTATTGGTCATAATAAGCATTGCAGGCATTATGATATACCGCCTTAAGAAGAAATGATTATAGCTTAATCTTTTTAGAATATATACTTTTTGATTTTACTTTATAAAAAAGACTAAACCTTCTCAAAACCCAGGAATATGCTCTTTCCTTTTACCTTCACTTCTTTCTTGCTTGCATAGTCTCTTGCAGGCTTGACTGACTTTATCTCAATCTCATCGGCTCCTACTTTCTCTTTTATCATGTCTTCCCATTTGCCAAGCATGCCTGCCAGCTCTTCGTCTACAGAGACAAAAAGCTCTATCCTGTCAGGCTTCTGCATGCCTGCCTCTTTCCTGAGCTGCTGGACATGCCTCATTATCTCCCTTGCAAAGCCTTCTGCCTCAAGCTCCCCGGTCCTCTCTGTATCAATATATATCTCGCCGTATCTGAACTCAGACTCGGTAATGTTCTTGGGAAGTGTCTTCTCAACAAGGAGATGGCTCTTTGTTATCCTGAATGTTTTATCATCAGCTCTTATATCATAATATCCCTGCTCATCTATCTTCCTGAGTATTGCCTCAGGAGGCATCATTGAGAACTGGGCTATTATCTTGGCAGAGTTCTCCCCGAATTCAGGCCCTATCTTCGCGTAATCGGCTTTTATCGCCCTCCTGATCCCTGGCATGTCTTTCTGCACTTCAAGATCCTTCACATTTGCCTGGGTCTTTATGATCTTGCCAAGGTCTTTTACAGCCTTGCTTGTCTCTTCATTGGTTGTTATGATGTATGCTTTCTTAAGAGGCCATCTGAGTCCAAGCTGAGATTTTTCTCTTGCAGCGAGTATTGACTGGATTGCCTGGCTTAATATCTCAAAGTCCCTTTCAAGGCCCTCATTGATCGTCTTTTTATCATACACAGGCCACTCAAAATGATGTATGCTTTCCTGCTTTAGCCTGAATTCCTTCTTTAGGTTCTGGTATATGGCTTCTGTCATGAAAGGTGCTATAGGCGCAAAGATCTTTAATGTCTCCAGCAGCACTTTGAATATGACATGCATGACAGTTCCCTTCTCAAGATCTGTTCCAAGAGAAACCTTGTCCCTGACAAGCTGGATGTAGGTCCTGCTCAGGCCAAGGAACAATTCCTCCACAACCCCAGGTATCCTGTCAAGCTCAAACCCTTCAAATCTCTCTGTCGCCTTCTTTATTGTTGAGTTAAGCTTTGAAAGGATGTATTTCTCCTCAACAGAAAGCTTTGGCTCTTTTGCCATGATTATGTTCTGCCTCTTCATATCAAGCAGGAAGTTCTGGAGATTCCAGAGCACCCCGAGATTCTTGTATTTTATCTTCACATCATCAAAATTATAGTTGAGGTCAAGGCCTGCGTTTGTTCCGCCTATTGAATAATACCTGAATGCATCTGCCCCGTACTTCCCGACAACCTCTTCAGGCAGTATGTAGTTGCCGAGGCTTTTTGACATCTTCCTTCCCTGGGCGTCATTCACAAACCCATGCATATACACAGCCCTGAAGCTGGGCTTCTGCATTGATATCATTGAAGCGACAAACAGGAGGTTGAACCATCCCCTTATCTGGTCCTTTCCCTCAAGTATGAAATCAGCAGGGAACATCTTCTCAAACAGCTCCTTTTTCTGCGGATAATCAAGGCATATCCAGGATGTGCAGCCGGCATCGACCCATACATCAAGGATGTCCGGAATCCTTTTCATCTGCTTTCCGCACTTGCTGCATTTTATAGTTATATCATCAATCCATGGTTTGTGGATGTCCTTCGGCAGCCTGCCTGCAAGCTTCTTAAGCTCCTTCCTGTCTCCCACAACAACATAATTGCCGCATCCTTTCTCCCCTGACTCCTCAGAGCCGCACTTCCATACAGGCAAAGGAGTTCCCCAGAACCTCTGCTTTGTGATTGAGTTGTCCCTCAGATTGTCAAGCCATGAATGGAACTGCCTTGAGCCAGCCCAGTCAGGGACCCATTTTATGTCCTTGTTGAGCTCCTTCATGTTCTCTGTGAGGTCCTCTATCTTGAAGAACCACTGCTTTGTTGTCTTGAACACAACAGGATTGTGGCATCTCCAGCAGTGCGCATAATCATGATCAACAGGCGTCGTGGCAATCAGGCTTCCTTTCTCCTCCATTGCCTCTATGAACTTTGCATCGTCTTTCTTTGCAACAAGCCCACTGAATCTTCCCATGCTCTCAGGGAATCTTCCCTGCTCGTCAATCTCATTATATGGTGGCAGGCCTTCCCTATGGCCGACCTCATAATCCTCAGGGCCGCAGCCTGGAGCGCAGTGCACAAGGCCTGAGCCTGCGCTTGTGTCAACATACTCGCTGCTCAGCACGACAGTGTGAACCTTGTCATTCTTCTGCTTCAGCTCATTCATTGAAGGGATATCATCAAGCCAGGGGTGCTCATATTTCAGGCCCTTAAGCTCCTCTCCTTTGAACTCCTCTGTGATCTTCAGCTTCTTGTTTGCCACTGCCTGTACAACAACCCCTGCGAGCACCTTTGACAGTATCCAAGTCTCGCCGTCTACTTTTGCCCTCACATATTCAAGCTCTGGATTCACCATCACAGCAAGATTGAATGCAAGGGTCCATGGTGTTGTTGTCCAAACAATGAGATATTCATTCTCTGACCCCGTAACCTTGAGCTTGAAGAATATTGAATTGTCAGTTATCTCACTATACTCGAGCTCGTGCTTTGCCAGCGCAGTTGCGCAGCTCGCGCACCAGTGCATTGTCTTCTTTCCCTCATAGAGCCTCTTGTTCTCATGCGCTTTCTTTATCAGCCACCATTCTCCCTCGATGAACTCATCA
>Ga0209542_10018209_pt1 | contig 11393 bp, 10 predicted proteins | sample RifCSPhighO2_01_FD_184028 | JGI IMG/M metagenome (GOLD analysis project Ga0209542, IMG submission 184028) | Soil microbial communities from Rifle, Colorado - Rifle CSP2_plank highO2_0.1 (SPAdes) (version 2) | ecosystem: Environmental > Terrestrial > Deep subsurface > Rock core/Sediment ...
AGAATTAAATTTTCTGCACAGAAATTTGTCAACATGAACAAATTTCTTGTGCTCAAAGTGTTCCACACCATAAATGGTGTGGTTATCAAACACTTTGACATATTATAGTCATTGGTCTCCAATTGCTATAGTCAAGGACACTGAAAATTGAGCATTTGTGCCTTGACTATTTAGGGAAAGACATGCAATTTTGCTCAATTATTTATGTCTTTAACTATATTTAAGATATAGCCATTGAGGAGAAAAAGTTTAAATACTAACCTTGTTAATACAATCAATGCAAAAGAAGAGTTTGATGATTTTAGGATTTGTCATTATTATTACTTTATTAGCTTGGTTAGTCTTGGCAGTCTCTCCATCAGACACTTTAAGAATTGTCTCGCCAACTTCAGGAACTAATGTTCTATGGCTCAATGGCACCTTGATATTTAATGCTACTTTCATGAACGGAACTTTAGGTCTTGGCTCAGGACTTTCAGAAACGCCATTATTCAATGTTACTTATTTATTTAATATCAGTGGAGTATTGACTCCTATAGCAAACCTTACTAATGGTTGCGTTCAAATAGGCACCACAGGAACATTTGCCTGCGCATTAAATGTGACAAACCTTACAGTTGCTGAAGGAAACTATACTCTTACAGTCAATATCACAAATGGCACTGATGGCGGTTCAGGAGTTAATTCAATAATGGCAAACTTCTCAGGAAACATAAGTTCTTCAATTGTTATTGACCATACCGCCCCTATTGTCGAAACAGCAAACGTATCAACTCCATTCTATGCTGGAGCAAACATCTCCAGTGCAGTAAGAGGCAATTTCACATTTAATGTAAGTATTGGAGATGCAGTTCTCGGAGTCCAGGCAGTTGTCATTAATATTACAAATAGCACGAGTGATATGGTAAGAAACCTCACTTTAGTTCAAGAAGGAACAGTTAATAGATACATAGCCTCAATAAACACGACGCTGTTCACCGATGGTTATCATAATTTCACCATCCATGCAAATGACAGTCTAGGCAATCTGAATAATAGTGTTAGAATTCAACTAATAATTGTCGATAATACCCGTCCTATTGTAGGAATTTCAAACATAACAACCCCCTTCTATGCAGGAGCAAATATTTCTGGTGCAGTAAGAGGTAATTTCACATTTAATGTAAGCGTTGGAGATGCGCTTGCAGGAGTCAGTGCTGTTATTGCTAACTTAACAAATAGCACGAGTGATATGGTAAGAAATCTTACATTAGTTAGAGAAGGAACAACAAACCAATTTGTAGGTTCATTCAATATAACTGCATTTGCAGACGGATATTATAACTTTACAGTGCTTAGCAATGATACTGCAGGCAATGAAAACAACACAGCTGTTGTGCAAAGAATGATTATAGATAACACAAGACCTATTGTTGGAACTGCGAATGTAACAACACCATTCGTATCAGGTGTTAACCTTTCCGGCGCTGCAAATGGAAACTTTACATTCAATGTTAGCGTCGGTGATGCGCTTGCGGGAGTGCAGTCAGTAATCATTAATGTGACAAACTCAACAAGCGATATGGTGCGCAACTTGACAACAGTTTTGGAGGGTACAAACAGATATGTAACTTCAATCAATATCACGGGATTTGCTGATGGTTACTATAATGTAAGTGTCTTATCAAATGATACGGCAGGCAATCAAAATAATACCGTTCTTTTCCAGAGAATAATTGTAGATAACACAAGACCAATTGTTGCAACAGGAAACGTATCTGCGCCATTTGTTGCTGGAGGCAATTTATCTGGGAATTATACTTTTAATGTCAGTGTTGGCGATGCGCTTGCAGGAGTACAGTCAGTAATTATCAATATGACTAATAGCACAAATGATATGGTTCTTAATTTAACTCTGGTTTTAGAAGGAACTAATAGATATATCACTTCTATAAATACTTCAAGATTTGCAGACGGATATTACAATATTACCGTCAGAACAAATGATACTGCAGGCAATAGAAATGACACAACAATAGTTCAAAGAATAATAATAGATAATACTGCCCCTTCAACAAGTTTATCGTGTACACCAAATCCGGTTATTCAAAGCGAAACAATAACTTGTTCATGCAGTGCAACTGACGCAACCGCGGGACTCAATACTTCTTTCGGTACAAATGGTGTAAGCACAACGGCCAATCCAAGCACCACTCAGACAGGCCCTAGTTTTTCAGTTTCATGCACTTCACAAGACAGGTCAGGTAATCAACAAACAGTTAGCACAACTTATTCAGTCACATCAGGAGGTTCCGGAAGCAGTTCAAGTTCATCTGGGGGTAGTTCTTCTTCGAGTAGTTCAAATAGTAGCTCTTCTTCATCAAGTAGTTCTGGCGGAAGTGGTGGTTCGCCTGAATTGAGTCCTGGATCTACAACAGGTTCAGAAAACGCAGGAACTGGCAGTGGAGCATCTGGAGCATCACAAGGAGAGAATGTGCCAGAACCTTCTTCATCAAGTAACGGATGGATTTGGGCATTAGTAGTCTTAGTTATAATAGTCGTAATAGTCATAGTCGTAATGAAAAAAAGAAAATAATTTTTTATTATCTCGTCTTAAACTCTAACACATCTCGGTCTTTTAACACATGATTCATACCCACACGTTGATTAGCAAACTTCCCGCTCGGCCCAGTAAGCTTTGTCTCAACAATAATTTTTGAAAATCCTTTATATATCGATTCAGCAACATCAAACACAGTGCTCCCAGCACGCAGAACAACTGGCTGATTAGACGGACTCTTTCCAGGCTCCTTAGTGTAAATTCTAATTATATTCATCGCCTCAAATATCCGACGTTTAAGCAAATCAATCCCCTCTCCAGTCAATGCAGATACCAATACAAAATCACTTCTCTTTGATTTTAATTGAGCCTCAAGCCTCCTTAACGCGTCAGAACCTAATAAATCAGTCTTATTTACTACAATAAGTCTCTTGCCTCGACAATGCTCCAAAACCTTTTCAAACAAACTAATATCCTCAAGCTTTTCAGCAACAATTAAAATTAAATCCGCCGTATGCAATATGCTCATGTCAAAATCCTTTCCAAGCACAGCAGGCAAATCAACTATTTGCGCATAAACCCCTTCATAATACATAGTGCCTATATTAGGTTCACAAGTAGTAAATGGTGAAGAAGAAACAACAGGATTTGCATTAGTAAGCCTGCTCAATAATAAAGATTTCCCAGAATTAGCCAATCCAACAAGTATTGCCTGAAAACCTTCCTTTCGTATTCCTTTCTTTCCCTTGCCCACAGAAGAATTTTTTTCTGCCTTTTCCATAAATTTCTTCAATCTAGTCTTCAGTTCAGCAACCATTTTCTCAGTGCTTTTATGCTTCTTAGACATCTGAATCATTTCCTTTAGCCCTTCAATCTTTTCTTCAAGCGTCTGCGCAGACAAATATTTCTTCTCTGCAGTAAAATATTCATGTCCTTGATTTGTGCTGCCCATTTTCCCTCCAAGCATTTATCTTCATCAAATAAAAAAGAAGAAGGCATATAAAAGGATAATGTTATTAAGATTAATGAAATTCGAAAAAAGAAAACTAAAAAATGGAATTACAGTTCTATTTGAAAAAAGAAATCTTCCAATAGTTTGTTACAGCGTATCTAATCCATTCGGAGGAGCGCATGAAACTTCAGACATAAAGGGCGTAGCGCATCTATTTGAACACCTGCTCTTCAAAGGAACAAAAACAAGAACAGATGAAGAAATCTCCAGCGAAGTGGAAAAAAGAGGAGGAATAATAAACGCATTCACAGCGCAAGAGGTCACAACATATTGGTTCAAACTGCCTTCAGAACATTTAGAAGTCGGAATGGACTTAATCCACGATATATTAAAAAACCCTATATTTGACAAAGAAAAAATAGAAAGTGAAAAAAAGGTAGTCTTGGAAGAAATAAAAATATATCACGACGACCCTGAAAAAAGAGTTTGTGACTTAATGGAATCCGCATTATATGAAAAACCATTTGGAGAAGGAATAACAGGTTCAGAAAAAACAGTTAAATCATTAACAAGAGAAAAAATAGTTGAAATTTTCCAAGAAAAATACTCTCCAGAAAATTTTATAGTTACAATAGTGGGAAACGCAAACATTGAAAAGATATGCGCAAAGTTAGAAAACGACTTCAAACCTCTAAAAAAGAAATACGCGCCAATAGTAATAAAACAGAAAAATCAAAATATCGTTGAGGAAAGAGAAGGAATAAACCAAGCAAAAATAGTCCTAGCAATGCACGCTCCTTTAGACAGTAAAAAACAAGATGCCCTAGAACTATTAAACATATATCTCGCAAGTGGAATGTCTTCTAAACTATCTATTGAAATTCGAGAGCGTAGAGGATTGGCATACACAGTCTACGGAAGAATAGAACGAGAGAAAAATTACAGTTATTATAGTATTTTCGCAGGCACAACAAAACAAGACTTAGAAAAAGTAAAATCTTTAATAATAAAGGGCTTCAAAGACATTGAAAATATGACAGAACAAGAATTAAAAGAATCAAAAGAACGTTTAATAGGATTAAGAAAAATAGCATCTGAAGAAAGCATAAACGTAATGCACGCCTTAATATTTCAAGAAATCTCAACAAACAAAGCAGAAGACTATTACAAATATGAAGAAAGAATCAAACAAGTCAAATTAAACGACGTTAAAGTATTAGCAAAACAGCTTATAAGCAATTACAGCACGGCAATAGTCCAGCCTAAATAGATAAAATGACTGAAGAAAAAATAAGAACATTCCTTGCAGTAGAAATATCGGACAAGGTAGTCAAAGATATAACAAATCTGCAAGAGACTTTAATAAAAAAGTTAAAATTTATTGGCAAAATAATAGAACCTGAAAATTTGCATGTAACTCTAAAGTTTTTCGGCGAGATAACCCAACAAGAAATAGAAAAAATAGATAACCTATTAAAAAAAGTAGAATTTCCGAGAATAAAAGCAAAATTAGGAAAAGTAGACGTATTCACTTATAACAATCAACCAAAAATAATTTGGGTTAAAATAGAAGGCAATTTAACAAAAATACAAAAAATAATTGACAAACAACTTGAAATCCTATTTCCGCTAGAACAAAAATTTATACCTCATTTAACAATCGCAAGAATAAAATATGTAAAAGACATAAAATATGCCCTAGAATACATAAAAAATATTAAACCTGCAAAAATAGAATTTGAAATAGAAAGCATAAAACTCCTATCTTCAAAACTAACCCCTATCGACCCGGTTTATACAACCTTGAAAGAATATAGCTGTAATCCCGCTAGCAATAGTTAAACCGAAACTGTAGAATCAATAATCTTTACATCTTTCAAAGCCTTATCAGTCAACGACTCAATAAGCTCCAAATCAATATTATCGTAGCCTTTTGATATTCTAGTAATTAATTCAGACTTAACTCGAGCCATAATCTTTTCCTTGATGTAATCAACATCCTTATCTGGAAGCGACCGATTTACAGGATTTATCTTTTCACGATACCTGCCCGCTATTTCAAAGCTCAAAGCAAGCTCTTTTCTATATTTGTCGGTCACAAGCTCCGCACCAACTGCCCGTTCTAAAATTTCATGAACAATCGCATTAGAAATATTCCCAATAAAAAGCTCAATTAATTTATTTCTATTTTGAACCATGTTCAATTCCTTTAAGTATTAAAGCAAAAGATTTATCATAGATTAATTTATATTTCTTAATAAAAGATTTCTTATCTAAGATATTATCTTTTATCTTCCCAATCTCAATGCCAAAAGTCTTTTTTATCTCCTTATTGACAACCTCGACAGTAACATCATTTCCATTTAAAAAAAGATAAATAGATATCATATTCCTCACAAAATCATACTTTTCTTTCCCTCTCAATATATCAAAATTATCAATAAAAGTCTTACTCTTCAAAAGATGTAAGTCAAGCAGTTTGTAATTAATCGTTTGTCTTGTTTTATAAAAAAAACGTTTTTTAGCAACACATTTGCTTAACATCATCCGATAAAGAGGATCCGTTTCCAAGCCAATAGCCAGTTCATTGCCACTCAAAACAATAATATGCCCATTCACACCAATTTTATTCCCAATATTTTCACTAATTCTTTCAGATTTAACATTTCCAACAGCCACAATAATAATATCCACATCATTAAACCTAAACCCCTTTTCTAAAAATGAGCCAGTAATAATAATATTTTTATAATTATCAATATATTTATCAATAACCTCGAAAACATCGCGAATAATCTCCAGTTTTATAGGTTCTAATCTCTTAATTCCATAAAAACAAAGCTTTTCAGTAGGTTCTTCAACATCGCCCTCTTTTAAAATCCTAATAGTCACATAATTTCCAATATCAAAACCAACCCTATTCTTGGGAATATATATCTGGTCCATCTTGCTTCCCTTGCTTATCTTGCTTACAATATGCATATTACGTAATATCACGTAATATATATAAATGTTCCCATAAAAGAAAAGCACAAACCTAAAATAACCTCCATCCTTCAGAGCTATTCGTATAGTCAAGGACACTGAAAATTGAGCATTTGTGCCTTGACTATTTAGGGAAAGACATGCAATTTTGCTCAATTATTTATGTCTTTAACTATAACTCAAGCGTTGATTGCTTCAAATATAGTCAAGGACATTGAAAACTGAGCATTTATGCCTTGACTATTTAGGAAAAGACATGCAATTTTGCTCAATTATTTATGTCTTTAACTATAGGTCTTATATAGACATTCCCGTTGATTATGCTACTCCAAAGAGGGAATGTATAGATAGAGATTCCCAAAGAATATGAGACCAGATTAAGGGGAATCTCTATGCCCTCCATAGCTTGCTATGAGTTCCTATTTGAAGGCTTAAAGAATACCACATAGATTACTATGATTGAAATTCTTTATTTATTTTCTTTAAATTCCAAAGAATAATCTTTTGAAAATGATAATATAAATGCTTATCATCCCTAATTTTTGACCCCTTTGTATAACTCAGATATTCATCTAATAATCCATAAGGTATGTCAAATATTGGTATGTCTTTTGATTGTAACAAATGAAATGTAATCAATCTCGTAGTCCTGCTGTTTCCATCTTCAAAAGGATGTATATGCTGAAATTCATTATGTAAATAAGTTGCAAAATTAATAATTTCATTAATTTGAACACCCTTTCTGATTATAAATTCATTATATTCACTTATTAATTTATCAAGTTCGTCTTCAATATTCTCTTTCTTAGTAATTTTAAAATTCATATTTCCTTGAATAAACACTCCAATTTTTCTTATTTTCCCTGCAATTTCAGGTGCATGTTGCATTGCTATATTGTGATATTCCAAAATAATCTGTAAGGTAAGAGGTTTTTTATCAATAGAATCTCTTAGCATTTGTTTGTAAGCCTTCTGATAATTCCTTACTTCATCAACATCTTTTGTTCTAAGATTTGATGGTAGAATATCATCTTTTAGTATTCTTTTGGTTTCGCTCAGAGTTATGGGGTTTCCTTCTAATGACAGGCTATGATGGATAAAATAAATCTCTAAATCTTCAATTATCTCTTGGTATTTGATGTTTTTTTCTCGTTTTAATCTGTTAAATTTAGACAGTTCCTTATTTATATTCTTCAAGTAGCTATTTGAATCATTAATTATAACTTTATGATTATATCCATAATAAACTAAAATATTATTTAACAATATATTAAAAAAGATTTTAATTTGGTAAGGTTTTTCAGAAATAACTAGTAAAAGTTGATTGTCTCTCAATATTTCAATATATTTTCTAAAAATTAATGGGTTTAATTTAATATTTGAAGAAGTAATCTCATTTTTTTGAAAAGCAATGCTTAAAAATTTTACAAAGGAAGGATTTAGCAATTGATTATAACTTAAATTATTCTTCAGGCAATGAAAAATTATTTGATAAAGCAAATTCGATTTATCGCTCTTTTTTATTTGATAGCCATAATTATTCTTTAGTATCAAATCTTCATTAACAAGGAAAGTCAGCATCTTATGAATATTATTATATTCATTCCTTCTTTTCTTAAATTTCTCCAATACTTCTATCGGTTTTATCGGATGTCTGTATTTATACACAAACTCAAATATATCATATTTCGTAACCATAAGAATATAAGTTAAAAGGCATTTATATATCTTTCTATTTAATATGTTTAGTGGGAGATTTACCCACTTTTTATATCAAATAGACACATTAATTTAAAGTAAATTCTTATTTAACCTATTTAGTGAGAGATTTACCCACTTTTTATATCAAATAAGCATATTAATCTAGTGCATCTTTCCATTTGGCATAAAAAGTCGCAAAATCTGTGACAAATCAAGTCATATACCATATAAAACAAATATCATTATAGACATTCCCGTTGATTATGCTACTCCAAAGAGGGAATGTATAGATAGAGATTCCCAAAGAATATGAGACCAGATTAAGGGGAATCTCTATAAAGAATAAAACAAATCAAAAAACTACAGCTTATCAACAAGACCTTTAACCTTGTCCAATGCCTCGCCTCTAACAATCGCGCTCAAAGCATCCAATTGCCTCTTTGCATCAGCAACATCTGCTTCAGTATAAGCTCTAACTCCCCCATGCCCTGCAACATCAACACCAGAGTCGGCAACAGACAATTCGCGCGCCTCCGGCGCTAAAAACCCGACGAGGCGACCATTGCCGATGACAAGGTCATCCCCGTACCAGACCCCAGACCCGCTCCCGAGCCTGAGGACAGTCAACGCCCTTACTTTTGAATTTTGCAAATTTTTATCAAGATAAACACCCATTACATTTTCTTGTTTTGTTTGCGCTTTAACCCATTGAACATATTCCTTAAGCAAATTTTTATCTTCAGCAAATTCAGCAGGCACTTCATCAGGATGCCTTGCCAATATCCTCCATAGCTTGCTGTTTAAAACCTCTTCTTCAGACAAATCTCTTCCAACAACTAACTCTTCTCTTTTAAGTTCTATCCCGTCAAAATAAAAGCCCTCTAGAGCGCCATTTTTTAATACTGCAGAAAGATTTAGTTCCCCTAGCGCCCTTCTCCCTTTTTCAGTTACTCTTCCATTCTTATCTACTGTTAAAATAACTTTAAACCCGTCGCTTCGCCTATCTAAATCGTAACTAACAAAATCAGAAACAAAAAGATAATCCTTTAAATCAGAAAGAGCTTCGGAATGGTCAATTCTCCTCCTCATAAATCTTGCAGTCCATAAAGGAGCCCTTCCCTCCCCTAATAACAAGGGCATCTGCTCAACAATTTTTCCAGGAAAACTTTTATACACCTCAACATTTCTTCTGATTTCAACTTGCTCGTTGGGTAAACTATAATCCATGCTTTCCAGATAAAATTTAAGTTTATAAGCCTTTCCATGTGTTACCACTTCTTAATTAGTTTTAACCTCACCCAGACCGAAACAAAACCAAATAAACTCCTCAACCAACCATCGAGTCACTAAGAGCCTTATCAGTCAATGACTCGATAAGTCCCAAATTAATATTCTCATAGCCTTTTGATATCCTAATCAAAAGTTCAGCTCTAACTCGAGCAATAATCCTCCCCTTAATATAAACAACATCTTTATCAGGAAGAGGTCTATTCACAGGATTAATCTTTTCACGATATCTACTTGCTATTTCAAAACTCGAAGCAAGTTCTTTTCGGTATTTATCAGCCAATAGTTCCTTGCCAACAGCCTTTTCCAAAATTTCATGAACAATCGCATTTGAAATATTACCAATGAATAACTCAATAAGCTTGTTTCTATTTTGAACCATGCTCAATTCCTTTAAGTATTGAATCAAAAACCATATTATAAACAAATTTATATTTTTTTAAGAAAGACTTCTTATTCAAAACATTGTTTTTTATTTCAAGCACATCAACGCCAAAAGTCTTTTTTATCTCTTTGTTAACAGAATCAACAGTCACTTTTTTCTTTTCCAAAAACAAATAAATAGAAATCATATTTCTCACAAAATTATATTTCTCTTTTCCACTCAATAAATAAAAGTTATCAATTAATGTCTTGCTCTTCAAAAGATGTAAGTCAAGCAGTTTGTAATTAATTGTTTGTCTTGTTTTATAAAAAAAACGCTTTTTAGCTACGCATCTGCTTAACATCATCTGATATAATGGGTCAGTATTCAAACCCTCAATCAATCCTTTTCCACTTAAAATCATAACATGCCCATTCACGCCAATTTTATCCCCAATATCTTCACTAATTCTTTCAGATTTAACATTATTTTCAATCACAATAATAATATCTATATCATTAAAGCTAAAACCTTTTTCCAAAAATGAACCAGTAATAATAACATTCTCTAAGTTATCTGTATATTTATCAACAACTCTGAAAACTTCATGAATAATATGCAATTTTATAGGCTCTAATTTGTTAATCCCATAAAAACAAAGCTTTTCAGCAGGTTCCTCAATATACTCATCTTTTAAAATCTTAATAACGACATAATTTCCAATATCAAAACCAACTCTATTCTTAGGAATATATATCTGATCCATCTTGCTTCCCTTGCTTATCTTGCTTACAATCTGCATATTACGTAATATCACGTAACCTATATAAATATTTCCATCAGGCAGAAACCCCTAAAAACGCCCGTTCTTTTAGTAATCATGCTCGATTTAATTCTCGCAATCCTTATAAGCATCGCAAAAGCAAAAAAATGCAAATGATATAGACAACTGCATTAATATAGTTACATTGTAGTGCATTTGGACAGAGATAGATAACTGCAAATAAATAATCTTACAATCGACGCAGTTATCTATATTTCAAACAAATCATTTTGCCTTTGCCTTTTTGTCAACCTGTTCTAACCATTCTTTAACATCAGGTTTTGAACATCCACATGATTCATCTGAACCAACAAGACCTCCCCTAACAGGAGCAGTCGAATCATACTTTAATATTCTTTTAACAGGCTCGCCATATGTACTATTTAATACCTTGACTGTTTCTCCAATCATCATATTTCCTACAATTTGATTAGTCATGATAACACTTGGGTCTGGAGCATACCTACAACTAGTAGCTTTTCTCTGTTCGGCTAATGCTGTTTCAACACCTAATTTGCAGTCCAAGCATGCACTTTTTTCAGGTTTATAAACAACTACCTGTCCCGAACGAGGATCTGTTCCGCCACTTACCAAAGGAATTCCATTTCTAACAGCAAAATAATTTATAATTGCCCTAACAGCAAAGCTGTCAACACAATCAAGAATAGCATCTGGATGATTATCTTGAAAATATTTGGAGTTCTCATCTAACTTTTCAACTAATCCTCTTAGATTTATTCTA
>Ga0209542_10018210_pt1 | contig 11393 bp, 13 predicted proteins | sample RifCSPhighO2_01_FD_184028 | JGI IMG/M metagenome (GOLD analysis project Ga0209542, IMG submission 184028) | Soil microbial communities from Rifle, Colorado - Rifle CSP2_plank highO2_0.1 (SPAdes) (version 2) | ecosystem: Environmental > Terrestrial > Deep subsurface > Rock core/Sediment ...
CACTCATCAGCCACCGCTTCGTATGATACTGACTCTCGGAACGGCCAAGCCTTTTCAAGTCTCACCGGTCAAACCGGTGGATTACCTTTTGGTATTAGGCCCTCGAAGGGTTATTTAGGGCGGTACGAGAGCTTATGCTTCATATCTTCAAGGTATACGATAGGCGCTCCCGTGCGCTTCAATAGAATCGAGCACTTTGGCCGAGGTGCTGGGGAGACAATGGTGCAGCTCACTTTCTTGCTCATCCAAAAACGCACCAGCGGCGCATAATCGCCATCGCTCGATACAAGCACGACACTCTGCGGCATATTCTCGTAAAAATCCGTCGTCGCTTTCAGTACGAGATCGGCGTCACAGTTTCCCTTGGCCTTGCCCGTGCCATCGTAGACGATCTCTTTGAACGTCAGCGTATAGCCCGCCGATTGCAGGAAGGTATACAGATCCGCATGCTTCGACATGAGCCCGATGAACAGGTGCGCATCGGTGACACCGAATTTCTGACGGACCCAGGACCGGAACTTCCGGTAGTCGAGCTTCCATGCCGAAGATTCGACGCCTTTGTGCAGATTCGCGCCGTCGATGTATGCGTTGTGCATGAGCGGCATTCCCATGACAACGTATTATAACAGTTGAAGGGATAGAGTAGAATTACACAGCAAGTGCGATGCGAGCGAAAACGGTGTTTCCGGTCATTGCTACGGTTCGTACCTCGTTCAAGAGCCGCAGACACCAAAAAAATCTTAACGGGCAAAGCTCGTCTTAGTTTTTTGGTGATCTCGAGCGAAGCTAGGGGACACATATAAATCTTCACGCCGCAGGCGTGTTAGATTGTCAGTGGCCCTGAGAAGCGCACCTTCGAAGGGCTAACGTATGTACTTCGTCTACATCTTAGAGTGCGTCGACAAATCCCTATACACGGGCATTACTAATGACCTGAATCGTCGCTTCAAACAACATAAGAAAGGAGATGGTGGGCGCTACACGCGAGCGAAGCATGTCGTAAAAATCGTTCACACCGAGGAACATCCCAACAGGTCTGCTGCGCAAAGGCGCGAAGCGCAAATCAAAAGTTTGCCACGACAAAAGAAGCTGGAATTGATACAGTTTGGGAGTTAGGAGTACTATATATTCCATGAAAACCTTGTTCGTGGACGAATCCGGCAACCTCGGGATAAAGGAGCGATATTTCGTCCTCGCTATGCTCGCCCCGCAAAATAACAAGCGCATCATCAATTTTATGAAAAGATTTTGCGCTGCCAACCATCTCCCTGAAGTAAAAGCGAGTAGATTATCTTTTCCTCAAAAACAAGAAATTTTCAACAAACTGTGCAGCGCGAATGACTACACCGTCTCGTACATTGTTGCCGACAAGCACAACATCGACAACAAGAAACTTTTTGATGATAAGAATCTCTGTTTCAACTATCTATTTTCGTTTCTAGTCAACAAGACAATCAAGAGCGCGCAAGAAGATTTATGCATTTTGCTCGATAATCATTCGACGAAAGTCGGATCAATCAACTCTCTTGCCGACTATATCAAAATCAAGGCATACACTCAGCTCGGCTTCAAACACAATCTGCAAATTGCATATACAAACTCGGAACACTCAAAGGTGGTGCAAGCTGCCGACGTAGTTGCAAACGCGATTTATGCGCACTACAACTACGGCACAAGTCATTTTTACAAAATGCTCACGATAAGCGAATCAATCCGGTTTCCCCAAAGCAAATTCGGCAAAAAACCGGTTATCCCCACGGCCCCCCGCTCATCTTGATTTCATCCTTTGTCCGATATAGTATTAACTTGACGTTAATCCTGTGCGGAGCTTATCGCAAGTAAGTGGCGTGTTCCGTCACCGAAGCACAGGTAGTCTTGAGAAGCCCTGCGGGGCTTTTCTGCATGTAGGGGGGTACCGCAAGCGCGAAGCGGACATCAAAGGCTGGACACGACAAAAGAAGCTGGAATTGATACAGTTTGGTCGCCCTTGAGATAGGCCCGGAAAAAGGTGTCAGGTATGCTCCGTAGAAAACATCTCAGTATCTCAACAAGAGCACGTTGAAAGTAAATAATCGGAGCATGATCTCGCGCATCTGCGAGCGATACGTGCGTGCGCGGAGGAACGACCCAAGACGTTTCTTCAGTATGGAGTTGAGCGTCTCGACCATCCAGCGTTGTCCGTAGCGTTTCTTGTCGAAGTGAAGTGCCATCTGTCTGCGATACTTTCCGGAAGGAAGTTTCCTGGTCGGTCGTCCGACTCTGTTGGGAATAATACTTTTGATGTGGAGGACTTCACGAGCGAACACGTGCGCATGTTCGGCGTCGTAACCAGCGTCCGCGGTGATGCGATTGATACGTATTTTTTGTGATGCATCCGTTAGCGCCTTTTTGAAATGAATAATGTCGGGAGACGGTCCCCATGAGGGAGTACCCGCGAGAACGAGGAACGAAGCACAATCCATGACAATGCCAACCTTAGGGAAGCGGGTATAGTGCGTATCTTCGTATTCTTTCATCCCTCGTGCCCTCCGTCGCACGAAGTACGTGCTCGTGTGGTGTGATTCGAGGCCGGTGGAATCGATGGCCGAGAGAGCGACCGACTTTTTCATCACCTTGCTTGTGGTCGCGAGGGCAAGCGTGGAGCGAAGCAATCGATCGATCGTCTTTTTGTCCGTGAATCGTCTCGCCGCTTTCTGCAGGGTTGTGTAGTGTGGTACTTCGTCGAGCTCCAGTATCTTCTTGAGATCAGACGAATCTTCGAGTATCTCCATTATGCCGCGATAGTCGGTGCGGAAGAACTCCTTCAGCACGAGACACGCAACCAATTGGTGCTGGGTGAACTTCTTGGGACTTTTGAGGTGGCGATATGCAGGCAGAGTGCGCTTTGCGCTTGCATATGCGACGAGTGCGACCGCTTTCGGAGACTTGGAGGTGGTGACCATCAACCAATTATCGCATGTTTTCTACGGAGCATGTCAGGTACCATTTAACTTGGATGGTAGGAGAACTATTCGTCGTTCGACCGCTATACACGGCAGTTGCATCCGTTAGTTTCTTCAATTCGCTCGCCGAAAAAATATCCGCTGGCAGAGACGGAAAAAGTTCAAAATTAAAAGAGTTCAGCCCATAGCGCCTGTCTGGTTCGATGACGCAGTATGCTTTTGCGTTCACATTCACAGCGACTCGCCCCAGCGCGCTTATCTCGTAGGATGTGGACGGTCCCGCGCCGGTAACCTTCAGCAAGCCTCTCGCGGCCATTTCAGAAAGCGTTCTCTTTATGGTTACGAGAGCGGGTGCCTCGCCCGCCTCGCGGAGTTCTTGAAAGACGGCGGAAGACGATATACCCCTTTCCCTCAAGAGAATTGAAAGTATTTTTTGCTGTTTTGCGTTTATTTTAGGCATAATCGTATCATTTCAGCTACTTTATCGTATCAAAATGATACGATTTCTCAAGTTTTAGAGCAATATCAAAGTAACCTATGCTTGTGCAATGGGAGTCCTCGGTCAACAATGAGATGATTTTATGTCGACGGCAGAAGAAACAAAATGGACCTCGTTATTGGAATCCGATATCACCGAAGTCGACAAAATTGCGCGGGAGATTCATCCGACTTTGCCGGAGAGATGGGAGGTGTTTGCCGAGAAATTGCGGCTGTTTCCCGCAGGGTGCTTTAAATTCATGTTTGAAGGCAAGATGGTGGGGTATACCTTTTCGCATCCTTGGACGCTCTACTCTATCCCACCGCTTGATGACTTTTTGCATACATTGCCCGAGAATCCCGATTGCATATACATTCACGATGTAGCCGTCCTCCCGGCCGCACGCGGCCACAACGCCGCTGGTCTTTTCATAGCGCAAATTTCAAAAGTTGCTCAGAAAGTGCAAATACAGCACCTCGCTTGCGTCTCGGTCTATGGCACTGATGTCTTATGGGCTCGCCTTGGTTTCCGCGTCGTCAGCTCCGAAGAGATTGCGTCAAAGTTGGGAAGCTACGGCGATAGTGCCAAGTACATGGTCGCTGATGGCAAAGTTTGACTGCCATTGATCGGACAATTGAACTGTTACCAAACGTGCGCGGTCTGTGGTCTCACTTATTTGCAAAAATCACTCTGCGTGCCGTGCTCGCCATCAGACGAGGGCAGACTCAGTACCTTCACGCGATTTTCGGGGGAAATCCAATCAAACCAGCAGACGCCGTACTGATAGGTGGGTGAAGTATGTGATGTCGCCCAAGCAGGGTCCTGCGATGCTTCATTTTTTTGCCTAAAGTCATATACACCCCAGTCCAAAAACGTATTAGCTTGTCCCGTCCCGCCAACCCCTTGCCCCGTGAGCCCCACGGCAGTCGCTATGATCTCGCCCTTTTTGACCGCTACTGAAGGACGTACCTCTGTGGTTCGGGAATCCAGAGTTGTCGGCATGGGAAATTTTTCTGCGATCGCTTGAAATTTCGGGGTAAGAGTAAGAAGATGCCCGAGGCGATAGCGTATGCCGCAGGGATCCTCGAATTCAAGAGTGTACTGAATTTCTCCAGCGACAGGATAGCGGGCTCCTGTGACAACCGCGGCGTCAATCGGCGCCACTACCGTAATCTCATCCGGGCGGGAAGTATCAAACCTGAAACCGCCGTGCGCCTTAAAATCTCCGCCACGTATCTGTCCGGGATAGAGAACCGAAGTTGCCTTGCGTATGTCTATGGGAAGATCAAATATAAAAGGGTCGGGACAGGCTGCTTTTTGGTTGGAAACTGCGACGGGCACGTTTTTAGTTGGTGTTGTCGGCACTTCGGTGTTTCGCGGCATTGATACCGGCTCCGTATTTTCTGCTTCTTCTTTGCTCTGCGTGGGGGCGGAAGTATCGGAAGTATTTGAAGTATTGGGAATATCCTTAGGCAATGAATAGAAATATCCGCCCAGTCCAAGCACGACTACAGATGCGAAAACTAAAAGAAGAGTTTGGGCAAAGCCTTTAGAGTGCGCGGTACGCATGGCGCGCATTATAGTCCATTTCGACTCGAATGTTTGGACGACTTATCCGCCGGTAGACAGGATCCAGAACGCTTTTTGCTGCGAGGCGACGCCTCGAAGCGCGGTGCAAAGTATATGATTGCTGATACACGGAACTTAAAAAAGATCATATGGAAGACAAAGAAGCCATTGAAATTTTGAAGAAGATGCTGCAGAAGCATTCGTGTGAGGGTGAAGAGAAAGAGGCGGTGCATACCGCGATCGGTATTTTGGGCTGGACGAAGCTCATCGAGGGGAGAGTGAAGACCATCAAAAAAGCGCGCGAGCGACGTATGCGCGAGGATGAATAATTGTTATGTTAGTGTTTTGCAAAAGACTAGCATAGAGAAACGGTGCCATGTACCGATTCTGCCGTCTTTCAAGCCCGAGAGCGTGATACCATTTACTCATGAATCTGCAGGTAAAGCTAAGGAATGCCGCAGTGTGGGGGATTGGCTGCATTGTTGCGCAAATGCTCGTTCTGACGCAACGAGGCGTTGCCCACTCTGCACTTGATCCATATTTCAGACTTTTTTGGTTTGAATTTGCGGTCATGCTGTCGGTCGTTACGTTTGCAGTGCATATATGGGGATATCGCTACATAGGAGCGAAATATCAGAATAGGGTTTTAGCGTCTGCTGCAAAGTGGATTGCTAATCAATGCCATCTGCTTTGGCATTGCGCTGATGACAGGAATTGCACTTTTCAGTTTTGGGATGGACGATCAGATCATGAACTATGTCATTGGTTTGTTTGTATTGATATTGCTGATTGCTTACATCCCATTTATCTGGGCCATGATACAAATACGAAGGCAAATACCTTCATGGGCGTACCTCGCCCTTGGAGTTCTCGTATTTCCATTCTCCATATGGCAATCTTGGTTGACGATCATTTTTTTGATTCCTTCTATTGCGTTGTTTTTCCGCCTGTCAAAGTCGTAGTGATGACCGAGGGGAGACCTCGGACAGCTTGAGCAATCCCGAAAAACCGGCTCGCGAGAGCCGGTTTTCTGCTGCGCGTTATTTACGCGTCCTTCGGAGGATCAATCTCGCTCGCCTCATCGCTGTTGGGCGGGTCGATCCGCAGATGAATTGTATTCATGGTACAGATTCTTAACGAATAAAGAATCACAGAACCGCGCAACCAAGCTCTACGAGCGGGTCTCGCGATTCACGCATGGAGCATAGCCTCGGCGGGATGAAAGGTGCGTGAACGTGGAAGGTTAACGACCAAGTGCATTCTTTGCTGTATAGGCATTTAGCACGTATAGTGATGGTACGGTAGTGAGGTCGCGCCAAAGGGCGCGCTTGTCGAGGCGGCGCTACCCTCCATTGTCAGCCAGTCAATAATTTCGCAATCACTATGAGCGACGAAAACCCGTCTTCAGCTCCAGCCCCGACTCCTGAGCCGAAGCCAGAAACACCTCAGGCATAATTGCTCGAGATTGGTGAATGATCACCACACACATCCCGCCGTAAGGCGGGATCTGCGATAGGGCATGGTACAGTGTGTTGATTATTCAGATCAACACACACGTTTGCATATGGCAAAAGGAATGAACAGCAGGAAAGAGGTGAAGAAACCGAAGAAGAACAAAGACAAAAAGAAGAAATAGTCTTCGATAGAAAAGACCTCGCGAGAGGTCTTTTTCTTGTTGATTGGAGCCAGATACGGTAGCTTCTGGGGATGGCCGCGGAAACGATAGTACGATTTGAAGATGTGTCGTATGAATACGGCGCCCAAAAGCACATTTTGGACGAGGTTTCTTTTGGTGTGCGGCGCGGTGCGAAGATCACGCTCATGGGTCAAAATGGCGCGGGGAAGAGTACACTGTTTGGTTTGATAACGAAAGCAATTCAGCCCGAATCCGGAGAGATTCATATCGAAAAGGGGCTCTCGATCGCGATTGCGCGGCAGGTGATACCCCGGAGTGAACTGAACCTCACGGTGCGTGACTTTTTTCAGAAGTGCTTTACTCAACCCGCCCTCGCCCCTCCTGCGCATAAAGCTTCGGGCGGGCGCAGCAAGGCTTCGGCGCGGCAAGGGAAAATATATGACATTGATTTGCGTATCGATGCGGTTCTCGAGATCGTTAATTTGGTCGGGCACGAAAAGGTGCATGACCGCGTCGTCAAATCATTCTCCGGCGGCCAGCAGGCGCGCCTCCTCTTGGCCTCGGCCCTGATCCAAAGCCCCGATCTCTTGCTCCTCGATGAGCCGACCAACAATCTCGACAAAGCGGGCATCGCGCACCTCACCGAATTTCTCGTCGCGTACCAAAAGACCGTCATTGTCATTTCGCACGACGCGGATTTTCTCAACGCATTCACACACGGAGTTTTGTATCTCGACGTGCACACACACAACGTAGAACAGTACGCGGGCAACTACTTCGACGTGGTCGCGGAGATCAGCGCGCGCGTGGAGAAGGAGCGGATGAAGAATGCGCAGCTCCAGAAAACAATCATTGCCAACAAAGAGCAGGCGAATAAATTTGCCAAGAAGGGCGGCGGGCTCCGCCTCGTCGCCAAGCGCATGCGCAATAAAGCCAGCGAGGCCGAGGAGGCCATGGTGGAAGTGCGCCGTGAAGACAAAACAATAAAGTCATTCACGATACCCGTGCAGGAAAATCTTTCTGGAGAGTTGCTGCATATCACCGCCGTTAAAACGATCAGAAATTATAAGCCGGTCGTTCGCAAAAAGAAGATCTCACTGCGCAAAAATGAGCACCTGCTTTTGAAAGGTCCCAACGGCATCGGCAAATCCACGCTTCTTGAGGCGATCGCCCATAACGAGGCTGAGGGGACGAAGATTACGCCTGGCGTCCGAGTAGGGTATTACCGACAAGATTTTTCAAATCTCGATTTCGAGGCCAGCGTTTATGACGAACTTATGGCGGCGATGGACAAACAAGTGGAGGAGCGATTGCGCACCGTAGCGGCGGGCTTCCTCATCTCGAGCGAGCTCATTCACGCCGAGATTGGCCACTTATCGGAGGGGCAAAAAGGACTGGTCGCTTTTGCGCGGCTCGTTTTGCTCCAGCCCGGGCTACTCATTCTCGATGAGCCAACCAATCACATCAATTTTCGCCACTTGCCCGTCATCGCGAAGGCGCTCGATGCGTATCAGGGTGCGATGATTCTCGTCTCGCACGTGCCAGAATTTGTCGCCAGGATCCGTATCGACGATGTGCTTGATCTGGAGAAATGAAGTTCCTCGCAGCAAGCTGCGAGGTATCTGCGGAATTCTTCGTAGCCGCCAACCCTACTTCGCTAAAGCTACGAAGGGTTCTCTAGCCATCATCCCCGCGGCAAGCTGCGGGGCATTCGGCGTAGTAGAATAAAAAAAGACGCTACACTCACTCGTTTAATACACGCCGGGAATAAATTTGTACGGTGTCGTGTGCGTGTACGGCTCATACTCAGGATTTGAGTACAACATAAAGTTATCCTCGCGCTCGGATCGGATCCAGTACAGGAAGAAGATCATCATAATCGCGAGCCACTCAATGCCGCCCGAGAGTCCCACGAGTTCGAGTGCAAAAAACATGCACGCCTCAAGCATGTAATTGGGATGGCGGATGACACTGTAGAAAAAAGACGTACGCACGCCCTTGTCGGCCATCAAGTCAAACATCGTGCCGAGATTCCAAATAGAGAGCATGTAGAGGAGATTGAAAACGAAGCCGAGGACGAGCATAAGATAGAGCGCGGGACCGGCGGTGATGATGGGAGAGGGGCCGGTGAAGCTCGGCACCATATGCCAGATCACCACACCCAAGAGCGGATAGCAGAAGGCGTTGGTGAGCCAGCCGGTTATGGTGAAGTCGAGATTGCGGATGAATTGGCCCCACAAAATGCTCACAACGGAATAGCCGTAGCCGAGGAGCACCCCGACCACCGTAAGTGCCCACATGATGTATTTGCTCGCGGCAAAAAATTCTTCCATCGATTCTGGATAGCCAATGAGCTGCGCCGCGGCGATGTCGCCGATGAGAAAAGAAATGAGCGTGGTCGCAAAAAAGTAGACGATGACAAGGTGCAGTGCCCACATGATAAATCCGCGTTTCCAGCCCACCTGTTTGATTACACCCACCTTTTTGCCTGCCCCGAGCTCTGCTTGCGGTGAGTGCATCGAATCCGTCGTGGGGTATGAGATTGCGCGCCAGAATGCAAGAACGGGCGAGCGTCGTCGCCACAAGAGATACACATAGTAGAGAGCAGCAAAAATGCCCCACACGTATGGCAGATATGGATCGAACGACACGAATGCGCCGGGATTTGCAAGGTTGATTAAATATGCGCCGACTCGGAGCGGCATCATTCCCATGAACCATACGAACGGAACACCCACTAATACGTTGATGAGCCACCACAGCGGCGTTTAAAATAGTAGACGAGCGTATACGAGAGCAAGGCCGCGATGATGAGCGCAGTCTCGATGCCGCTCACCCACGCGCTGTCAAACACGACTGCCTCGCGTACTGCAGAAAGTCCGATACGCAATTGCGAAGGATCGGCATGGATGATCGCTGTCTTGCCCTCTGTGCGTTCGACCGCTGCCATGCCAACAGTCGTTTTCTGATTATACGTGAATCGGTAGAGCGGCAGCGTATCGCCCGGCGAGAGCGTGCTCACATCGCCTTCTATAACGGCGCGCCTCTCATCGAGCGTCTCAACGAGCGGTAGGTGGCGGGTAAAGGCCGCGTGGAGCGGCGCGATAATCGCGAGCACGAGAAGCAGGAGAAGTGCCGTCTCAAACAAAATGCCGCATATTTTGCCCGCTATTCTCATATGCGGAGGAGCATACCAATTTTTCAAAAACAGCGCTCTCACTGTAGAATCAACCAATGTTTCTTTTGCTTCAGATGGCAGCGATACTCATTTCGTACGTCGTGCTGTATTTTGCCTTCCCGTGGTTTTTTCGGACGTCTCAGAGGGTGCCGGGCCAACAATTCCTCCGCTCTCTTTTCACGATAGTGGTACTGATGGCCATTATTCTCGCTATCGCATTCAATGTGCCGAACGATTTTTGGGCCAACCGTATTCAACACGCGTTTCTGGGGGCATTCATAATGTCTTTTATCTGTTTTCGCGCGGTCAAAGATACGGGCGTGTCCATCGATCCGATTCGCTTCTTTCTCATCAGCGGAATGCTTGTCACAACGCTCGGCGTAACGGGCGAGATGCTGGAATTTTTCTTTCACTCGCTGGGCTATCATGTATTCTCGTATTCCATCGAGGATACCTGGTGGGATCTTCTCAGTAATGCGGTGGGCGCGACAATTGGCGGCCTCCTCTTCGCTCCGTTCATCCCGTTAGAAAAAGCGGACTCTGGCGTCGAGTAATCAAAGTAGATGATATGGAGAGTAATGGACGCAACGCACGCTCGCCTCGGAATTCCAGCGTCCGCGTCCTTTTTCTAACGGGATTCATTTCCTCGAAGCGATAAGTATGCAATTATGTATTTGTACTAGACCCTATCACCTAAAACCCATCTCACTATGGATCTCACCAAAGTACCCAAACAACTGTGCGAAAACATCAGCGTTGCATTTTCCCAGGAATATTTTGTAATGGCAATGCTCGCGGGCGAACAGGCCAGCGTTTTTGCGCTCACACCGCAGCACATGAAGCGCCTCTCGCAGTATCTTTCGCATCAAATGGGGGAGTATGAAAAAAAATTTGGCACCGTGAATGCCGAGTGGGTGCCGGGGATGCAGAGCCCGATTCAGACGAGCGATCTCAAAGGTCCGAAAGAAACGTAATATGGGCACCGTTTTATTCTCCGTAAACTGACAACTATCAACTCACAACTGCTTCTGCATGCACATACAGATTCCGCACAAGTTTTTTAGGCCCGAGGCTCTCTCGCGCGTGAAGAATGCGATCGTCGAAGCAAAAACGCAGATGGGAGACAAGGGTACAATTGACGAGGAGCGCTGGGAAGGCAACACCTTGCACTTCGCGGTTTCCGGGCAGGGTCAAAAAATAAGCGGTACCTTGGAAGTGAAGGACAAGGAATTTATTCTCGATGCGAAACTACCGCTCATGCTACGGCTTTTTGAGGGCAAGATCGAAAAAGCGATCAAAGAACAGGCGTCCCAGATGCTCAAGTAGCCTCCTGGGGGTGCCCCTTGTCAAAACTCGCGGCTGGTGGGAGTATGGTGGTCATGCTCAAATACATTGTCGGTGCAGTGGTGGTTGTCGTGGTTTTAGGGGGAGCTTATTATGTGCTTTTGATGCCAAAATCAGGCGCGCCAGCGCAAGAAACGGTTACCACCGCCCCGCAAACGGGGGCAATGGCGACCTCCACCTACGCCACTTCCACTTACTCAGTCATTTATCCGTCTTCCTACACCAAGGACGAGGCCTATGCCTACG
>Ga0209542_10018211_pt1 | contig 11393 bp, 6 predicted proteins | sample RifCSPhighO2_01_FD_184028 | JGI IMG/M metagenome (GOLD analysis project Ga0209542, IMG submission 184028) | Soil microbial communities from Rifle, Colorado - Rifle CSP2_plank highO2_0.1 (SPAdes) (version 2) | ecosystem: Environmental > Terrestrial > Deep subsurface > Rock core/Sediment ...
GATACGTTACAAAAGATTGAAGGGGTTTTCTTCAGTATGGATTCCCGGCGTTGATCATGCAGGATTTGAGACGCAGTTTGTCTATGAAAAATATCTTGCGAAACAAAAAAAATCACGAATGGATTATGATCGTGATACGCTCTATAAAAATATTTTTCAATTTGTGCATGATAATTCAGGTCTTATCTCAAAACAATTTAAAAAATTAGGATTTTTGGCTGATTGGAGTCGTAGCGTATTTACATTAGACGAACACGTCGTACACCGTATATTTGAAACATTCAAGAAAATGCATGAGGAAGGACTGATATATCGTGATACCTATATGGTGAATTATTGTGTCCACTGTGGTACTACTCTTGCTGATCTTGAGATTGTACACAGTGAACGAAAAGATCCACTCTATTATATACGGTATTCGCTTGTTGAGGATGAAAAATCATATATTGTTGTTGCCACGGTGCGACCAGAGCCGATTTTTGTGGATACGCACCTTGCAGTAAATCCAAAAGACACAAAAAACAAAAAATACATAGGAAAAAAGGTATTTAATCCATTAACCCACTCAGAAATGGATATTATTGGAGATGACTTTGTTGATCCTTTGTTTGGCACGGGGATTGTCAAACTCACTCCTGGTCATGATCCACATGATTTTGACATCGCTCGCGCACAAAAGCTTCCGATCGTTGAAGCCATTGATTGGAATGGAAGGATGCGATCAAATGGAGGAAAATATGCGGGGATGAAAGTACGGCGCGCGCGTGAAGAAGTCGTCAAAGATTTAATCACTCATCATCGTATTGACCGCGTTGATACAGACTATACTCACACGGTTGGTTGTTGTTATAAATGTGGACGAGTTTTGGAACCTTTAATACTGCCAAATTGGTTTATCAAGGTTGAAAAACTCAAAAAACCAGTGATTGAGGCGGTGAAAAAAAATAAAGTAAGATTTTATCCTGCACACTATAAAAGACAAATACTTGATTGGTTGAATATCATGCATGATTGGCCCATCAGTAGACAGATTGTGTGGGGTATAAGAATTCCTGTATGGTATAGAGTAGGTACAGATACTCATGATATTTTTGTTTCATGGATAGATACTGCTGGAGTATTACATCAGGGAGATGTTTGTTCTTTTCTAAAAAAAGGAATCACCGTAAAAAAGATACGACAGGGATTGCAAAAAATATCTGCAAGAATTGACGCTCCGTATATCATTTCTTTTGAAGAACCTTCAGGGAATGACGAGGAAGTATATCTTCAGGAAACCGATACATTTGACACATGGTTTTCATCTGGTCAGTGGACATTGGTTACTCTTCAAAAAGAGGAATATGACAGGAGGTATCCGACTGATATGATGGGTACTTTATCAGATATCTTACGATTATGGATTTCTCGTATGATCATGTTTTCTCTCTACGTCTGCGACGAAGTTCCTTTTAAGAATGTCTATCTGTGGTCTATGGTCGCTGATTCAAAGGGAATGAAAATGAGTAAAAGCCGTGGTAACGTGGTTAATCCTCTTGATATGATTGACAAGTATGGCGCTGATGCCATGCGTGCAAGTTTAGTGTTTGGCACAGGACAAGGAAGTACCGTGATTTTTTCAGAAGACAAAATACGAGGTATGAGAAATTATGCGAATAAAATATGGAATATAGGGAGGTTTATTTCTCTTAATATAAAAAATAAAATATTAAATATAAAAAATACAAATGAAAAATTAAAAAGTAAAAATTACCATTCAAAATTAAAAGCTCAAAAAAAACACCTTCTATCTGTTTTAGAAAAAGAATTTAAAAGTGTGAAAAAACAGTATCATGCGGCGATGGGGAAGTATCAATTCTCTTATGCCTTTGGATTGTTGTATGAATTTTCATGGCACCGTTTTGCTGATCATTATATTGAAGTATTGAAAGATGATGTTCAATCTGGTAATATAGAGGTTGTTACCTGTTTGTATGATGTGTATACTGATATTTTGAAATATCTTCATCCTTTTATGCCGTTTGTGACAGAGGCAGTATGGAAAGTGCTGGAAGGAGAAGAAACATCACTATTAGATCAGAGTTTTTAATTTTTTTATATTTTATTTTTTATATTTGATTTTTTTCCCTTATGGTTAAACGCACGTATCAACCAAAAAAAAGAAAGCGCATGAGAAAACATGGGTTTATGACACGGATGCATTCCAAAAAAGGTCGCCTTACATTAGCACGACGACGGATGAAGGGGAGGAGACGTCTGACAGTATAAACATATGCTTACTCCCAACTTCTTCAACACGATTTTGATTTTTCCTTTTATCAATATTCTTCTTTTTTTATATAATGGATTTTTGTTGTTGCGTATTCCTTTTGCATTTGGATTTTCTATCATTGCGTTGACTGCACTCATCAGATTTGCCCTTCACCCCTTTTTTCATAAGCAGACCATGATGGCGCGCAAAATGGCAGAGATCAAGCCTCAACTTGATCATTTATCCAAAAAATATAAAGCTGATAAACGAAAACTGCAAGAGGAGCAGATGAAGTTGTATAAAGAGATGGGGGTAAATCCCGCATCAGGATGTGTGTTCGCATTGATTCAAATGCCTATATTTATAGCCTTATATCAGGTATTGTCTATTTTTTTCATCAATGGAGGGACGACTAAATTAGTAGGACAGGTGAATAAGATCGTCTATTTTCAATTTTTGAAAATTTCTGCAATTGATCCGATGTTTTTTGGGATCAATCTTGGCATTGCTCCGTCGCATTTTCAAAAGTATGGATGGTATTATCTTATCATTCCTGCACTAACTGCTTTTTTGCAATATATGCAAGTGAAAGTCTCAACGACATCATCAACTGTCTCTGGAAAAGCAGTCGTTGTACAGAAAAAAGAAAGCACTGAAGACACTAAAAAGAATAAGTCTGATATGCAGGGGATGATGAATACGCAGATGAAATACATCTTTCCATTGATGATCGGATGGTTCTCATATACGTTGCCTGTTGGTTTATCATTGTATTGGAATATTTTTTCATTATTTAGTATACTTCAAGCGACGAAAAAAGTAGACATATAATCTATGGATAAAAAAGATATTATTCAAAAAGAATCAGAAGAACTTTTAGCGCAGTTGAAGTTCCATACTTCGGTTGAAGTCATTAAGAATGATAACGTGTACACCGTCGGTATCAAAACCGAAAATGATGCGCCACTCGTGATTGGTAAATATGGCGAGACGTTGAACGCAATACAAAGAGTGTTGGAAGCCATACTCTATAATCAGTGCAATGAGAAAGTAGAGCTTGTGGTGAATGTCAATGATTATCGCGAGAAGCAAGTGGAGCGATTGGAAGGAATTGCTGAGAATGTAGCGGCGCGCGCGAGAGAAGAAAAGAGCCCAGTTCCTCTTCGTTCTTTTTCCGCGTATGAACGTAAGATCATACATGAATATATCGCTCGTGTTCATCCAGACATCACTTCATACTCTGAAGGTGAAGACGCCGATCGGATTCTTATAGTTGCGGTGAAAAAGACTGAAACTACTTCTTAATTGAAATCTTAAAAAATCAAATATGGTATGAAACTCATACATTAAAAGACTTCATATACCGCTTTCAGATGAAATTGCAACAACATGCTTCATCTGTAAGCGGCATAACCCTTCGTACGTTCATTTTGCTTTGCAAACTGAACTACGATGGGTATACTTTCAGAATATCGTGGAGATAGAGATAGATTAACAGATTTTCTACCTATGAAATTAAGTGGTTTGCGGCAAAACCAGTCGCCGTGCGTAGTTTTACGAACAAGTATGGCATAGAGGTGTGCATCAGATTGCCATAGAAAATTTGGTTGATTTTCTTCTTTGAGCGAATGTTTCTTTACTTCACTTACATAATCTTATATAATCATTCATAGTCAAATTGTAAACCATTATATGTTACTATCAGCTTATCTTGACAATAGATTAAAAATCGTTTCAGGTAGCGTCATATCACTTTTGACGACTATTGATGAACTCAAAGGTCGCTGGGCGGCTTCTGTCAATCTTCATCCCCAAACACTGGGAAGATTGAAGCAATCAGTGTTGATTACTTCAACAGGTGCCTCCACTCGCATTGAAGGCGCAAAACTTGAAGATCACGACGTTGAAAGACTCATACAAGGTCTTTCTGTCAAAAAATTTAGAGATCGGGATATTCAGGAAGTCAGAGGTTATTATGAACTGCTTGCAAAGATTTTTGATTCATGGAAAACGTTGAAATTCACCGATGGGACCATAAAACATCTGCATAAGGAGCTTTTAAAATATGTAGACGAGGCATATCATAAAGGAGAATATAAGACAAAAGAGAATCAAGTGCGGATGATTGATGCAGAAGGCAATATTATAGGCACAGTATTTGACACAACGCCTGTGTATTTGACGTCCATTGAAATGCATGAGTTGATTCAGTGGATACAAGAAACGCTGCGAGAAAAAAAATATCATCCTTTGCTAATTATGAGCAATTTTGTCGTTCAATTTTTGAAGATTCATCCATTTGAAGATGGCAACGGGAGGTTATCGCGGATTCTCACCAATTTACTCATGCTTCAGTCAGGGTATGTCTATATAGCTTACATCTCTCACGAAAAGCTGATAGAAGAGAATAAGGTAGAGTATTATTTGGCTTTGCGCAACAGCCAAAAAACATTCAAGACAGATCTTGAAGACATTACTCCATGGCTCATATTTTTTTTACAAGTGATTTTAAAACAGTCTCAGATGGCGATTGATCTGATTTCAAAACAGTCTATAGAACAGATTTTATCATACAAACAACTGATGGTATGGAAATACTTGCAAAAAGTTCATGAAGCGGCTCCGGGCGAAATTGCGATGCAAACAAGCATTGCCCGTTCAACGGTGAATCAGATACTTAATAAATTGCTTAAACTTCATACAGTGGAACGTATTGGATCAGGCTCCAGTACACGATATCGGAAGATATAAAAATCTAAATAGTGGTTTGACTTTGATATAAAGTTATGATAAATACAAAAAATACTAATAAACGCTTGCTTTTTGATATTTCATATAGTATCATACGTTTATGATAAGAACGACGGACCGTGTATCCGGCACCGCGCGTCTTAAGCTACATATCTCACAACTACTCCTTTTTTGTCCTTCCTCTTGTATCTACAAAATTTATATGCTACAGTTTTCTTAAAGAGAAGCAATTATACATTGAAAAAAAACTATGGCGAAAATGAATAATCCAGAAAATCCGCAAGAACAAACATCTAATATAGAAATACGATTGAGTGAAGAAAGCGTGCGAGAAATTGGATTAGCAGTTGGAGGAGAAGTCGCAAAACAATTTGCTTCAAAAAAAGAAGGTATCACAGAAGAGCAGAAAAATAACTTACAAAAATTCTTTCAAGCGATGCGAGGTAAATTTACAAATTTTAGCGATGAAGAAAAGTTTTATGACAGGATATATAACTCAATTAGAACCGATGATGAATTACTAATAGTTAAAAATGATATTGAAAGAAAATTAACGAATGAAGAAAAAAATAATATTGATGTAAATGAAGCATTGAAATTATGTGTTCAATCTGGTCTTTCACAAGAATCCGTAAGAAGTCAAATAGTTACAGAATTAAGACGATACATGACTATTAGGGATGATGAATTAGACTTATTTTCAAAAGATGGGATTATCTCCTTATTAGATGAAGATGGCAATCTTCCAGATAGAGCAAAAATTAAATTAAAAAGAACCGCACTTAAGTTAATTAACCAATTGTTTGCTCCAGTTGATGCAGATCCTGAGAAAATGTTTCAAGAAAGCTATAACGAATATCATGAAGGTGTAGCATATAGATATTTAAAACGGATCATCATTAATCTAGATGAAGATGTAAGAAAAGTTAAAGGTGTGGATGAAAGTGTTTCGGAATTCATTCAGAAGGGAATCTTGCAGGAAGTATCTCGCGAGAGAGAGCTTCGCGAACTGAGTCATAACATTGATATTTGGATGAAAGTGATCACCGGACCAAAGGAATTGATACAGCAAGTGGCGCGGTACAATCTATCTTCCCTTACCGCTCCTTTGACAAGCGAGACAGGAGGTAAAATAATCTCTGTAGCCATAAATGAACTTGAGAGATTTTTGCAGTTTGATATGGGTATTAATCAAAACCAAGTGAGACCCGGTCTTTTTGCCAGCGGTCAAAATACTCAAAAATTTTTTCTTGAGAGTGCTGATAGAGAAAAATTAAAAAAAGGATTAATAAAGCGAATAAAGGCTTTGCAAGAACAGAGTAAAAAACCTACAAGTACAGCAAAGGTTGACACTGCAGGTGTGCAAGATCATGATTCTGAAAGTTTATCAGATTTTAATGATGAGGATAAATGGGAGATTGATAGGGCCCTCAAATACGCGAATATGACATCGTGTCTGACGAGCATGAGGGTTTTTGAGATCTTGGCAACAGGAACACCTCATAAGGAATTTCATGGAAGCCTTTTTTATGACATGTTGAAATTTTTTAACCCGAGTTGGTATTGGAGAATGGGAAGAGGTTCATTGCACAAAACCATGCACGCTCCAGAACTGTATGAGATTAAAATTGACACGGCTCCTCAGATCTCTTTTTGGCGAAGAATATTCACTCCCAGTAAATGGAAGTACTGGAATCCTGAAAAAGAAAAAGAAAAGGCAGATATTAATTTTCAGCAAGAAAAATATGAGTCTCTTAATGATATGGAAAAAGATTGGTTGTTACAATCTTCAGAATTCAAAAAACTACTCAATATTTTTGGTATGGGTGGTCTCGCGTCTCGTTGGAGTTATCGTGGAGCTGGTTTTAGTTCAACATACGATAAAATTTTACGGTTTGATACGACTTTGAAGGATCATTTTAACAAAGTGAAAGGATATAAAATGTCTGATAACTGGACAAAAACTTATGAGATTTTATCTGAAAGAGTTGGGGCTGGCGCCCGTTTCTTTTTTGATGCTGAAAGAGCGAAAGAATTTGTTAAAGAAGAGTTAAAAAATCACTCGCGAAAATCAGATACGAAAAAACCAAAAAAATTCGCTGAAGATAAGTTAAGAATTCATTTGGGAATGACTGAAATTGAATGGAAAAAAATGAGTAAAATTCAAAAGAAAACCTTTATTGATGAATATCAAATGGGGACGGAAAATACAGTAATAATATGTGAATTAGATGGTGAAGAATATACGTATTCTACACTACTTAAGAAATGGAACGAAGACGAATGGAAAAAAATTAGTAAAGCACAGAAGGAACATATTGAAGATGAGTATCAAAAAGGCAAAAAATATAGAGAAATTGTCTGTACAGCCGATGGCAAAGATTATACATATTCTGAACTTTTGGAAGCGCGTACGTTAGTTTTGCGAGGAAGTAATTTTTATGCCCTGCTTCAAAGATCGCCTATTGATTTTTTAAATAACATAAATCAAATGGCGCCAGAAATCCTGCCAAAAGAATTTGGCGGAATTACTCTCAAAGTTGATGGAGAAGATTGCGATATTATTGATTATATCAATTTTGATAGTAGCTCTGATATTTTTAAAAATCTTCATGCAGATGAGAAAAACAAACTCCAACTACATCAAAAAAGACTTATTAGTAGTTTTGGTGAAAAAAACATAGGATGCCTTCAGAAAATAAATAAATTTTATAAAAGTGTATTTGCTCTGGGTGCTCAAGCTTTAGGAGTTGTGGAGATAGATGGAGAGATTCAATCTAAAGATAAGGGAAAAATCATTGAGTGGATATATGGTGAGTTTGCAGATGCTTCTGAAAAAGTCAAATTAAGAAACGGGGTTCGTATGGAAAAAGCAGATATAAATGATATAAATAAACAGGGACTATCTGATTTACTTTTTTCAGAAAATCAAAATAGTCAAGGTCTTATTCCTTATTTTCAAGCATATATTGGCAACGAAAAAAGCGAGTTTGGAAATGATGCTAAAGACTTGGGTGATGTAAAGTTGGGTAATGCAAAGGACGGATTTTTTTACCGTATGGCTCGGACATGGTATAATGATATGGGTCATAACATGCATCCAAATACCGCTGATATTGACTGGCGATATGTTCTCCAAGAGATGGGAGAAAAAGCAGGTGAAAATACTATAAGGAGATTATGGGGAGATTTGCATGGATGGAACGAAATTACTAAAAAACTTGCAAACTTAGATCATATGTTAATGGATGCGGCAAAGAGCCATAAACTTGATGAAATAGAAAAACTACATCATGAAATTCATACTCTTGAAGGTATCGGGCTTGACGCAAAACGAGCAAATTACTATATTGCTACTATAGTAGGCCGATATTTCAGAGAAAATTCCGTTGCACGCATTCCATTTTTCATTGGAAAAGCATACGAATTATTGAATGCAAAAACAGTGTCATTATCAAGGCTACATGCGGAAGGAAATAGAGGAGCCATGACAATGGATGCTGACGAGATTAATGCCTATTTCAGGCGCTTGGCGTATAGCCATGCGATCGGGTTTGAGGGTCCATGGTCGTTTCAGATGCTTTCTCGGGCAGAGCGGGTTGATACTGCCAAAATATGGGTGACAGATTTTATACCAAATACAACTGTGTTATTAGGGCTGTTTTCTATAATAAAATGGATTCAAAATTCACTTAAAGAAATGATGGGGGGAAATAAATAACCTACTTATGTTTGGCAGGTTTATTTATGGTATTATAAAATTATGAAGATGTTTTTCTTCAGTTTAATCATAGCTTTTTTTTTCTTTATCAATAGTTCGGTTATTGTGTTTAGTCAGTCGGCTACTATTCCAGGAACAGGCGGTGCGGTAAGCATATCTGTTCCTGGGCAATCAAATAATTCTCAGAGTGAACAACAGAAAGCAGACGAAAAAGGAATTGAGGCTTTAAGCAGTTCAGTAGAAGATTTTATTAAAGAAAAGGATGTTGGATGTGGGAAAGTAGGTCAGAAATGTTGTACAAAAGCATTTTTACAAAATGTACAAGTATATCCCAATAATTCAGAAATAAAAGTACATTTTACAATAGATTGGCTACTTAATCTTCTTAGGAAAAAAGGGCTAATTGGAGCTAATAATACTGATACTAATACTCAAATACTGAAAGATCTCCCTGAATTCGGACTTGCATGTGTTGATGACAGTTATCCAAAGTATGCTGATCCGGAAAATCCTAATCCCAATGCATGTTTTTGTAGTGATCACCCTTTTAAGTTACAAGAGTTATGCAGTAAAATAGGAGAGCCAAATAAACCTTCAAACGAGCGGAATCAATGTGAAATCGAAAGTAATAATGCTATATGGACAGCGATTGGTCCCATTGATTTTACTTTACAGGGATTTGTAAAAGATGTCCTGATGAAGTGGGGTATTGGGTTGGCTGGAACTTTGGCGTTGTTGTGTATCATTTACTCTGCGTTTGTGATGCAGACGTCAGGCGGTAATCCTGAAAAGCTTAAGAAAGCAAAGGAGCGTTTGACTGCGTGTATTGTCGGACTTCTGCTTATTATTTTCTCAGTATTTATCTTGCAGATAATAGGAGTAGACATTCTTCAGATACCGGGATTTTCAAAATAAATAAATTATTAATTCTTTTGACTCTGTTGTTCTATTTGTTTTTGACGTGCAAGTGATGCAGCTTCCGCTTGAGTCTGTTTTAGTCCTTCACCGAAGAAAGGTATTTTACCGCCAACCCATCGTCTTAACCCAGGCATCGCTAATGATAATGAGCCAAATTGAGATAATAATCCTAATCCTCCACCAACAACAGCCCCGGCACCAGCAAAAAATACGCCAGGTCCAAACCCAAGACCGGCAACTCCTTTGATGCCTAATAATTCTTTTACCGCTTTAACGATATTAGGGATTATAAGAATTATACCTAATCCTAATAGTGTAGCAAAAGACTTTGGATCAACAGAATATAAGAATGGCGGTTGAAAAATCCCTCCTTTTGATAGAGCGATATTTGAAAGAGCGTGTCCAACTAATATGAGAATGACAACAATCGGAAATGTAAATAATTCACCCATCAAACTTTTGATCCAAAAGGAAAAAACATTTTTTCCAGGGATAGCGTCAAAAAGCAAGAAGATAGGGGCGAATATAATAAGAATAATACTTTTTAGATATGCGATAAGCAACATAAAAAAAATCCTAAACATAAAAAACAAGAAAGTAAAGAGTAATAAAGCAGTGATTATCCATCCTAAAAAAAAGCCACCCCATTTCCATTCTAAAATCCCCGCAAGAAGCATAGTGATCAACGCTGTTGCATTACCTGGAGAAAATCCAGCAATAGTAAAATCTTCAAATGCACTTATACCCTTTTTAGCGATAGCAATTTTTTTAACCTTGCTGTAAAGAAGCAACGATCCTAATGGCGCTATAATCCCTGCAAGTAGACTTCTCATATAATCTGGGACTAATCTTGCCATAGCGAATCCAGCATCATTAAGCGATATTGGCGGCCATAGTTGATTCATTCCAGAGGTAATATATTTATTTTGTAGGTCATTTACATTCCCTAAATTCAGAGATTTAACATTGCTTAAGATAGAAATACTTCCTGCGATGAGGACATACATCAAATCAATCAACAACCCTGCGATCGCAAAAGAAAAAGTGATTAAGATCAAAGATATGACGATTTTCGGTAATGAATTTTCAAGACTGATCACGGTTTGAGGGTTTAATTTCATGCGAAACATAATCATAAAGCCGATGGCGATCAAAACAAGAACCAAAATTAAATACGCCACATTGCGGAATGCCTTCCATATTTCAATCATGGGCTTTATAGACGCAAACCCAATGCCCTCGGCCGCGTAGGCTTTCGGAAGCAGTCCAGTATTGCCGAGCGAATACGCGATATACTGCACTCCAGACGCGGGAGGGTTGGCGTATGGCATCACGATCAAATTGCTTACAAAACCAAACAGGCTGTGATTGAAGTTCTCATCCGCATCCGCAGGATTATCCGTACATGCCTCGCCGATAGCGCCACACAGCATGGCGCGATATACACCGATCGCCGCCTTGCCTGCGTCGTCTTTCTGATATTGTGGGTCGTTGATGACTCTATATATCTCGGCGCGTTGGTTTTTCGTAGTCTCTTCAGGATCAATGCGTATTTTATCCTTATTGGCGATTGAGGTAAAAAGCGCAATGACAGCGAAAAATACGATTATAACAAGGACTGCTTTGGTGATTGAGCTTGAGATTTTATGTATAGTTTTTTTTATATTCATGTAATCTTATTATAAAGACTTTTATTGTCATTTGTCAAATACGATTCAATTTTTATCCGTAAGCGCATTTTTATTAAGCCCC
>Ga0209542_10018212_pt1 | contig 11392 bp, 11 predicted proteins | sample RifCSPhighO2_01_FD_184028 | JGI IMG/M metagenome (GOLD analysis project Ga0209542, IMG submission 184028) | Soil microbial communities from Rifle, Colorado - Rifle CSP2_plank highO2_0.1 (SPAdes) (version 2) | ecosystem: Environmental > Terrestrial > Deep subsurface > Rock core/Sediment ...
CGCGCGTCGAACAGCTTCTTGATGCGCGGGGGGAGGTCTTCGGTGCGCAGAAGCGTGCCGAACATCTTCGCACAGAGCTTCTTCGCGTCCGGGTCGTCTTTCCCGAGCCCCAGTCCGAAGACGCGGTCAGCGTCGAGCAGTCCCGCCTTGAGCTCGGCGGAGGAGAGGTCCTGCGCGTTCTTCATCATTTCCCACACGACCGCGAGCGCGCCCGGCGTGTCGAGGTCGTCGTTGAAGCGCTCATGCCAGCGCATCTGATATTTTTCGGGCGCGTGTGAGGGCTCGACATCGAGCGAGTCGACGGAATTCCGCAAACGCAGGAATGCTGTCTGCGCCGCCTCGAGCGCGGTCCAGGTGAAATTCGCCGGCGTGCGGTAGTGCGCGCCGAGAAAGAGATAGCGGGCCGCGAGCGGATGAAAACCACGTTCCAGTATTTCGGACAGGTACACGACATTGCCCTCGGACTTCGCTATTTTCTCGCCTTCAAGCTGGATGTGCGCACGGTGCATCCAGAAGCGCGAGAGCGGCTTCTTGCCGGTGACGGATTCGGATTGCGCTATCTCGTTGTTGTGATGAACGGCTATGTGCTCGATGCCGCCCGTGTGAATGTCGATCTGCTCGCCTAGGGTCGCACGTATCATCGCGGAACACTCGATGTGCCATCCGGGAAAGCCCTTGCCCCACGGCGAGTCCCAGCCGATACGCGGGTCGAGCTTCCAGAGCGCAAAATCGGTGGGATTGCGCTTCTCGCTGTTTCCCGCGACGCGCGCGCCTTCCTGTTGTCCTTCGGTACGTATCTCCCCGAGCGCCCCGTACCAGGGGAAGCGCGACGTGTCGAAGTACACGCCATCTTTGATAAGGTACGCGTATCCTTTTTCCTCAAGCGTTTTTACCATCGCTATCTGGGCTGGAATATGGTCGCTGGCGCGGGGGAACGTTATTGCGCCGGTGTCGATATTCAGCCGCTTCAGATCCGCCAGGAACTGTCCTGTGTATTTCTCGGCCAGCGTGCGCATGTTGTCGAGCGTGGGCTCGAGTCCCTCGCGCTTTAGCCCCTTGCTCATCTTGTCCTCTCCTTCGTCGGCGTCGGAGGTGAGATGCCCGACGTCCGTAATGTTGACCGTCTGCTTGACGCTGAAGCCGTTGTATTCGAGGGTCCGGCGCAAGATATCGGCAAACACGAAAGCCGAAAGATTGCCGATGTGCTGCACGCCGTAGACCGTCGGCCCGCAGTTGTACATGCGCACGGTGCGCACGTGCGGCGGAAGGGTGAATTTTTGTTTGGCCTTGCCCAGCGTGTTGTACAAATAGAGCGGTGTACCGGAGACCTCCTCGTCCATCAAGTAGTCCCAAAGTTCCCTCAAGCGCATACCCCTTACAGCCATTTCTTGTGCCTGAAATAAATGATCATGCACGCGCCGGTGACCACGACGGCACCGAGAATTATCCAGAAGTCGTACGGCAAGCCGCGGATGGGATTGTGCACCGTATCGATCTGCAGAATGGCAACCATAAGCGCGAGCGGGAAGGTGAGGAGCGCCATGATAGTGAGTACGCGCATGGTCTCGTTTTCCTTGGTGGAAAGGAGCGAATCGTTGGTCTCACGGAGCTCGTGCAGAAAATCGGTGTGCCGCATGACGTGGTTGTGCATGCGATAGTACTCGTTGGCAAGCGCCCGCATGTACGGAGCAAACCGTTCGCCCAAGGCGGCGATACCGTCGGTCTCGAGCGTTTTCAATACCTCACGATGCGGCTCGATAGTTTGACGAAGATTGAGAAGGTCGCGGGCGGCGCGGGAGATGGCCTTCACCATATCGACCTCGTGTCCGGAAAAGATGCTCTCCTCTATCATCACGATGTCCCGCCGCACAAACTCGGTCTCGTGCTCCACCGCCTTGTACAGCTTCTTGAGAATGAGGAAGAAAAGGAAGACGCCGTGCTCCTGAACGTCGTTCTTTTCAAGGATAGAACTTACCTCAAAGACTTTTTCGAACTTATGCAGCGGGTCTATCATCTCGTAGTGCGTGGTGATGAGATAGTTGTCTCCGATGACAAAATCCACCTCCTGCTCCAGCGTATGGTGCGTATGTCGCAGGGCGGGGAAGTGGAGAATGACGTACGTATGGCCCGGGTGGAACTCGACACGCGGCTTGGTCGACGGAAGGAGGAGCTCCTCCGCTACCAACGTGTCAATGCCGAACTCGTTGAGAATACTTTGCACTTCGGCGTGCGTGGGAGATTCGAGATCGAGCCACGTGAGGGAACCGTACCGGTGCCGCGTAAGCATGCTCATTAGTATAGCCTAGCGAAGCGAGTGAAGCGATTACACCCTGTGTAAGCGCTTCCGAGTGAGCGCTGGCTAAACGAGCGAAGCGACTATACCGTATTCTTTTGCAACGTATTCTCCTCCATGCGATACTTGCGTTTATGTACGAAGTTGATTCGATACGTCCGCCGCAAGAAGAACGCACGCAGAAGCTTCCCTTCGACCGGGGCGTGCCGCTCTCGTTGCGCGCCGTCGCCGCCGGAGGCGTCGTCGTTCTCGCGCTTGGTTTCGCCCTCGGTCTCTTCTTCGGTATTCATCGCGAGGCGGCCGGCAGTATTTTGGGAGGCGGAAGTCAGGCCCCGGCAGGCGTTGATTTCTCGCCCGTGTGGAAGGCGTGGCAGATCATCAACGACGAGTTTGTGCCTGTGCCCGTCGCCAGCTCGACCCCGCTTGTCGCGAGCTCGACCGCAAGCTCCGACCAGGCGCGCGTGTGGGGAATGATACAGGGTCTCGCCGAATCCCTGAACGATCCGTACACCTACTTCCTGCCGCCGACGGAGAACAAACAGTTCTCGCAGGACATGAGCGGCGCCTTCACCGGCGTCGGCATGGAGATAGCGATAAAGAACGGGGTACTGACGGTCGTCTCGCCCTTGAAGGGCACGCCGGCCGACCGCGCGGGTATCAAAGCCGGAGACCAGATACTAAAAATAGACGGCGACGATACGCACGGCATGGGCGTCGAGACCGCCGTGTCGCACATTCGCGGGCCGAAAGGTACGCAGGTGACGCTTACGGTCTACCGCAGCGGGTGGGACGAGCCGCGCGAGCTCAAAGTAACGCGCGACATCATCAATGTGCCGACCATCATCACCACGGCGCGCCCCGACCGCATCTTCGTCATCCAGTTCCTGACTTTCACCGCGAATTCGCCCGACCTTTTCCGCAACGCGTTGCGCGAGTTCCTGAAGTCGGGCGACACCTCGCTCGTCCTCGACCTCCGCGGGAATCCGGGCGGATATTTGGAGGCCGCCGTCGACGCGGCAAGCTGGTTTTTGCCGTCTGGCAGGGTCGTGGTAACGGAGGATTACGACGGACACGGCAAGAATATCGTCCACCGTTCGCTCGGCTACGACGTCTTCAATAAAAACCTCAAGATGGTCATCCTCATTGATAAAGGCTCCGCTTCCGCCGCCGAAATTCTCGCGGGCGCGCTGCGCTACTGGGGCGTCGCGCAATTGGTCGGCACGAATACCTTCGGCAAAGGCTCGGTGCAGGAACTCGTCGACATCACGCCCGACACCTCACTTAAAATAACCGTCGCTCGCTGGCTGGGGCCGGACGGCGTACACATTCCGGTCGAGGGCATCGCGCCGGATGTGAATGTCCCGTTCACCGAAGCCGACGCAAAGGCGGGGAAGGACCCGCAACTCGACAAAGCGATAGAACTCCTCGGCGGTACTATAAGCGCGACGGGTACGCCGGCAGTTCAACGATAATGATCATATGAAAGTCATTTTTCTCAAAGACGTGGGCGGGGTAGGGCAGCGGGGGACCGTGAAGGAGGTATCGGACGGGTATGCGATGAACTTTCTTATTGCACAGGGACTTGCCGTGCAGGCGACGAAGGATATGCTCGCTAAGCACGAAAAGCAACAGGCCGAGCTTGCCGCGCAGAAGGGAAGAGAAGAGGAGAAGCTCAAGGAGGTCGTTCAGGGACTACGGGGAGCCCGCATCGAAATGAAGGCGCGTGCAACCGAGAAGGGCGGCCTTTTCAAGACGGTCGGGCCCAAGGAGATAGCGCAGGCGCTCAATGAACAGAAAGGAGTCACGCTCGCACCGGAATCCATCAAGCCGCTTGAGCCGGTGAAGACCATCGGCGACCACATAATTAAAATCTCGGCTGGAGGAGCCGAGTCGGAGCTCATGCTGAAGGTGGTTGCGGCTTAGGCAACTATCTCAACTATCGGGCGGGTCTTCACACGCCCGTCGAAGTTCGTTTTTCGCTTGCTGCCGAAGCGTACCGTGCCGGAGACCAGCGCGAAAAGCGTGTGGTCTTTGCCGACGCCGATGTTCTTGCCCGCGATGATAGCGGTGCCGCGCTGGCGGATGATTATCTCACCGGTCACCACTTTCTGGCCGTCCGCGCGCTTCACGCCGAGGTACTTCGGATTCGAGTCATTCAGGTTATGCGCTGTTCCACCCGCTTTGGTATGTGCCATATGAACTAGCTGTTAGTCAGTAGTGCGTAGTTGGTAGTTGTAAATACTCGAATGCCCCATAGAATTGAGGCATGGAGAGCATACAGGAATGGAAGCAAAAAATCAAGAACTGGACGGAGGATGCCGTGGGGGAGTGGGGATTGGTCGCTATCGTCATTCTCCTGGGGCTAGGGTCCTTCGGATTAGGCCGATTATCGGCCCTGGAAGACGTCCGGCCGCCTGTGGCCATCACAGAGGCCCCTACGCTCGCTAAAGCTCAGGGAATGTACATAGGCGGCCTGTACGTAGCCTCGCGAACCGGCAGCGTCTATTACTACCCCTGGTGCACCGGAGCAGGGAAGATACTGCCGCAGAATCAGGTATGGTATGCGACCGAGACGGCCGCCCGTGCCGCAGGCTACGCGCCCGCGAAGGCGTGCAAGGGATTAGGAGCTCAGTAGTTAATAGTGCGTGGTGCGTAGTAAAATGCGCTTGGAGGTTTGGGTGTTCAACTATAAACTACTAACTACCAACTACGCACTATTCATATGCTTATCGTAGACGTCGAAGCCTCGGGAGTAGAGGCAAAGAAACATTCCATCGTGAGCGTAGGTGCTCTCGACCTTGCCGACCCCGGCAATCGTTTCTACGAAGAGTGTCGCATATGGGACGGAGCGCACATCATGGATGAGGCGCTCGCGGTCAATGGCTTCACGAGGGAGCAGATAACCGATCCGAAGAAACAGAGCGAGGACGAGCTAATCCACACGTTCCTGCACTGGAGCGAGAGCGTGCCGGAGCGGACGCTCGCCGGGCAGAACGTCTCCTTCGACCGCGACTTCCTCAAAGCGGCGGCCGAGCGTGCAGGGCACACCGAGTGGCCCTTCGCGTATCGCACTATCGATACGCACACGCTGGCCTACATGCACATGGTGACCCACGGCATTCAGCCGCCGGTGATGCTGCGTCGCTCCGCACTCAATCTTGATGCAGTTCTCAACTACTGTGGCATTCCCGAAGAACCCGCGCCGCACAACGCGCTCACGGGCGCGCTCTGCCATGCCGAAGTCATCGCGCGCCTGCTCTACGGCCGCAAGCTTCTACCGGAATTCAACCAGTACGAAATTCCCTGGAAGGCATAAGAAGGGGATAGGGAAGCCGCCATTGCCGATTCTTTGCTACCGGCTCCTCCCCCAGCTAAGAGCAGGGAAGAGTGGGCGGAATATTTTGTGTGATGCATTTGACGCGAGAATGCGTATCGATCCGCGACATTTTACTTGTTGGAATTATTTTAGGAGCGATACAAGTCTTGACAGGGTAGTGGTGCGATGTGTTCTAGGTGTCTGGGCTAGCCGAGTGTTCTAATATCCTAACGTCGCACAATGTTTCTTTTGCGCGGGTATGATATGCGACATATAGCTGGGTGAGGCCGTAATCCCTAGGCCGCCTGCTTGCCGGTCCCGCCGAGCACCCTAAGCGGAGCCCTGCCCTTACAGAATTCGACGAACGTATCCCAGCTCATGAGCAACTGACGCTTCCCCAAGCCCCGCTTCTTCCTTTCTACGAGCGTATCAAGCTCGATTTGTGATATGTTCTGATTCACCTGTAGGAAGATTATCGGATATGACATAAACGCCTCGACGTTGGCGTACTTCTTGAGCTTAATATTGAGGCAGCCGGATACGTTCCGTAATGACCGCGCATAGAAGACATCCACGCAAAATCCGTGTGTATTATCGTAGACGAAGAAATCGGCCCGGGTACGGTGGTCGTCCGTATAAAAGTACTCTCGATGAACGAATTCTCGCCCAAATCGCTTCGTCAAAAAATCGTACACTTTCTGCTCTTCGGTATGGGCTCGTTTACCGATGAGTTGGGCGAGGTCAGACCGATGGGTTCCCGAACGCAGGTCGTGAGCCGTTTCCAATCCCAATTGTTTGCGTAAGGCAACAAGGCCTCCAAACTTTCTCTCGGCCGTTTTTGCTCGCGGCAAATAAGCGTACTCGTCAAATTCCGTCGCAGTCGGATACCGGCCATATTCCTTAAAAAAGCGCTTGAGCCCGCTTCTAATCCTCTCTAGCGGCCAAATCTCTCCTCTAGCCATTTTTCCAGAATATCACTAAATGTCGCATAAGCTACATGCGTTTGTGGAAAACAGCTTTACTTCTTTTGGTCCGGCGTATCTTTCTCGTCAGGATATTGGAACGGTGTCGGCATCGGCTCGGTCGGGAGCCGGCCGTCAACAGGCCCGTACTGCTTTTCATAGGCCTCGATATTCTGCTGAAGAACCCGTGCAAATTGCTTGGCGTGCGCTATTTCAAAGATGAATACATGATGCTGGTCGCCGGAACGCAATTGCGTCACGAGCGTACCTTTACCAAAGGCCGTATTGGTCGAATCCACAAATATCTTGTCCGGACCTGTGTTGAAGTCGAATTGAGGAGGCATACAGGTGAATTGTATCAGAAACTTCCCGATCCGGGGGAGTCCGACTTCCCTAACCTTGAGCTATACTAAGCCGGTCGAGCGGGTCTAACAGCCTCGCGGGAGGCTCCTCCGCCCGACAAATCGTGGGTTGCCACGAAGTTGCGTTCCTTCCACCCTGCTGCGACATCAGATAATTCGCACAGGGATATACGTCCCACAGGCCTTCGACCTTGCAAAAGGTCTCTGCCAGGCTTCGGGAACACCTTGCGAGAGGGTTTGTCCAGGGTATCTACCTCTCGCGGTCCTCCGGATCTCTCTTGACGCCTTCTTTCACCATCTTGCTTGGGCGTCGTGTAGAGAGGTCCGGGGGCCTTTCTTTAGGTACATGAGTATAATGAGATCATATGTATCGAGAACGATTGAGGGGCATTTTAACTCCCGCAGAGCGGAAGATTTTTGCCCGCCTGACTTCCCCGTCGAAAATCCAGGATTTTCTTGATTCCCTTTCCATCAATTTCGAGATGAACGGCGAGACGTACATGTCGCCGCGGCGGGTTTTGAAGAATAATAAGGCACACTGTTTCGAGGGTGCGCTCGTGGCGGCCGCGGCATTCGCATACCACGGCAAAAAATCGCTTTTGCTTGATTTGCAGACGGTACCAAACGATGAGGACCACGTGGTCGCGCTATTCCGGCAGAACGGCCTTTGGGGCGCGGTGAGCAAGACCAATCACGCGATGCTGCGCTACCGCGACCCCATCTATAAGACAGTGCGCGAGCTCGCGATGTCGTATTTCCATGAGTACATAGATGACGACGGGCACAAATCAATGCGGGCGTTCTCGGCGCCGTTCGACTTGTCGCGCTTCAGTCCCAAAAAGTGGGTGATCGCGGAGGATGAGCTCGACTGGCTCGTGGAGGCGCTCGATTCATCACGCCACTCCCCTATCGTCTCTGCAAAAATAGTACGCACGCTGCGCCGCGCGTCGCGCGTGGAAATAAAGGCAATGCAAGTCGTCGAGCAGAAACCGCCTCGCAGTTTTAGAGCGCGGGCAAATAGTTGAGCGGGTTCAAATATCCCGCGAGCGGCACCACAGGCATCACGGCCGTTGCACATGGGGTTTTTGCATTGGTCGCCTGGCCGAGTGCGATTATTTGCGTGGCCGACGAGACGTAGACGCCGAAGTGCAGGTGCGGGCCGGTCGCGTAGCCCGTCTCGCCGCTGTAGCCCAAAAGCTGGCCCGTCGAGACGGGCTGACCTTGTGATACTGATATTTGCGAGAAGTGCGCGTACATCGTGCTCAAGCCATTCGCGTGCTTCACCATCACCCATTTGCCGAAGGAGTAGCACCCGCGCACCGCATCCGTGTTGCCCGTGCCGATGACGGTGCCCGAAAGCGCGGACTTCACGGGCGTGCCGATGCGTGCCGCCAAGTCGATGCCGTTGTGTCCCTTGCCATTGTAGGCGCCAGATTGAGCGAAGGCGGTATTGCCGAAGTACTGCGTGACGCGCACGCTGTCGAGCGGCCATTTCAATATGCCTTTGCCGGCCCGCGTTATCTGGGTAGGATCGATGGCGACGTCGTACTTCGCTTTGAGGTCGGAGAGGGCCGCTTCAAGAGAGGCTTCCTGCGCTCTCTTCTGCGCGATGATGGCCTGGTAGTTCGCTTCCTGATTTTTCGTCTGCGCCAAAAGGTCGCTTTGGGCTTTCTTGGTAGCGTTCAAAGAGCCCTGTTGCGTCGTGAGCGTGTTCTGCTGCTTGAGGAGCTGGGCACGCTTGGCCTCGGCAGTCGTCTTCGTATCGGTGAGCGATTGCTTCTCCGAGGCCAATTTTTTAATTCTCTCACCGATAGCTGCCTGCAAGGCCTGATTGGCGTCGACATCTTGCCACACTTCCGCGAGGTCGCTCGCCGAGAATACCTGCACGGCAAGGGGCAACGAACCGGATTCATAGAGAAGCCGCATGGATTCCGCGAGGCCGGCCTGGTCGATCTGTATCGCCGTCTGCTTGCCCGCGATACCCTGCGAGAGCTGCTGTATCTGGAGTTGGGTCGTTTTTATTTGGTTCTTGGTGACGGTTATTTTCGCAGTGAGCTGCTTGCTCTGGAGGTTCAGCTGATTGATGGTGTTTTGCAGCGTATTTTTCTGCTTGGTCGTCGCGTCGAGCTGCGCCTGGTATTTAGCTATCTCGGCGTCGAGCTGCTGTATCTGCGCGTTGTTCGCGTCTATCTGCGCCTGCAGGTCGCTCGCCTCATCGCCGAGCGCGAGGAACGGCGAGACAAGCGCCGCAAGCGCACAGGCGGCGGATATGCAGAGGGTCTTTCTCATAGCTTCCGGAGGGCCGCGATGGCGGCTTTGATGCGGCGGAGCGTCGTCTCCTTGCCGATGAGCGAGGCGATGACAAAGGGGTCGGGGGATTTTTCGCGCCCCGAAAGTCCGACGCGCAAAGGCCACAAGACCGCCCCTCTCCCCTCTTTCGTCGCGTACGGGAAAATCACCTGTTTGATGTTCTCGGCGGCGAAGGTTTCCTCCGGAATACTGACGAGCAAAGACTCGACTTCTTCCAAATGTTTCTTTGCCGTCGCGGCATCCGTCTTCGCGCCCTTGATGAGGAGTGCCGGTTTGTAGTCGGGTTCTTCGGAGATAAAGGCATACTCGCCGCTTGCGATGAGGTCTGCGGCCTCCTTGAGCGTCCGCGCGCGCTCCCGTATGAGAGCAATCGGGAGCTTGGTGACATCCGCATTGGTGAAATCCTGCAGCGTGCGGGCGTACTCGTCGTCGGGAAGGCGCTTGAGGTATTCGTGATTGAACCATTTCAATTTTTCGATATCGAATATCGCGCCGCCCTTATGCACGTGCTCGATATCGAATTTTTCTGCGAGCTCGGGCAGGGTAAAAAGTTCTCGCTCGCCTCCGGGATTCCAGCCGAGAAGCGCGAGGTAATTGACCAGTGCCTGCGGCAGGAATCCTTCGGCACGGTACTCGTCGATAGAGACCGCCCCGTGCCGCTTCGACATTTTTGAACGGTCGGGCGCGAGAATAAGGGGTATGTGGGCATATTGCGGGCGCGGGAAGCCCAAGGCTTCGAGCATGAGTATCTGGCGCGGCGTGTTGGAAATGTGGTCTTCGCCGCGCATGACGTGCGTCACGCCCGTTTCGTAGTCATCGATGACGACCGCGAAATTGTAGAGAGGTTCGTCGACGTTCTTCGCTATCACGAAGTCTTTGAGCTCGGCCGTCTCGAAAGAGACGTCGCCGCGAATGAGGTCGTGGAACGTGACGGAGGCACCCGGATTTTTGAACCGTACGATCCTTTTGGTCGGGTCATCCGTGCCCGGCTCGGCCTCGTACGCGGCCCCGCTGTCGAGCAGCTGTTTGAGGTATTTTTTGTATATCGGGGTGCGTTCCGATTGCCGGAACAGTTCCGGTTTCGTGTACGTAAGGCCAAGCCATCGGAGCCCGGACAGAATGTCATCCTCGTATTCCTTTTTGCTGCGTGCTTTGTCGGTGTCCTCGAAGCGCAACGACATGATGCCGCCTAAGTGTGCGGCGAGAAGATAATTGAAGAGGGCCGTGCGCGCGCTCCCGATGTGAAAGTAGCCGGTCGGCGAGGGCGGGAATCTGGTGACAACCGACATAGTTCCTATGCAGACTCGTGCTCAAGCGCCGTCTCGACGATGATGTCGGCTATTTTGCGCGCGGCCTGCGGCCGCGCGAAGGCCTCGGCCGCTTCCGACATTTTGCTCTGCAGCTCCGGGTCTTGCATGATGCGACCTATCTCTGCGACCAGGAGGTGGGGCGTGAGATTGTGCTGCTCCAAAACAGCGGCGGCTCCCTTACGCGCATACGAGAAGGCGTTGTCGGTCTGGTCGTGCGAGACATCCTTGGGTATGGGTACGAGAATCGCCGGTATGCCCCACGAGGCTATCTCGAAAATGCTGCCGGAGCCCGCGCGCGAAACGACGAGCGAAGAGATGCCGGCGGCCATGCGCAATGCGAGCGCGTTCAGGAGCCCGAAGGCGCGATATCTATCCTTAAAGCGCGAGTCTTTCAATATCACACCCGCCAGCCGCCCCACCTCTTGGAGATTCTGCGTGCCGGTCTGGTGAACGACGTTGTACCGCTCGACGAGAGCGGGCAGTGCATCGAGCACGGTCTCGTTGATGGTCTGTGCCCCGAGCGAGCCGCCCATGATGAAAATGGTCGGAATGCCCGGATCGAGCTTGAGGAATTCATGCCCGCCTTCGCCGCTTGCGATCGCGATGTCTCTGCGAATAGGATGACCGATAGAGGCGATTTTGCTCAAATATTTTTGTGGGAATTTCCCGGCGGCATCGGGGTGTGCCAGCGCTATCCAGCGCGCGAAGCGCGCCGACCAAAGCGAGACGCGGCCGGGCGTGGCGTCGGCGTCGTAGATGATGACCGGAATGCCGAGGATGCGCGCCCCGTAGAGCGTCGGGAACGCGGCGTAGCCGCCGGTCGAGAAGACGACGTCGGG
>Ga0209542_10018214_pt1 | contig 11392 bp, 4 predicted proteins | sample RifCSPhighO2_01_FD_184028 | JGI IMG/M metagenome (GOLD analysis project Ga0209542, IMG submission 184028) | Soil microbial communities from Rifle, Colorado - Rifle CSP2_plank highO2_0.1 (SPAdes) (version 2) | ecosystem: Environmental > Terrestrial > Deep subsurface > Rock core/Sediment ...
CCGATAGTGGCTTCCAGTTTTTTCATTGTTCCTGATATTTTTGATTCCAGTAAATCAATTTTAGATGATAAACTAGCAGTTAATTTTTCACTATTGGTTAATTTTTCACCATCAGTTTGTTGGTCTTTTATATAAAATTTATATATCCCAAGAGGCAACCCAATAATGGCAACTACGGATAAAACAATTCCCAAAATTGATTGCATTGTCTGTAAATCCATGGTTGGTAATCCTTATTTAGTGTGAAAGGCTTTGAATAAAAGCCATGCGACCATTGTTATTGTTTTATTACTCATATTTTACCATTTTTTATTGACTTTTGGCATGGGTAGTGTAAATTATAATCATGACTTGGAAAGAAGAAATACGAGAGGCCAAAGACTATATAAAAGAATCGATTTTACCCTACTGGCGCGAACAAATATCAAAGTTTATTCTTCTGGCAATCCTCATCGCTGTTTCGGTGGTGGTTATTATCTATGCTAATCAACACAGTGGCATATATGGAAGATATTCAGATTTTATGGGTGACGACTTTTATATGAATAGCCGCTAATCATAGCCGTATTCCTTTAGCCCATCCCTCATTTCTAAAATATACTGCTTTATTTTCTCCTCATTCTTTTCTTTTTTGGCTTCTTTTATATCATCGGAAATATCAGAATAGTACTTGTAAAAACTTTTCACCTCATCCAATTTTTCAAGTTCTTCTTCGCTGGCCACTTCGGCTGCTTTTTTTTGCGTCAATAATTCGTAATCAGCAAAGAATTCATTAAGCTGCCGGCGCGGGTAATCTTTATTTTGAAGCATCAAATCACTGATCACCGGCAAGCCGGATAATTCTTCAGAAGATACCCGAAACTGCCGCAGAAACCCCCCGGAATAACTATCCAGTAAATAATCAAGCTGAATTGGTGAAAGCTGGACGCCAATTTTATCCAGGCCCTTCGATACGGCAATAGCAAATTTTGAAGTGTAGTCCCGCTTTCTTTCTGTTGGATAAAGATACTGCATGCCTTCGGACTCAATCGGAAGTCCCAAATAGTTTTTATTGGTGGCCACATCAATGGCGCCCTGGAAAGCAGAAGGCACCGGATCCGGGATTTGCGATTTTGCCACATCCAATAATCCCTTCATCCACTTAATATCCTTATCGCGGTAAGTATCCAGCATCGCCTGGGGAGCAGACATAAATATCGTTCCTAATTCAAATGGGATCGGCAGCCGGAAAACATTGTCACCGATTTCAAAGAAAAGGTTGTTATATTTATAAGCGGGTGGCAAATTGCGATACCAGTCTTTATCTTTATTTCTGTACCAGGAAGCCAGCGCAATTAAAGTAAGCCACAAAATTCCTTTAATGGTGGTTTGAATTGGCCTTTCTCGGAATGATCGGTATGTTTTTTCCGGGCCGCGAATAGACACATTAAAGAAAGCCGTCACCTCGTTGATCTGTTTGGCCCATTTCCCCGACTTGGTAAAGTTTACAGTTACATCCTGGGCATCGTTGAAAGCTTGCACAAAAGCATCTTCTTCGGACCAATCTTTATTTTCCGCAAGATATTTTTTATAGTTGGTTTCCAGCTCCGCACTTCTTGGCCCCATTTCCGTAACTGATAAAAGATCCCGCAAAGTGTTTATTGGATGCTTTACAATTTTCAGCACTTTTCCTTTCTTGCCCAATTTTTCCAGTAACAATTCATCATAGGTTGATTGCGTGGCCGCCCGGTCAAATCCAATCTGTCCGGAAAGCGCGCCGCCGAGTTTCTTAAACCTCCAGGTAGCTTCCCCTTCCTTGGTAGTCAAATCCGTATAAATTCCTTTAATGGGGTCAAAAATCGTAGCCCCTTTTCTTTTCGAAAATACAGCATAGGTTAAAGCATCCCGGAAAGGGTTTCGCGCTAGGCCAAATGAGAATTTTAAGCCAGTAGCGCCAAGCCTCAACATGCGGGAAAACGGCGCCAACACTTTGGCAATCGGGCCAAGCTTTAACGGATCAATACCCTTAAAGGCTTCATACAGATCCGGGTGAATTTCATAAAATTCCTGCTTTCCGTTCTGCCAAATGGTTACAATATTTTCCTTTCCATTATATTTGAAGTCCTGGGTAAAAACGGTAAGAAAATCATTCACGCCAGCATCAGGCAGTTGGCCGGTAGTCTTTAGAATGTAGTCATTGATCTGGCTGGCCTCAAAACGCGTCGCTTTCATGGGCGCGGGAACTTTGGTAATAAACCCACCAATGTTTTCTTCCTGTGATAAATCAGCAAAGATTTTAGCAATCCTAATTTTTTGCGCCTTAGCGATCATCTCGCGGGATTGGGCGATCATAGACTCTATCGGGTTTATAATCGGCCTGCCGCTACCCTTTATACCTTTCAGGCCGGCACCGGTATCCACAAAACCACTGCCACCCTTAAAAACGCCCGCTGCGTCCAAAAAAGCCCTTTTAAATGGCAAATAGACAGGGTTTAGATCCCTCATTTTAGTGGCCACTTCGCCGGTTAATCCGCCCGCTCTGATCAGCCAATCTAATAAATGGTTAGACCACTGCGTAAGCCCTTGGGCTTGCGCATCCCATCCCCTATTTTTATACTTTTCCACCATGAATTTTGCGTCATCGATATCAATTCCGCTTTCAATATCCCTGCCTTCCAAATTGATCGCGCGCAGAGAAACTGCGTAAGCAATAAATTGCTTCATCTCGCTATTGGGAATTGGTTTTAAAATATCTACCAATCCGGGGCCGGTTACATTTCCATATTCATCAATAGCTTTGTCCATCACAAATGTCCGGGCCACCGCTCCCGCTTTTGATTTCGAGTATTCCATCATGATCGCTGGGTTTTCGGTAGGTTTTAATTTCCGACCAATAGTGCGCTGAATTTCTTTGACAATTCTTTGCGGCGTGTAAAATTCATCATTAAATTTTTTCTGCACAAAACCCCAGGCCTTTTTGATTTTAGGCATGATCCCCTTCGCTTTGGTATGTTCTTGCTTCCAATCAATTTGCTTGATGATTCTGTTTTCCGCTCCTTGCTTAGCCCAGGTATCCATCAACTCTTTCATTTTATCAAGCCTGCCTTTTAGTTCAGGCTTCTTGGCCAAAAATTCCTCATTGAAAAATTTATCAAATGCAGGGGCTTTTTCCTTTTCCAATCCGGTCGTCATTTTGTGTCGGATGTATTCGGCAAATCCCTCCGAAGTTCTTCTCTTTTCCGGCTCGTAATCCAAACTTGCCAATTCTTTTATAATTGTCTGATTTTTATTGCGCCATTTATAGCCCAGCTGTGTTGAATTTTTTAACAGCTTATCAATATGGTGGGCCACTTCATGGGTTAACACAGAAAGTTCGCCCCATTTTTGCATACGGATAATTTGCTTATTTGGGTAATATATTCCGGATGCCCTCCATTTATGAGTAGCTTTTCCTTTTAGTGGCACACCAAATGCTTTTTCCACCCAGGCCATAATTGTGGTTTTATCCACCGTTTTTGGTGTTTCCATTTCTTTAGCCATTTTTACCTGCCACTTTTTGGCAAACAAAGCCTGCGGTGCGCCTTCTTTTTTAGGCAAAACAAAACCGCTTTCCTGCTTGGTTAGCGGCTTTTCTTTCTTTAAATTGAAATCTACAGTGTTTCCCTCGGCTTGCCGAGTGATGCTGCTATGTGCTTTGCTACCCTGGTCCCCACTGCTCTCTGTTCCTCCTTCGTAGTAACCCGTTTGACCGCGGAAGATGTCTTTTGAGATTTCTTTTTGTTGATAGAGTTCGTTTGTGTAGTCATATAATTCTTTTTTGGCTTTATTCGCCTCATCTTCACTATACCCTATATCCCGCAAAACTGCAAGTTCCTCACTTTTTTCGTTAACCAATTTACCTGGAACGCCTGGCGTCCGGTTATCAATTAAAAAGTATGTTATTTTTTCATTTTCGGTATTTTTGGATAACTGTATGCCAGCCAACGCCGCGCCTTTATGGCCCGTAACAAAATAATCTATCGGCACCACCCGGCCGGATTTTCTGGCCCGCGCAATTACCCGGTCGTAAGCATCGGTTGCCTTGCTGGCAACATGGTAAATGTTTACTCTATATCCATTTTCAATAATCCGATCCAGTGTTTTCTTGCTTACCGCTTCATCAGCCATTAAAGATTCAATAGAAAATGCAGAGTCGGCGGCGGGGTTAATTTCAAAAGCGGCTTCAATAGATGCGGTCTTCCCGGATCCCTGGCCACCCATCATAATACTTACAATACCATTGCCCACATTCTTATTCTCTACCAGGAATTTATCAAATAGTTTATTCCAAATATAATTACTGGCGGCTTTGTAAGCCACATACTTGTCACGGTTTTGAGAATACTTTGGCAAAAATTCCTTAATAGCATCCCCCATCAAAACATTGCCATTCTTCTCTATGTAATCGGCAATGATCTGATCTTCATTTTCTACAGCATACTCAATAGCCTCGCTTTCCAAATCTTTTAATTCGGAAATGAGTTTTTTATTGCCATACTGCTTGGCTATTTCTTGGACTTTTTCTCTTGTAGCTTGGCCGTCGCTTTCTCTTTGATCTTCTTCAACCTCTCCAGCCTCACTAAATTCTTGGTTAGCTTCATTGATTTTTGCTTCCTCATCTGAAACTTCGCTGAATATTGAGTTTATATATTCTTCCGAAATTTCATCCGCAGGAAGATCTAATTTATCTTCTAATAATTTATCCCTTTTATCAACCAACTCTTTGAATTCAGGATCATTTTCATAGAGTAATTGAGTAGCATATTTTTGGGCATATTCTTTCCTTTTTTTCATATCCGCACCAGCCCTGCTCTTTTTAAAATAATTATACACCCTATTTTCACCACCGGTTTGATCTGATGTGTATTGCCGTACCCCTGCACCCTCGCGTGAAGCCATTAAGCCTGCCTCTTTTCTAAATTTTTCTACTCGTTTTTCTATTTCTTTATTTAAATCTTCATCGCCCACATCAACAAGAGTATAAGGAATCGACCTGTTAATTGGATATGGTATTCCTTTTTCATAAATTAATCCATCTTCTGACTCCGGCTTCATATTGTTTGCATATTGCATAATGCTCTCAAAATCTCCACGGACTTCATCGGAAACATTTGGCATCTCGCCCATAATATAATCAACTATCCTATTTTTAGCTTGATCAATAGCGCCTTCCCGGGTAGAAGCAAAAGTATTATTTAAAAAGTCTGAAGATACGCCATTTTCTGCAGTATTTATTTCATAGGAAAAACCCCATTTTCCATCCGGGTATGGTACAATTTTAATGCTTGCCAAATCGTTTTCGTCCGCGGTCTTAATTTCAATTACCGGTCTTGCCATTTCATTGTGGTAATTCTCAATCCTGCTTTTTAATGCCGTCATTTCGTTGGCGTCCAAATCAGTACCGCCCCTACCAACCACTAACATATCGCGGGAACCGATAATGTTTTCCGCTTCACTCATTGATTTTGGGCCCTGTGGTTCTTCTGGTATTTGCTGGTCATCTTCCATACTGCCGGCTCCTTGCAAAGCTTTATTGGCAATTCCAATGGTCATGCCTGGAATAGAGAAGGCAACCAGCTGGACCGCCAGTTCCTCTTTGCTAGGAATTCTCCAGCCATCCTTGCTTAATCCAACCTGTGTTAACCCCCCCCTCATCGCTATTCCAATCCATTCTTCACCCATTTCGGCCAAAGTTCCGTTCCACCCGGACTGCCTTACAAATTTCATAAAATCTAAAGAAGTGGCCGTTGGATTGGATTTTCGAAAAGCATTGAATATCCCAAGTTTCAATAGTTTGTTTTTTAAGGGCCCGGTTATTTCATTAAAAATTCCCCCGGAGTGTTCTGATACCACTTCAACCCACTGATCGGTAAAAGCCAGCGCCGCAGCTTTCCACAAGGGATCCCCCGGATCATCTTTATTTATAAAAGTTGCAAAGTTTCCTTTTTCATCCGGCTGAAAAGAATATCCTGGTGTCATGTTTTGAATGGTTGAAGCGGGAATATGCACAGCTCGCGCTGGTAGGGTTTGAACTGTTCCACCCACCACAGTACCGGCCGCTTTGGTAAGCAATCTTTCAGTGGTTGCCCGCAAGACAGACTTTTCTGCGGTTGTGGCAATAGTTTTTGTGATAACTTTTTCGGTAGCCTTTTTGGCAGCCGTATAAATTCCACCAGTGAAAAACAATTCACCGGCAAATGAAGGTAATTCGGTAAGCACGCCTACCACTCCTGATATAAATGTTTTATCGCGCTGGGCTTCTGCGCTGAATTTTGCAAGCCGGTAATCGTCAATAGCCGTATTTTCTCCCCTTTCAAGGCGTTTAGCTGATTGAAAAATCTGATATGAATTTACAATGTCCGGGACTGCGGAAAAAAATGGCAAGTATTTTTCTACCGGTGTTTTCTTCAGTACTTCTTTGGCGGTTAGTTTTGGTAATTTCCCACCCCCGGCTTTTACTTCTTCTTTAAGTTTTTTTAAATCCGTGGTGGCATAGGCTTCTTCATAACCTGATTTTACATCCTTTGAAGTTTGCGATTCATTAAGTCCAAAAAAGTCCTCCAAAGATTTTGGCAAAACTGCCTTGGCCGCTTTTGTGAAAAAACTTTCAGGCTTGGCCGGGGCAGGTTTGGCATTGCCAGTTGGCATTGAAATTTTGGGTTGTTCGGCTTCCGCACGAATAGAAGAAATCGGCGCAACAGTTTTAGTTTCTGTTGGCGTGCCAAAAAACGACTGGCGTCCGGTCGTTTTTTGTACAGGAGTAACCGCACTTCCCGAAGTAGCTTTTTTGCCCTCGTTGTTGAAAAAACTTTGTCTTGCCATAGGATATTTTTTTTATTTAGCGATCCATTGATTCTCGCGCACCGCCCTTGGATAATACTCGGCATTTAGCATATTCTTTGGCTCATAGGCATTATCAAACCAAGTCAGAAGTTCAGGGCTATTAAGCGCAATGTCCTGGCGTAATGCCGCCATTTTCGTTGGATCAACTTTCCTATCTTCCCCGGTAATGCTTCCCACATCACTTTGGATGGTTTGGCGGTCAGCTTCCATTTGGTCGGCTTTAATTTCTGATTTTGATGCTGTTGTCGCGGCAGTTGCTTTTTTAGGCAAGCCGGTTGAAATAGTTTTGCTAGTTCCATCCTTAAAAATAATGGTTGCCTTGGTGTCATCCGCGCTCACAATCGTTGTAAGAATATCTTTTCCACTGCTATTTTTTAAAACATTGGCAAAGAAATCAGATCCAAGCCCAGACTGCAATCCCATTTTCGTCAGGTCTGTTTGCTGGGTTGGTGTCAGCTGGTCATAGGTTGCCCCGCTTGCGGTGATCGCATTGACGGCAATTTGAGCATTTGCCCGGGCATTGTCTTGCACCCTTTCAGCAGCGGTCTTGGCCCGGTCCTCAACGCCCTGGGTTAAATTGATTAAAGAAATTGTTTGATTAAATTTATTTTGATAATCTTGCTGGGCATTGTCGTAGTCCATTCCGGTATAATCCATCAGCGTTTTTACGGTGTTATATTTCATATTCAGCTGGTTGGCTACCGAGTCCCTTTCAACAGCCATTTCCCGGCGCTTCCTTTCGTACACCAATTGCGTTTCTGACTTATTGCGATTAATTTCTCTCATTGACTGTAATTCCTGCTCTTGTTCAGATAGCGTAGAAAGGTAATCCGCATCAAATTTTTTAAGTTCGGTATCTTTTTGCGATAATTCTGTTTCTAAAACATCAACGCCCAATTCTTTTTTCTTGGCAATAAATTGATCCGTCAATGAAATTGGTTTTGGCGCGTCCTTGCCGCTATCAAGCGAAGTGATCAACCTATCAATCAATTCCTGTGATTTTGAAACATCAACATTTTTTCCCAATTCACTTTTTATCCTTTCTAATTCGGCATACATGGCGACAATCACGCTGACGTTCATATCAGCTTCTTCTTTTCTAGGATACACAACCGGAGCACCAAGTACAGTTGGGGTCGGAGTTGGTGACGGCCCTCCGGTACCCGGTGTAGGGGTAGGGCTGGGCGCTGGCGCGGGCGAAGTGCCAGGATGCTTTAAAACCGCCCCGGCTCTTACCATGTTTGGATTGGATTTATATTCAGGGTTAGCGTCTAAAAGTTGTTGCAAAGATATTCCCATTGCCCTTGCGGCAAGAGTCAAATTACTTCCACTTGGAACAATATATGACCCTCCCGCAGAGGCGGGTGCGGGTGCCGGCGTAGGAGCTGGTACAGGCGCGGGTATTGGTTGCGAAGTGGGCGCCGGTGTAAGAGCGGGTGCCGCGCCTGGCAAATTCAAAGTCCAACCCGCTTGAATGTAGTTGGGATTTTTTACGAATTGGGCATATTGGGGATTAAGTTTCTGTAATTCTGCAACGGTTGTATTATTCTTTTGAGCAATTACGCTTGCAGAATCCCCGGATGCGACTTTGTATGTTGTATTTGGCATAGTTTTTATTTAATTATTATATAGCTTCATATAGGGGAATGTAATAAACTGCACCCTCTATATTCACTCTGACTTTTTTATTTTGCGTTCCTGCCCCGACCGAAGAACTTGCTATCATTCCGTTCGCCGCGTGATAGAAAAGATAGGAATTTACATTTGATGCCCCGGAACCAAGGATGTTTAAAACAAATGCTGTGCAAGTCCCTGATGCAGAAGAAAGAGTGATATTTATTCCATTCGGGCTACCTGACGAAGAAGCGGTAATGGATAAATTCATTGCAGTTGGGCTTCCCGATGAAAATGAAGTGCTGTAATCAAATCCGGTAAATACGGTTGTACCTACAATGGTAATTGCGGCCGCCGTGCTTGAATATGTCATATAAAGTCCTACTGCGGCATTGGTAATTGTCATCAGTATTCCTTGTGCGCCAGTCGTACCGTTATTGGTAATTTGAAGGTTCGCGGCGGTATTGCTTGTTCCGGTTAAATTAACTGAAACTCCTGCGTTTCCCGAAAGGTTTGAAAGTGAATTTGAATAACTTAATGCAAAGCCAGCAACCGCAGAACTGATTATCATTCCGTTACTTGTTGTAGAATTTAAAGCCAAAGTAAAAGCATTTCCCGCATCCGTTCCAATTCCAATAACCTGCGCCCCACTGTCATAAAATATCATTGTATTGGCAGTGTCATTGATAGTAATTCTTTTACCAGAGGTAGCGGTTTGTATTACCCCTGAAAATGTTCCTGTAGTAAAATTTACGGAGCCGGCAGAAGAAATTTTAATGGTGGCTGCTGCGTAGGTTGCTGACGCTCCCCACCAAACATTTCCCGATGTATCAACATTAAATCCTGTCCCAATAGTTATGGTGCTAGCTGTCAAAGCACCCCTAAAAGTACCTGAATTGGCCTCTAAATTGCCCGCTGCGGTCAGTTGCCATCCAGTTGACCCTGAAACAAAGTTATTGGATTCTATCAAACCAGGGCGCGCCACAATGCCAACCGTAGCCAATGAACGGCGAAATTGGGGCAGGTCATACTGCCTTTCACTATCAATTTCTGAAACCTGGACATCGTAGAATGGTAAATTATTGACTGCTGTATCTTGCATATTATTCAAAATCTACTCCATACGCCTCGATTGTAGGCGCATCGTTACTTGAAACAGTGAATGCGAACTTTAACTGCAAACTGCCTATACCATCCACGCTTAATTCACTTTGTACTTTTTGAAAAATGGAATTTACTTTTGTTTCCGCAGACATTGAAACATAGGCGGCGGCATTTTTTGAATAGGAAATTACCACTGCGGTGCTTGCCGGCAATGAATTATAAAATGCGTATGCCGCGCTCATCACTTTTTCAATGTCGCGCTGGCCGGGATAAATCATTCTTGTTTCCAAATAGGCGGAAGCGTATTTTGCCGAGTAATCAATGGCATCCACCCCATAGGTTGAACCGTCTTTCCAGGCCACCAATAAGTCAAATCCCAATACTAAAATCGCCCCAATTTCTATTGAAGAAAGCGAACCACTTGAAATGGGCCAAGATAAATCCAATACCTTTGGATAATCTTTCGAATATGAACCCATTGAATATACTCCTTGCAAAGCAGGATTTCCCGAACCGTTTGAAAATCCAAATACCGGAATACCCTTGAAATTTGCCGTAGCCCCCGGATGCACCACGCCGTAGGAAGTGCTAGTATAAGTGCCGGGTATTCTTTTGAAAGGTTGTAATTGCACGCCATCATAGTAGTACCAATTCCCGGCCAGTCCCGCCTGCGCGTACATATAATTATCATCTCGCATGAAGGCATTGATACCCACTTCTTCAATCGGGTCCGATGTATTCCAAGAAGGTGAAGTGGTGTCCCACCTAATAACTTCCGTCCTATTTACAGTATCGGCAACCCATGTGCCAATCAGCAAATCAATATCAAACGGCACCATGGTTTTAATTTGAAAAGGGGTCTTAATATCCAAAGCGTTGGCTGTAAAAGTACCCGATGAATTTACCGAAGCCACCAAGTTTCCGTCACCAATAAATAATTTCAAATTCTGTTTTGCCATTGGATGCCAACTCGTATTTCCGACAGTGAAGGTTGCCCAATCATGGCTTACACTGGCCCAAGAATTATCAGCATCAGCGATAGCAATCCTGTGCAACCTTGTTGATGTTGCCCAATAAATATACCCATTATATTCTTCTGCGCCAAGACAAAAATCGTCCCCAGTTGATGTTGTTGTATGTGCCAAGCTCCACGATCCGGCAGATGACCTTGCCCAAATTTTACCCGAAGTTGATGAGAACCAAAAACTATATCCATTTGAACAGGCCAGTCGTACTTTGACGAATTCATCTACCGTTGACCCGCTATTTTTGGTTAGTTTTTGGTGTACCTGCGTCAATCCGGGGATTGAATGAATATCCAAACCAACACACACGGCAACCGATCCGGGTATGCCCATCCATTTTGAATCCGATAGTCCCTGAAGATGATCTAAAATTATTGCCATAATTTGTTTTTAATAAGCCGGCGGCCTTGGCTCTTTATTTTTTGATGTTGTGTTACGCGGCTCTTTGGTAAGTGAATTGGTGGGGCGTGCTTCTTTCGTAAATGTATTTACTCGCCGTCCAAAGAAAAGATTTTTCAAGAATGATAATGTATAAGTTACTGATTCTGTAAAAATCTTTGCTACGATTTTATAAGAAAAAGTGTCGGTATTGGTTAGTGTTTCTGTTAAAGTATTAAATGCAGTTCTCAATGTAGTAAGGGTATCAGTATTAACAAGGGTGTCGCTTAATACTTTTGTTATTTGTTTTATCAATGTATCAGTATGACTAATCACTTCCGTTATTGATTCAAAAAATCTAATTTTTAAGGTGGCAAGCGTATCAGTATTAATAAGAGTTTCAGTAAAAA
>Ga0209542_10018215_pt1 | contig 11391 bp, 12 predicted proteins | sample RifCSPhighO2_01_FD_184028 | JGI IMG/M metagenome (GOLD analysis project Ga0209542, IMG submission 184028) | Soil microbial communities from Rifle, Colorado - Rifle CSP2_plank highO2_0.1 (SPAdes) (version 2) | ecosystem: Environmental > Terrestrial > Deep subsurface > Rock core/Sediment ...
AATAGAATGGAATTGCGATGGGGTGAGGGCAAAGCGCGCCCTTGGCGCGACGGAATCATTAGCATTACCACATTAGTCGAGCGTGGTGGATAATTTTGAAAAATGAGGAACGTGGAGCGTACACTTAACTCTCTTTGTTTTCAAAATAAGTTCGTGCAAAGTTCATTAATACACCACAATTCCGAATTTGAAGAAAGATTGACTGCTATATTGAGATTATTCAATAATTCAAGAATCGTATCAATACATCAAAAAAGATTATGCCAAAGATTGATGCAAAAAAGTCGGAGATGAAGGGCGGTTATCTGATCAAATACCATGCTAATGGGGTGATTTGGTCAAAGGGCAAGATAAAAGATGGTCAACCGAATGGTTATTGGGAATGGTATCGGAACGACGGCAAGCTCAAACGTTCTGGCTACTGGGAAAAGGGCCAACCGACTGGTGAGTGGACGACCTACAAGAACGGTAAACCCTACAAAATAACGAAGATGAAAGCTAAAAAATAAGTGTATGAAAAATGAAATTGCCGCTGGTGTAGTACATATAGTGCCGGCGGACATGGAAAAAGTGTTGACTTCTGACGCGCAAATACTTGCCAAGTGGAACGGCCTTACGCCGATCCAACGAAACGAATGGATTTGCTGGACTACCATCGTCAAAAAGCCGGGAACGAGAGCCGAGCATATCGAGCGTATGGTTACAGAGTTAAAAGAAGGTGAACGGCAACCCTGCTGCTGGCCCGGTTGTCCTCACCGCTGACCAAAGGCGAAAAAATGGTTTAAAAATTAGTTGTGGCGAAATTGCATAAAAAATTGTCGCCAAACGTTATGCATTCCAATGGAACGATATGGTAAAATAAGGCTATGGTTGACGTAACAACACAAATAATTATCAAGCGTCCGCAGAGCAGAGTTTTTGAATATGCTTCTAATCCGGATAATGCCCCCGAGTGGTATGTGAATATCAAATCCGTGGAGTGGAGAACGCAAAAGATATTAGCCGTTGGATCAAAAATTGCTTTCAAGGCCAAGTTTCTCGGACGGCAACTTGAGTACGTTTATGAAATTGTTGATTTTGTTTCTGGGCAGAAACTTGTCATGCGAACAGCCGACGGGCCATTCTTAATGGAAACAACTTACATCTGGGAAGCGGTTAATGAGAACACGACCCACATGACTCTGCGTAATCGTGGCAACCCCACAGGATTCTCTAAATTATTCGCTCCATTTATGGCCTTGGCAATGAAAAAAGCAAACCAAAAAGATTTGAGAAAACTTAAAGAAACATTGGAAAAGTGACCACGTATAGATTTTAGTAATTTACCGCCCCTCCTTCGCATAAAGCTACGGAAGGGCAAAGCAAAGAAAAACTTGCTGCACCCGCCATAGCTCGAAGAGCGACGGCGGGAAATCGTCCTTTCCGCTCCAGCCCAAGGGATTAGTCCTCGCAATTGATAGGTGATATGCGTGATATACTATCATTATGATTATGAAAAAAAGAATTATTATCTACTCTTTTCTCGCGATACTCTTCGGTGTGTTTATAGTTGTGTATGGCGGTATTGACGATAGTCCTGGAGGACAGCTACTTGGACTCATCGCAGTTATTGCTGGCATCGTGGGTGTGGTAAAGAGTAGGAAGAAAAATTAGCGGATTTGAGAATGTGCCGCACACGAACACAACCAAAATTGCTCCCTCTAGTGCACTATACGGAAAAGGGCTTATTTAGAAGTTCCGGCTTTCGCCGAGAAGATTTATTAGAATTTCCTGTATCCACATATAACGATAAATACATATTGACAAACGATAAGCATTAGATTAATATGTAAATATTATTAACTAAAAATTATCTATGAAAAAAAGCTCAATAATTTTTCTTCAGGTAGTCATTGTGCTCATCGGCGTTGGCGCTCTTGCCCTTATTCTTCGGTTTCCCTTGACCGAGGGGAGAGCTGTAAACTTAGACCTGTTCAGTATTTACTCCGATCCGTTCATCTTGTATGGGTACTTAGCGTCTATCGCATTTTTTGTTGCGCTGTATCAAACATTTAAATTGCTCGGATATATCGGGCAAAATAAAGTATTCTCACTAAACTCTGTAAAGGCTTTAAGAACTATAAAATATTGTGCATTCGTACTGAGCATTTTAATTGTGATGGCAATGCTATACATAATGATGTCTCATGGCGATGACGATGCGGCGGGGGCTATTGCCATGGGTATTGTGATGATTTTTCTCTCCGCCGTCATCGCCACTGTGGCGGCGGTGTTTGAAAGAACTTTACAAGGTGCCGTCGATATAAAGTCCGAGAACGATTTAACCGTTTAACGCCATGGCAATCATCATTAACATCGACGTTATGTTGGCGAAAAGAAAAATGAGCGTCACCAAGCTTGCCGAAAAAGTCGGTATCACAATGACCAACATTTCTGTCTTGAAAAACGGCAAGGCAAAAGCGATCCGACTATCAACATTAGAGGCGATTTGCAAAGCGTTGGAGTGCCAACCTGGAGATATTTTGGAATACAAGTAGAACTGGATTCTGTAGAGGCGAAGTCGGGGGTTCTGCTAGAAATGGGTTCGGACTTTTTCAAACAAACACCACCAAAAGATAATTTAACGGTTTTTTTCATTTTTCCCAAGTGCCATAATAATCTTAATGACAGTGTCGGAATTAAGCGACATACTCTCTATCCCCTCATCTACAAGGAATTGCGCAAATTCTGGATAGTCCGACGGAGCTTGACCACAAATACCAATATATTTTCCTTTTTCTTTACATTTGTGAATTATTTCAGCTACGAGCTTCTTTACTGACGGATTATTTTCATTTGCGATATGAGTAACTATCCCAGAATCACGATCTAGTCCTAAAGTAAGTTGAGTTAAATCATTAGACCCAATAGACATACCATCAAAAATATCTAAAAATTCATCAGCGAGAAGAATGTTTGAAGGTATCTCACACATTACATAAACTTTAAGTTTATTATCTTTTAGTCTATCTAGTCCGTATTCTTTCATTACTTCTATAACTTTCTTTCCCTCTTCTGGCGTTCGGCAAAATGGAATCATGGGAATAATATTTGTAAGTCCCATATCTTCTCGTACTATTTTCATAGCTTTACATTCAAGACTAAAAGCTTCTTTGAATTTTGGATCATAATAGCGAGAAGCTCCACGCCAACCCAACATAGGATTTTCTTCGTGAAGTTCATAAATTTCACCTCCCATCAAAGTACGATATTCATTTGTTTTAAAATCAGAAAAACGAATGATAACATCCTTTGGATAAAAAGTAGCACCAATTTTTGCAATACCCAATGCAAGTTCATCTATATAAAACTGAGTTTTATCTTTATATAGTGGTGTTAAACTATCAATCTCTTGAAGTAATTTTTGTATATAGGGAGTCTTTTTGCCTAATCTTAATTTTTTATAATCAATCAAAGCATTGGGATGAAGACGAATATGTGAAGCGATAATAAATTCTAACCTCCCTAAACCAACCCCTTCTACAGGTAAATTATAATTCTTAAATGCTTCATCTGGAGAACCAATATTTACCATAATTTTTGTATTTACCTTTGGTATTGTGTCTAAAAGATGTTCTTGTATTTTAAATGGAAGAATGCCAGCATACACATTGCCAACTTGACCTGGCGAGCAATCTACTGTCACTTCTTGTCTATTTTTTAATATTTTAGTAGCATGACTTGAACCTACAATACAAGGAATACCAAGCTCGCGTGATACAATAGCAGCATGAGATGTACGCCCGCCCTTGTCTGTCACAATTGCACTTGCAATTTTCATTATTGGTTCCCAGTCCGGGTCTGTTATTTCCGTTACTAATACTTCCCCTTTTTTAAATAAAGAAATATTTTTTGCACTAGATAAAACACGCACTCTTCCACTTCCAATTTTTGAACCAACTGCTATTCCACTCACCAACACTTTGCTTGTTTTTTGTAATTGATATTCTTTTAAAACGTTTTTGTCCTCTCCTGAACGAACTGTCTCAGGGCGCGCTTGGACAATAAATAATTCACCGGTCTTCCCGTCTTTGGCCCATTCAATATCCATGGGTTGATAATGATTGTGTTTTTTTGAAAAATATTTTTCAATTTGGAGACACCATTTTGCCAATTTTATAGCTTCTTCATTTGTAATACAAAATTTTTGTTGATCTTGTAATGAAACTTTTGCTTCTTTTGTACCATTTTTAGCATATATAAGTTTTATATTTTTCTGACCGATATTTTTGCCGATAATGGGATTTTTAATATTATTTTCTAAACTTGGCTTGAAAACTATAAATTCATCGGGAATGACCTTACCTTGCACAATAAATTCTCCAAGACCATAGATACCATCTATAACGATAACTTTATCGAAACCTGTCTCTGTGTCAATGGTAAAGGCCACACCCGAAGAAGAAACATCAGAACGTATCATCCGTTGTATGCCTACTGATAGAGCAGCATCAAAATGTGAAAAACCTTGATCTGCTCGATATGAAATAGCCCGATCTGTAAAGAGCGAGGCAATACATTTTTTTGTTGCTATAAGTACGTTTTCTATACCTCTTATGTTAAGATAAGTTTCCTGCTGACCCGCAAAAGAAGCTCCCGGGAGATCTTCGGCAGTAGCTGAAGATCGCACAGCGACATCAACATCTTTACCATATTTATTCTCTAAATCTGAATAGGACTTTATAATCGCATCTTGCAAATCTTGAGGCAAAGTAGATTTCAAAATTATTTCACGAACTTTTTTGCCACGAACTTGAAGATTGTGAATATCCCTTGTATTAAGATCGGAGAGAATTTCTTTTATGTTTTTATCTAAACCAGTATTTTTAAAAAAATGTCGATAGGCGTCAGCAGTCAGAGCAAAGCCATCCGGTATATTTACTCCAAGCGGCACAAGATTAGAATACATTTCTCCAAGTGCAGCATTTTTACCTCCTACCCTAGGAACATCAACAATGCCTACTTCACTATACCATTTTATAAAATCTTGTTTTTTTTCTTCTATCATAAATAGTTAATATTATACATAACAGGATCAATTATAGCTTTGATATTTCTATCAATCTCTTATACTTTAGCATTCTTTCAGCTTTTTGTGGAGCACCAGCTTTTAACCCAAAACAACCAAAAGCATAAGCAAGATCAACAATAAAATCATCATTTGTTTCCCCGCTCCTGTGACTAACAATCAGTTCAATATTATTTTCCCTGGCTAATTTCATAGTTTCAAGAGTTTCAGACAGGGTGCCGATCTGATTCGGTTTTATAATCATCGCATTTATACTTCCTTTTTCTATGGCTTCCTTAAGAAGCAAAACATTGGTCACAGTTAAATCATCTCCAACAGTAAAAAAACTTTTATGATTTTCTTTTAAATTTTTAAAACTTTCAAAATCCTCTTCTTCAAATGGATCTTCAATGGAAAGTAAGTTAAATTCAGAAATTAAAGAATTATAAATATTCATTAATCCTTCTTTTGAAATATTTTGTCCATTAATCCCTCGATTATTCTCGGGGTCTACGATTTTATACATTCCATTTTCAAAAAAAGATGAAGCTGCGACATCCATAGCAAGTCGAACTTTGTTTTGTAAATTATTTTGTTTTATGGTTTCACTTAAATATAAAAGGGGCTTTCTTATATCACTTATTTTCGGAGCAAAACCTCCTTCAAATCCTAAAACAACGGATTCTTTGCCTAATTCTTTTATTATTATTTCTTTTAGAGTATTTTGTATTTTAATTCCAATATCAACCGCCTCCGTAACATTTTCTGTGTCAGGTACAACAAGATATTCCTGAAACGCGATATTATTCTCCGTGTGTTTCCCCCCCTCTATTAAATTCATAAAAAGATATGGGGTTCGTCTGGATGTTTTTCCCCGCCCACTGGAACGGGGTAAAATTTCAGCTAAAGTTCTTAAATATTCAAAAGTCTCTAGGCCAGAAACTTTTGCTGCTACTTTTACACAAGCAATACTAACTCCGATCATGGAATTGCCACCTAAATTATTTTTATTTGATGTTCCATCGAGTTCAATCATAATTCTATCTATTCCCTTTTGGTCAAAGATATTTTTGCCAACCAAAGCTGGCGTAATAATTTCATCTACTTTCCTAATCACTTCCTTTGTTTCTAAAACATACATTTCATGCGCGCCAGTACTTGCCCCAGATGGCACAGAAAAGCTATCTGACACATCACCTACAGAAACTGTCACCTTTATCGTTGGATTTTCTCGTGAATCTTTTATTTCTTCGGCTCTGATTTTAGTAATTTTAGTCATTTTTAGTCAATAGAATCATTAAGTCAGAGACATTTGCACCAGTGAAACCAGTGATAATCGTATCGCCAGTTTTTTTAAAAAAATTATAAGAATCAAAACGATTTAAGTAATCATCAACATCCAAACTTAATTTTTCTGCTTTTTCTATTGTATTTTTATCTACTATTGCTCCTGCCACATCGCTGTTATCCATGCCATCTGAAGCAAATGAGATGAAAACAGAATTCTGAAAATCTTCCTTGTCTATAAGTTTTCTTTTAATTACAGAAAGTCCCATATGGAGATTTCTCCCTCCCTTACCTCCATTTTTAGGAACTGCAATACGGGGTTCGCCCGCTGCTAAAATAATAGAGTTTTCTTTTTTAGTAGAAAATATTTTTTCAAGCGCATTATCAACTTCATCATATAAAATAGTTGAAATAATTTTTACACCTAAGTTAAATGCTTGGGCTTTTTTCGCCATCGCTTCCACGGCAGTTTTATTTGAAATAAGAGCAAAATTATGTACTTTCTCAAAATATTTATCTTCTTTGGGTGTTTCAATTAAATCAAACTCTCCTAAATTATTTTCTGTAATAATTTTATTAGCATCAGCTATAGTAGTTTTATCTTTATAGGTTGGACCGGAAGCAACATTTTCAAAAGCATCCCCCGGAATATCAGAAAAAACTAATCCGATAATTGTTGCTGGAAAGGCAATTTTTGCTAAACCTCCACCCTTAAAAAGGGATAGATGTTTTCTAACTGTATTGATTTCAGTTATTGTTTTTCCAGATTTTAAAAATGAATCGTAAAGTTTTATTCCTTGTCTAAATTCACTTTCCGGATAGCAAAGAAGAGCCGAACCTCCACCAGAAACAAGAACAATTATTAAATCGTACTCATTTGAATCTTTAATTATTTCATATATCCTTTCCCCAGCAACAACATTCATCTCACTTGGCCTTGGATGAGTACCTGTAAGCATTTCAATATAAATGCAAGTTGTTTTATTTAGATCAACAACAGCCCCTTCGTTGATTTTTGATCCAAATATGGCTTCGAGCGCACTTGCTGCTTCACATGACGCCTTACCGAAACCAACTACTTTTATCTTTTTAAATTTATTCAAATCAAACTTTTGATCTTTTACAAACAGGATATTATTTTCAAGTTTAATTGAACTAGCAACCACATCTTTTGTATTGATCGCCTCAAGACCCGCTTCGGCAATTTCAAGTATCAACCGGCGGTTTTCTGTCGTCACTAGGTTGTCAAAATTTTTTATCCATTTTGAGATCATAATTTATTTAACCAAATTTTGAGGATTACTTAGAGTAAAACTTTTAATATTTTCGGCAGTTATTTTTAAAATTTCAGCTACTGCCTCACGAGTATAAAAAGCGATATGCGGTGTGACAATAACATTTGGCATCCCCATGAGCATACGGTCTCCTAAAAGAGTTTTGGAATCATCCGCGTATCCATTGTCACGTGCCAAAAATTCTATTTCTTCTTTTAATTTTCTCTCGCCTTCCAGTACATCGAGCCCCGCTCCAGCGACAATTCCCTCTTTGAGTCCCCAAATAAGTGCCTCTGTATCAACCAGCTCTCCGCGTGCGGTATTAATAAGATAAGCGCCTTTTTTAAAAAGTTTTATGTTGTCTTTGTTTATTAGATGATGCGTATCTTTATTGTATGGAGTATGTAAGGTAATGATATCTGAATCCGCCAAAACATCATTAAACGATACATATTGAAAAGCATTTTCCTCCGCAAATTTATTATCCGGCAAAAGATCAAAGGCAATTACTTTCATATTAAAACCTTTCGCAATTTTTATCACATTTTTGCCGATTTTACCTGTACCAACGACGCCGAGAGTTTTTCCAAAAAGATCAAATCCCCTAAAATTTGAAAAATCCCAGCCTGAGATTCGTCCCCGCTTACCCGATTTGGCAGACGTGGCGCCTTGGACGGAAAGAGTAGCTTCTTTGCGTATCTGCCTGTTTGCATCCGATACTTTTCTGGATATATCCAACATGAGCGCGAAACTAAATTCAGCGACAGTATTCGAGCCGTAAGCCGGAACATTGGAAACTTTTATTTCTTTGTTTTTGCAATATCCGACATCAATATGATCGTAGCCAGTCGAACGGGTAGCTATAAATTTCAAGCCTGGTAAAATGTCAATTACATTTTTATTGATCACAGAATTAATAAAGACCGAAACAACTTCTGCATCCTTGGCCAAATACGCGTTTTCTTCGTTGAGTTTCTCTTCATAAAAAGAAGTGTCAAAAACCGAACCGGAAAGGAAATCGGCGAGAACGGCTTGCTCTACTTTCGGTACTTCAAAAAAGACGATTTTCGTAGGATTCATTCACTTAATTATAACACAAAAAAGTTACTAAAGAAGTGTGATGTCTAATCTATTTTTTAAGTTTATTTAAAAACTTATGCGCTATTATTGTATAGCAAAGTTGCGCAGCGCCGTACTCGGTCAGAATGGAATCACGCATGGGAGAAACTTCTACAATATCGGCACCGATTAAGTGCTTGGCATCGATAACACGCTCGATGAGTTCTATGCCATACCACCATTCGAGTCCTCCTTGCACAGCTGTGCCAGTGCCGGGCATATGAGCCGGATCAAAACCATCTACATCTATTGTAATGTGGACATATTTTGTTTTGATTGATTCTAAAATTTCAGCAATACTCGGTACTTTTTTACTATTGCCCCATTCAAAAACCTTTATATTATTTTTTGGATCAGTAAAATATTTATACTCGTCTTTATAATATGTACGAATACCAACCTGGACAAGATTGTAACCCAATTCATGTGCCCTACGCATCACACAAGAATGCGCCAGATTTGAAGAATCCTCATTGTAATCAGCGTCACTATCACGTAGATCGCAATGCGCGTCTATGTGTAAAATAGTCACATTTTTTGGATTGTATTTTTTGGAAAGTGCTTGAAAAAATCCAAGTGATACCGAATGTTCCCCACCGAGTAAAAACACGAATTTATTTTTATCCAAAATTTTTCCAGTTTCAGTTCTGATTTTCGCAATAGCTTTTGCGGGTGATAATGTTTTAATGTCATCTAAATTTTTCTGTCCGATTTTTATCTTATCACAGGGCTCTATCTTGTACGTACGGTCAAAAAGCTCAAGCTTTGAATCAAGCATCTTCATGACGGCTTGCGGTCCGTTCACTGTACCCTTATGACTTGAAGCTGTCTTCTCATACGGAGCTCCGATGATAACTACATCCGCTTCATTATTATTTTTTGCGCTAAAGATTGAATCTATCATTTTAGTTTGAAATAAAATTAACAATTTTCTCCCATGGAATCGACACAAGTAGTGTGCCAGTAACCACCAGAAGAAGTCCGAGTCCTGCTTGAAATGTAATACCTTCGGTAAGAACAACGACTGCCAAGATCGCAGTAAAGACTAAAGAGAGCTTGTCAATCACTGTCACCGCTACGGTCGGACCAACAGACAAAGCTTGATAAAAAAATATCCAGGATAAAGCTCCTCCTAGGCCGGACAAAATTACAAAACTCCACTGCCTACCCGAAAGCCCACTTAATGCCGTCATAGACAATTTACCAAAAGATAGCGCTGCAACAGAAACAATGAGCGCCATTACAATACCTCTCACAGCAGTAAGTAAATTAGCATCAATACCTTTTAAACCAAGCTTGGCAAAGATGGTCCCAACACTTGCCATAATTGCTCCCAATAATGCGTAAATAATATACATAAATAAAAGGTATTAAACCTTTTGATACGACGTCGACTCGGACGTCGTGAACGAGAGTACTCGTTCACACGCTCCTTGCTCGTCGTAATAAAGTATAACAAATTATAAATAAATTAAAAACAGCTTAAATTAAATACGGTCCCGAGCGCATATGTGCGTCGGGACCGTTGGAAGATGTTCCTGATTTCCGGTCAGGCACCGGCTCTGGGACGTTTTATGTCCCAAAAAATTCCAAGTGGCTCCCCAGCACAGAGAATCCACTTTCCGAGGTCGAGGTGGTACCACTTCCACCCCAGAAAAGCGCTGTCCGCTTTGGCGTGGTGGTAGAAATGGTATCCTTCACCGATTACAGACGGCGCAGCACATACAACTGGATTATTTCTGGCATTGCCAGGAGCTTTGAAGCGTTTATCTATGGAACCATAGAGATGGCAAATGGAATTCACGCTCCAAGTGAGATGCAAGTGTAACAGCACCCCGAGAAACCCGCCAAGAAGGAGTCCATCCATACCCGCAAAGTAAAACGGAAGAATAAACCCAGATAAAGCAGCCACAGGGTATATCCACCTATTCCACTTCAGGAGACGGACATTATTCTCCTTGAAAATCATCCCGAAGTTCTCGTTGGGACGCTTAACGTCGAAACACATCCACGCTATGTGTGCCCAAAGGAAACCCCTCCACCCCGGATACCTGTATGGACTGTGTGGATCCAACGGTCCCTCTGTATCCCAATGATGTTGCATGTGGTCCAGTATCCAGGCAAGAATAGTCCCCTGGACCGCAAGACCAGCCAAAAATGAAAGTACCAGCTTCGTCCCGAAGTGGCACTTAAATGCTAGGTGGGTTAAAAGTCTGTGATACCCCAGCGAGATACCGACCTGCCGAAGAGTGTGCAACACAAAGAACCACATCCATGCTTTTATACTGAAGCCTGGGTGGAAAGCCCCGCCCAAGGCACTCCAGAATGAGGGAATGTGCTGAGGATCAAAATCCTTGAATGCCTGCAGTATGGCTCTGGGATGCCACGAGAAATTGACAAATGCATACCAGAGGGCGTACACCATCATGACATGCATTAAAACTAGAACAGAAAAAAGAACTGGGCGAAACTTACCCTTTGTCATGAGTGTTCGCCTCCTTTCATTTTTAATTATATAAATAAAACAATAAAACTACTAATTTTACAAAACAAAACCCCGCCCAAGATAAATCGAGAGCGGGGTTTTGCGGCACTTATGTTGTTCACGATTAATGCAAGATAACGTCAGAATTACCTCACACTCACAGGGGTAGTATAGCATAC
>Ga0209542_10018216_pt1 | contig 11391 bp, 14 predicted proteins | sample RifCSPhighO2_01_FD_184028 | JGI IMG/M metagenome (GOLD analysis project Ga0209542, IMG submission 184028) | Soil microbial communities from Rifle, Colorado - Rifle CSP2_plank highO2_0.1 (SPAdes) (version 2) | ecosystem: Environmental > Terrestrial > Deep subsurface > Rock core/Sediment ...
AATAAATTAAACTATAACTAGTTTTTCTTAAACACACTATAGCCACATTTACCACATGTTTCTCTATCTTTGTGTTTAGCCATATATGTTCCAGCACCACATTTAGGGCAAGAATTATTTTTTCTCTTGATTTGAGTTCCAGAAATTTCGTACAAATGAGATGATTGAGTTCCTTTTGCTTTCTTTGCCATTTTTATTCTCCTTTAATTTCTTTTTTAACTTCAGCTTTTACTTCTTCTTTAGAATCTTCTTTTTTAGTATTCTTTTTAGAATATTTTTTAGTAGATATTGATAGAACTTTTGCAGAATCTTTGTAAACAAAGACTTTAACATTTGCTTGTTTATTTCCGTAATTTGTTGATATCCTTTCAACAACAACTAATTCTTCATTAACGCCTAATTTTTTAGATAATTCCTTTTTCAAATTATCTCTTGATGGTGTAACAACATCATATTCGATTTCCGCATTAACATTATCTCTCTCAAGCAATGGTTCGTGTATTTTTGATTTTATTTCTATTTTCATCTTATTTTAATTGCATATTCTCCCGCAACTTCTGCTCCTATTTTTTTAGCAATCTCTGATTTTTCAGGATCCATAATTATGATTCTTCCTTTGAAATTTGTTGTAAACTGATTTTTTTTACAAACTGGACAAACGTCTTCTTTTACAAACAATTTACAGTTTTTACATATTTTTCTTGCCATTGTTCATTCCTATTTTTTTGGTTTCGCTTCTTTCTTTTCTACTTTCTTCTCAACCTTTTTTTCTGGTTCTTCAGCTTTTGTAGATTTTCCTTCTCTATCGTTTTTTAACCATTCTAATTTTCCTAATCCTTGTTGTCTCATTGTAACTCCAATTTTAGGGTTAGCAATGTCTTTGAATGATGTTGCAATAATTCTTGCTCTACACTCATCATTAATTTTCAATGATTTTTTTGAATCTCTTCCAGTCAGTACTTTATCTTTACTGAATGATACAAAATCATCCATTGATTGTGAAATGTGAACCATAGCATCCATTGGTCCTATGTTAACGAATGCGCCAAAGTCAGCCATATCTTTAATTCGTCCGTGAACAACTTCTTGTAATTCTGGTTTAAATGTTAATAATTCGAATTTTGTTCTGTAATAAGGTGCACCATCACCAGGAACAATAACTCCTTCACCAATCTCATTAACATCAGAAACATCAATCACAGTTCCAAAATCTTTTGATATGTATCCATCAAATTTTTCTTTTATTTGTTTTAAGATAGATTTCTTTCTCTCTTCGCCCAAATCTTTTGGGGGAACTCTTATGTGGTCTTCAACTTTAACTTTGTAAAACATTTTTTGTGTCTCCTTGTTTGAAATTGTTAAATTATTCAATTACAACATATTTTTTCTGCCTCAAAAATATAAGTTTTATTTTTCCTTTAAGCTTTCTTTTCAATGCTGTGTCTTGTGTTGCTACAGCATATCCGTTTTGAGCTATTTCTTCAATGATTTCATCAACATTTTTAAAGGTTTTTGTCTTTATAATTTTGAATTTGAACTTGTCTACCATTTGAAGGGCGATTTGTGCACTTTTTTTGTTCTTTCCCTTCTGTTCGTTTATGATTTTTTTGAGCTCATAAACTGTTTTGTCTATAACAAAAAGCTCTGCTTTTGGCTCTATTTCCTTAATTTGAGAGAATACATCAACCCCCAAACTTGCTGGAATAAGCAAAAAGTTAGTATCTAGTATGACTTTCACTCTTTTATGTATAAATCTTATGGGGTATTTATAAAGATTGTGTTGAGGAACTTGAAAAGAAGTGATAAGACTAAATTTTTTCAAATTATTCAGGATATCCTTCTAAGATTGCAATTTTATGAGTAATTTTTAGTTTTTCCGTTAATTCTGGAAATAGAGTTCCATCTTGTAAGCCAATAATGAGAGTATCCACAAGACCAATTCCTGGATAAATTTGTAACAGATATGTTTTTCCTCCATGTTCTGGTAAGCCGCCATATTTAGCTCCATTCAAATACACTGGAATTTCTTGAAGAATATACTGCGCTAGTTTGTCTAATTCGTCTGTTGAGAGATTTTTTGAAGAGACCTTTTTGTTTTCATTTAAGATTTTTATTATATAATTATGAAAATTTGAATTTGTTTTGAATTCTATATTCAAAATTTCTAATCTATAATCGTGATATTTGGATGCTGTTACATGTCTGAATCTAACAACTTTGACTTTTTTTGCTTCATCAATAGAAAGTTCTAAAAGAATTTCCTTTATTTCTTTTTCTTTTTTATCTCCATCTCTTAAAGCAGTTTTAAGTGCCCTGATTTTGGAATAGCCATCGAGTACTTCAAAATTTATTGCTTGAAGTCTGTCGCCAATAACAACTAACACATCTTCTTTTGTATATTTTAATGCCCATTCAATATATTTCTTAATACTTTCTTTTGTAAATAGTTTATTGCCTAGACTAATGCCTATCCAAATATTGAATTTTTTAGATTTGACTTCTTCTTTATTGGTGTTCAGATATGTGACGATTTTCATAGTTCATCCATGCGAAATATTGTCCTTTTTCAAAATCATTCTTTTCTAAAAATGAAACAACTACTTCATCTTTTGTAAATGCACAAATAAATTGTGCACCTTTTTGTAATAATTGTTCCAAACATTCGTGCATAAGTTGAAAACCTATTCCCTTGTTTCTGTGCTCTGGGTGAACCCAAAGATTTTCAATAACGGCTTTTCTAGTTGGAACATGATAATTTGCTAGAACAAATCCTCTAATTGAATTTTCTTGCTCTGCTAGTAAAGTCACATCATTATCTGATTTAATCCATCTTTGTAATACATCTTTAGTCCAAAATGAAGATGAGCCCACACCAATTTGAAAGTTTATCTCTGAAATACCTGATTGATAAATCACATCTATGTCTTGTTCTAGAATTTTCCTAATGTTCATTTAAGAGATGTATTATTTAAGCTTAATAAGCATTGTGAACAGCTAATTAAGACCTAGCTCAGCATCCCATTACAAATAGAGAACGCTTTAAAGTAATTCATCCCTCTACACTCATCCAATTTCATAGAAGATGCTGCGCATTCGCCTGGGCTTAATCTGTTAAGATTGTTTTCATGCATAGAATCAATACATCTATCTCCAGTTGGATATAATTTACCATATCCTGTGGAACTACTTTCTGCAATATTTGAATATAAGCCAATAATAGATAACAGCATAAGCACAGAAATCGCTCCAAACATAAGATTGTTCCAGTTCATATATAGAATTAAGATGGATTGGTATTTAAATTTAATCTAAGAATTCATCTTGGCGAAGCCATTTTGAACTGAAATTAAGAATGATGCTAATTTTGAGTATATTTAAACTGCTCACACTTTATAATTTTGCATCACAAACCTTATATAATAAACACACAAATATCGTTCTGGGGGAATGTGTTTACAGATTAATTGTATACTAAATTCGATGGGCAAAATTCACGAACTAGACCAAGACTTAATTAACAAAATTGCGGCAGGCGAAGTTATAGAAAGACCAGCTTCAGTTGTTAAAGAGCTAGTTGAAAATTCGATTGATGCAAACGCTAAAAATATTATTATAGAAGTCAAAGAAGGTGGAAAATCTTTTATAAGAATAACAGATGATGGTTCAGGAATGTCAAAAGAAGATTTAATAGAATCAATAAAAAAACATACAACTTCTAAAATAAAAACTAAAGAAGACTTATTTAATATTCTGACTTTAGGATTTAGAGGAGAAGCTCTATCTAGTATTGCATCAATATCAATTTTGGAGATTATATCTAAAACTATAACTGACATAGAAGGCTCTAAGTTAGAAATAAATAATGGAATAGTAAATGTTAAACCAACAGGCGCTCCAGTTGGAACTACAATTAAAGTACAAGATTTATTTTACAACACTCCAGCGAGAAAAAAGCATTTGAAAGATATGCAAGTCGAATTTAGATACATTGCTGATGTTGTTGAAAAATATGCCCTATTACATCCAAATATAGGAATTAGATTAGTGCATAATGGAAAAGATGTTATATTAGCGCCACCAACAAACGACGCTTTAGGAAATATAATAAATATTTATGGCTTAGATTTAGGGAAACAATTAATCCCTATAAATAAACAACTATTCCATCTCAAAATGGAAGGCTTTATAGGAAAACCTGCTTTAAACAGAGGAGATAAATCATTTATTATTACGTATGTAAATGGAAGATTAGTAAAAAACAAAATTCTATCAGACGCAATATTTGACGCATTTCATAATTTACTAAATACGGAACGATTTCCTGTCGCAATATTAAACTTCCAAATTCCTAACAATAAATTAGATGTTAATGTACATCCCACAAAAATAGAAATAAGAATAGAGCGTGAAAAAGACATTTATCAGGAAATAATGAAAACCATAGAAGAAGTTCTTCAAGAAAATGCATTAGTTCCAAAAATAGATTTAAAACAAATGCAACAAACACAATTGAAAAAAGAGCCTCACATGATTTCGACTGACATTAATTCAATTATTGCAAACACAAAATCGATTATGGAAGAAAATGCACGAGAATTAATGAATGATGATAAATTCAAATATAGGCCTATAGATAAAGAACAAACGGATCAGAACATTCTTACGTTTGATAAAGGCGAATTAAAAATAATTCCTATCAAAGATGTACAAACCCCTTTCAAAATCCTTGGAAAAGTGCATAAAACATTTATTGTTGTTGAAACAGCGGAAGGGATGAGAATTATAGATTTACATGCAGCACACGAAAGAATTAATTATGAAGTTTTAATGAAAAAGTATAAAGAAAATCAAATAAAAAAGCAGGAATTAATTCAACCAATAAAAATTGATGTTTCTATTGAAGAAGCAGAACTATTGAAAGAAAATAAACGAGATTTAGAAGTTCTTGGAATTACATTAGACGAGTTTGGCAAAAATTCGTTTTTAATAAGAACTCTTCCATCAATTTTAGGAAAGCAACAAGACTCTCAAATAATATTCGATTTAATGGAAGACTGCAGAAAAAATTACTTTAACACAGTTAATGCAAAAATGGAACATTGGATTCATACAATGGCGTGTAGAATGTCCAAAAAAGCAGGCGACCAATTAGAATTTTTAGAACAATCTTACATTGTTTCTGAACTTTTGAGATGCAAACAACCACATACTTGTCCTCATGGAAGACCTACAATGATTGATTTATCGTTAAGAGATTTTGAAAAATTCTTTAATAGAGTTAGAGGGTATGAAAATAAAGGGTGTTCTTGGTAAAAATGGAATTAGAAACAAAATCTATGTTGGAGTTTGAAAATAATGATTTAACTCCTGCAATGAAGCAGTATGTTGATATTAAAAAGAGATATCCTGAATGTATTTTATTTTTTAGAATGGGGGACTTTTTTGAAATCTTTTTTGAGGATGCAGAAAAGGTAGCAAGAACATTAGAAATAACGTTAACAAAAAGATCGGGAATTCCTTTAGCAGGTTTTCCACACTATAATTTAGATTCACAATTGTCAAAAATGATTTCTAACGGATACAAAGTTGCAATATGTGAACAAATGGAAGATCCTAAAACTGTGAAAGGAAGAGTTGTTGATAGAGATGTTGTAAGAATTGTTACTCCTGGCACTGTAATATCTCCTTCAATGTTAAATGAGAAAACAAATAATTTTGTCATGTCTATTTATGAAGATCCTCAGTCAAAGAAATATGGAATTGCTTTGTGCGATATATCAACAGGAACTTTTATTACTTCGGAAATTGAGAATAAAGAAAAATTAATTAGTGAAATAGCACGATTCGAGCCTAAAGAATGTATAATCCCTTCAAACACTTTGTTAAAAATCAATCAAAATTCGTCATCAACTCTCGCTTCGTTATTTATATCTCAATATGATTCTCAATATTTCTCATATTCTTCTTCATATAAGGAATTATTAAGGCATTTTAATGTGTTGAATCTTGAAGGTTATGGTCTTGAAAATAAAGATGTTTCTATAATGGCTTCTGGAGCATTAATGTCTTACTTAAATGAGACTCAAAGAGGAAGTACTAAACAAATAACAAATTTAAGATTTTTTCAACCAAACAATTTTACGACATTAGATACTTCAACATTAAGAAATTTAGAAATCACAAAAAATATTCGTGACGGAACGTCTAGAGGTAGCTTATTATCTGTTTTTGACAAAACTACGACTGCTATGGGTTCAAGATTGATTAGGCAGTGGATGCAACAACCTTTGATAGATATTATAAAAATTAATGAAAGACTAGATGCAGTTGAAGAATTAACTAATTTAACAATAGTTAGAGAAGAAGTAAAATTATTGTTAACCAAAATTTACGATGTTGAGAGATTAATTGCCAGAATCACAAACAATACAGCAAACCCAAGAGATTTAATCTCATTAAAAGATTCCTTAAAACTCGTTCCTCAAATCAAAAAAGAATTAAAATCTTTAAATTCAGATTTATTTAAAGAAATAATTGAAATGGATGAATTAAATGACATGGTTAATCTAATTGAAGAATCAATAACTGAAAATCCGCCAGTTAAAATCAATGAAGGCGGAATTATAAAGAAAAAATATAACGAAAAGTTAGATGAACTAAGGGAAATTGCGACTTCTGGAAAGGATTTTGTAGCGAAAATGGAAAATCTTGAAAAAGAGAAAACTGGAATTTCAGCATTAAAAGTTGGCTTTAATCGAGTTCATGGTTATTATATTGAAGTTCCTCGAAGGTTTCACGACAAAGTTCCCTCTAATTATATTAGAAGACAAACTTTGTCAACAGGAGAAAGGTATGTTACAGAAGAATTAAAACAAAAGGAAGAATTAATTTTGGGTGCTGAGGATAGAATTAATGTGATTGAGTTTGATTTGTTTAATCAGATAACAACAAAAGTTTCTCTAAAATTGTTAGAAATACAAGAGATCGCAAAAAATATTGCGATGCTTGATGTATTAATTTGTTTTTCTACAGTTGCTGTCGAATCTAACTATGTTCGTCCAGAATTGCATAATGGAAGTGAAATGTTTATAGAAAATGGGCGTCACCCTGTTATTGAAAAATTACAATCAGAACCATATGTTCCAAACGATTTAAGATTTGATTCTGACAAAAGGATGATGATTATTACAGGACCAAATATGTCGGGGAAAAGTTCTTTTATGCGACAAATTGCAGTCATTCAATTGCTTTCCCAAATAGGAAGTTTTGTTCCTGCCTCTTATGCAAAATTGCCAGTTGTGGATAGAATATTTACTAGAGTTGGAGCATATGATGATTTAACTATGGGTCAATCAACTTTTATGGTAGAAATGACTGAGACAGCTAATATATTAAATAATGCTACGGAGAAAAGTTTGATTATATTAGACGAGATAGGTCGTGGCACATCGACTTTTGATGGAATTTCATTAGCTTGGGCTATTGCAGAATACATTTATGAAAAAATTAAAGGCAAAACGTTATTTGCCACTCATTATCATCAATTAAATAAATTAGCAGAAAAGTATTCTGGAATTTCAAATTATAATATTGCTGTTCGTGAACATGGTGATGAGATTTTATTTTTGAGAAAGATAATTCAAGGAGGGACAGATAAAAGTTATGGAGTGCATGTAGCGAAATTAGCAGGTTTACCAAATGATGTTATTTCTCGTAGTAAAGAGATAATGAAAATGTTGGAAGAAGAAGATGAAATTGTTGATAGGATTCATACTCGAGAAAAAAAAGACTTTGAAGATAAAATCAAAAGAGATGTTGAAGACAAAATAAAAAAGGAGGTTGAAGATAATGTGAAGAGGAATAAAGTTAGTTCTAAAAGTGATTTGAATAAATTTTTCTAGCAAACAATATTTGAGAAAGAATGAAATTCAAAATTAGCTTATTGTCAACATGCATTTTCTGATGAAATAATAACTTTAGTTTAAAATGTAGTTATGACTATTTTGGATATTGCATCAAATAATGAAGTTAGGAAGAAATCTGATTTTTAAAAAACATATATTCTAACAAAGAATCTCTAAACTTTATCCAAATCTTGTCCATTCATATCTTGGAAACAACTTTTACATATGAATATATTTGATCTCCATGTAACAGCATAATCTTTGTTTCCAGCGTTTCTACAAAAAGGGCACATATAGTTCTGACAATCTTGAGGAACATCAATGTTTTCTACAGCATTAACATTTCTTTTAAATTCTTCAATCAATTGTGATTCAACAACTTCGTTAAATTCGCATTTGTGTTCATTATTTTTGTGAGCAAAATGCCATGTCTTTTTAGTACCCATCTTTGGCAAAACTTCGCATTTGCAAAAAGGGCAGAAATATTTACCATCTTTTTCCCTTATTCTGTCTACGTGAACAATGTTTTGGTTATTGTCCTTAGCATAGAACAGCTTTCTGTCACCCATACTCATTGGAATGTTTCCAATATTTATAAATGTTGTTGTGGGGAAATATTCAGGAATTTTTAATCTGTTTTTCATCCAAATGTTTATAAAGCTTGTTTATGTATGTTATAAAAATGTTTACTAAATTGTTAGAAGACAACAAACCAAAGCTTGTTGATTATGAAAAATTTATAAAAACAATAGAAGATGAACTAAAAAAACAATCAATAACTGCTGAAGTCACTTTAGGCGGGAGTGTTGCAAAAGGTACTTTTTTAAAAGATCCAGATTACGACGTTTTTGTAAGATTCCAAAAGCCAGATTCAGATTTATTAGAAAAAATTCTTAAAAAATGTTTCTCAAAGATAGACAGAATTCATGGTTCTAGAGATTATTTTCAAACAAAATATAAAGGACAAATATTTGAAATTATACCAGTGAAAAAAATATCTAAATCTTCAGAAGCAGAAAATGTTACTGATGTTTCAAAACTTCATGTTGATTGGGTAAGAGAAAATGTTAAAGACAAAGATCAAGTAAGATTAGCAAAATTGTTCTGCAAAGCTCAAGGAATATATGGTGCAGAATCGTATATAAACGGATTTTCAGGATATATTTTAGAAATACTTATTTGTGCGTATGGAAGTTTTGAAAAATTGTTGCAAGCAGTTTCTGTTTGGAAACCCAAAACTATTATTGATGTATCTGGATTTTATAAAAATAATAAAGACGTTTTGAAAAAATTGAATGAGTCTAAAATCCATTCGCCTTTGATAGTTATTGATCCAGTACAAAAAGATAGGAATGCGTCAGCTTCAGTTTCTATGGAACAATATTCTAAATTTATTTTGGCCGCAAGAAAATTTCTGAATAAACCAGATATTTCTTTATTTCACAAACACTCTTTTTCACTTTCTGATATCACTAAAGATTCAAAAAAGCACGATACGAAACTAATTATATTGCATTTCAAATTACACGATGGAAAAATTGATGTGATTAGTTCTAAAGCATTAAAAGTATATCATTTTATAAAAATGAAATTAATACATCACGATTTTGAAGTGTTCAAATCTGGAATTGAATTAAACGAAAATTTGATGTGGTTCCAAGTTCTGCCCCACAAATTGCCAGAATTCGCTAAACAAATCGGTCCAAAAGCTTGGGTTGATGAAGAGAATGTTAAAAGTTTCTTAGACAAATATTCGGAAGTCTATGTTGATGAAGATACATTAATTGCAATCCGAAAAAGGAAATTTATGGATTCCAAAGATTTAGTTTCAGATTTAATTAAAGAAGAATATGTTTCTGAAAAGTTGAAGAAAATTTGGGTAAATTAACATGGTTTTGATTTGGACCAAGGAAACAAGAAGACGTTTAGATGTTATTTTTGTTCCTGAAAGCATTCTTAATGACATGATTGAAACTCACCTAGAAAGAAAATTTCCAATAGATACCCAAAAAACCTGTTTTGTTAATAGCGATAATGATTTGATTGGAATTCCTCCCGAAAATCAAATAATTCAATTATTAAAAGAAATTCTTGATAAAAATATATTGATGGGTGGGTTTGACATGAGAATGAAGATGCCACACCATTGGTTTAATAATATAAAATGTTGTGAATTTATTATGACAAGAAATGGTTCAGTCCCATCAAATGATGTTTTTGAGTGTGATTTTATTATTACTTTTTTTAGAGTTGAAGGCAGAGCTAAAAAATCTATTCAGGAAATCAAAAAAAGACCTTGGATATCTTTATCTAAATCAGACGAAATGGAGATAATCAAGATTTTTAAAGATGCAGAAGTAAAAAATCTCAAAGAATTTGTTTTCATAATGGAACACATACATCCAACAGCAAAGAGAGCTTATAGCAAAAGACATTAATAATCTTATGTTGTGAGAGTCTTTTGCTTATTAGCTAAGGACATGAAAGCTACGAAAAATAATGTCCTTAGCTATAGTTCAAAAATCTTTCGACAAACGTGTCATATGATTTTTGATATACCCACGTGCCAAAAAGTCTTCCGAAATGTTCTGAATAGTCGCTTACATCACTTGCGTTAAAACTAAATTGCGTTATTGAATCTTTTATTCCATCAATAACATAGTTAGTATAAACTAATTCTCCAATTTTTGATAAATATAAACTTGAAACTTGTATTTCTTGATTTTTAAGAAAATCTTCGATACCTTTTTTTATTCCGTTTTTTGTTGCTTTTTGAACTGCTTCATATATGCTATCATTTATTTCAGGAATATATATTAAAACTTTATCACAGGTTAGTTCTTCATGTAAAAATCTATCTATTTCTGAATCTTCATATCCTTTAATTCTTTTAATATCTTCTTCAGTAAACCTGTTTTCAATTCCCATTGGGGTTACCATTGGAGATTCTTTTATTAAGCTTTCTACCATTGGATTCTTTTATTTCGGTTGTATTTAAAGCTGTTGTTTAGAAAAGTTATTAAGATTTGGGTTAGGTAAATGAGTTGCACTAAATAATCTGACAACTGAATGAGACTCTAAGGCAAGGTACAAATTGTACATATCCTTTTAACATATTAGATTCAAAACTCACAATAAACAACCTTTTTAAACTCTCCACAAATCAGGCATAAATGTTTAAAACATTATCTCTTGGAATATTGCTTTCAATGCTTCCTCTTGGAGAACTAAGAGCAGGAATTCCAGTATTAATCGCTTCTAAAGTTGGAATATTAAATGCATTTTTGATTGGCACATTCGCTAACATTTTTATAATTCCCTTTGTTTACATATTTTTAGATTCCGTACATTTGGAATTAATGAAATGGAAAGTTTACAAATATTTTTTTAATAAATCAATTAAAGGTATTAGAAAAAAAGTTCACAAGGCAGTTCAAAAATGGGGTTTTTTAGGATTATTAATATTTGTTGCAATTCCTATTCCGGG
>Ga0209542_10018220_pt1 | contig 11388 bp, 12 predicted proteins | sample RifCSPhighO2_01_FD_184028 | JGI IMG/M metagenome (GOLD analysis project Ga0209542, IMG submission 184028) | Soil microbial communities from Rifle, Colorado - Rifle CSP2_plank highO2_0.1 (SPAdes) (version 2) | ecosystem: Environmental > Terrestrial > Deep subsurface > Rock core/Sediment ...
TGGTACGACCGAGATAGTGTGGGAGAGTACAAACGCGACTAGCTGTGAGGCTTCGGGAGGTTCGGAAGGTTGGCCATTTACTGACGGGCCACTCGAAGGTTCGTGGACTTCAGGCTCACTCACTGACCCTTCATACACCTACGTGCTCACCTGTACCGGCCCTGGTGGTGAGTCCTCTGATTCGGTGACGGTTACAGTGGGAGATCAAGGAACACCAGTTATAACTTCATTTACCGCCAATCCTATGAGTGTCCCTTACAACGGCACAACCACCCTAAGTTGGACGAGTACGGGCGCGACAAGCTGTGTCGCCTCTCAAGGTTCGGGTGGTTGGCCCCCTCCGCCCGCCACGCGCCCAGCAAACGGTTCCCGGTGGTTCATCCGAGCCCAAGAGTGTTACCGTTACCGTCGGCCAGTTTATACCACCTCCCTCAATCATATTTGTGGCCGCTCCGAATTCTGTCCCACCAGGCGGGACATCGAGGCTTGGTTGGCAGGCGCACAATGTTGTGAGTTGTGAGGCCACAAGTAGCCCTCTCGATGTATTGTGGACTGGTAGTAAACCTTTCATGGGTACCTCGATGACCAGTGCTCTCAACCAGACCACCGTCTACACCCTTACATGCCTAGGACTCAATGGCCAAACCAAGGGAGAAGATGTGCAGGTGACTGTGGGCGGGCTCACTTTCTCAATAGATTTGAAGGCTAGGTCGGATGGTGCTTACGGCGACAAAGCCCAAGGGCCAGTGCCACTTAATGGCCTAGACTTGCGGGCAATAACCTCCGGCACGGCTAAGGGACCGGTTGATTACCTGTTCGATTGTGATAACGGCCAAGCTCCTATCCACGTTGTGGAAGATGTGAACACCAAAGATATTCTTGACGCCTGCGACTATGTGGAGCAGGGTATCTACAATGCCAAGGTTACTGCCATGCGCAGTGGGATAGTCGACAACGACACAGCCGAGATAATAGTGGCTCTCGCTTGCCAGCTTGAGTTCTAACCTGTCATTTCCCCCCAGTTATCGAGAGATTCGTTGATTTCTTCTTCCTCTAACGGAACATCGAACAACCCTTTGGTTATAAGGTCGTTTTCGTTTTTAAGAGCATCACGTTTGTCTTGCAAGTCTTTTGCGGCGCGCTCCACATAATTAAGCGCTTCCAGAGCAAGGGTCCCTCTACGGAAAAGCTCCTGTTTCCTTTTCACCTCTTTTAACTTTTCAATCAATTCTTCGCCAAGGACCTTGATTCTTTGCTTATTGGCCTCTATGCGGTCCTCCTTCCTCTTGAATTCTGAGATGCTCCTAATGGGTTTAGCTTCTGGATTTTGTGAGTTTAATCCTTCCATGGTTTTTGATGTTTAATCTTATGTTATATTGTATGTCTAAACATGACAGACAACAAGATAAATAAAGATATCAAATCAGACGTGGCTAAGCGCGAGGAGGACACCCTCCGCTATTGGCAAGAGAAAGGCATATTTGAAGCTAGTTTAAAGAATCGTGCAGGCAAGCCCGAATTCGTTTTCTACGACGGACCGCCTTTCGCTACTGGCTTACCTCATACGGGCTCGCTTCTTTCTTCGGTGATTAAAGATGTCATCCCGCGTTACAAAACAATGCGAGGCTTTTATGTGCGTCGCCGTTGGGGTTGGGATACCCATGGTTTACCAATTGAGAATATGGTCGAGAAGGATTTGGGACTAAAGAGTAAGAAGGATATAGAGGCGATGGGTATTGAGAAGTTTAACGAGGCTTGTCGGGCCAAGGTACTGATGTATGTGCGTGATTGGAAGCTTTATGTTGACCGGGTGGGCCGCTGGGTTGATTTCGACAACTCATACAAAACGATGGATGCTACATATACGGAGTCTATTTGGTGGGCTTTGAAAGAACTACACAAGAAGGGTTTGCTCTATGAGGGTCGCAAGGTCTTAATGTATTGCCCGCACTGCGAAACACCTTTAGCCAAGGCTGAAATCGCACAAGACAATTCCTACAAAGACATAATCGAAGAGGCAGTCACGGTAAAGTTTAAGATCAAGAATATAGCGGGGCTACCTTTGACTGTAAAAGCCGGGTCTAATGTTTATTTGCTTGCATGGACAACAACACCATGGACATTGCCAGCCAATGTTGCTTTGGCAGTAGGAGGAGAAATTGATTATGTTGCGGTTTTAGATGGTCAAGATGTTTGCATTATCTCAAGTGCTACATACACGAAAAATGATAAGTTTAGTGGTAAGTATATTCAGACATTCCAAAACAAGCCGACGATGAAGGGAAAGGAGCTAGAGGGTCTTGAATACGAATCGATTTATGAGATAGATGCTGTGAAGAAGACGGGTAAGCGTTCACATTATGTTGCCCTAGCGGATTTTGTGAATACCGAAGATGGCACGGGGATTGTGCATACGGCAGTCATTTACGGTGAGGATGACTACCAACTCGGGCTCAAGAATGATTTGCCAATGGTGCCTCTGCTCAATCCAAACGGGACATACAACGACGATGCCCCAGAGTTTTTACGCGGACAGTACATCAAGAAGGCCGATAAAATGGTCATTGAAGATTTGGAGAAGAGGGGATTACTTTTCGCAAAAGCGCCCAACACTCACAGCTATCCGCACTGTCATCGTTGTAACACGCCGCTTATTTATAACGCGCTCTCGAGCTGGTTTATAGACGTACAAAAGAATAAAAAAGAGATTATCAAGCAAAACGAAAACATCAACTGGGTGCCCGAGCATTTGAAACATGGTCGTTTCGGCAACATTCTTGAGGGTGCGCCCGATTGGACGATAAGTCGCAACCGCTATTGGGCAAGTCCTTTGCCGATTTGGAAGTGTGGCGAGTGCAAAAAAGTCGAAGTAGTTGGTTCACTTGATGATTTAGAGAAGTTACGCTATCGCAAGGCTAATACTTACTACTTAGTGCGCCACGCACATAGTCAAAAGAATGATAACGGCGAAGGTGGGTTTATAGCCACCGTGCTTGCGAATGACAAGTACCATCTAACTGATAAGGGTCGCGAGGAAGCGAACGATACTGCAGCGATATTGGCAAAGGGGAAGATTGATCTTGTCGTTACCTCGCCTTTTTTAAGGACGCGAGAGACCGCTGACATTATTACCAAAGCCACTGGTGCCGCCCAAGAAGTTGATGAGCGTTTGCGCGAGATAAGTTTGGGACAAGAGATGGAGGGTAACGATTGGACGGCTTGGCGGGTCTTTGAGGCGAAACGCAACTTCGATGACAAGATAAATCCTGAAAGCGAAAGTTGCAGGGATATGCTACTACGAATGAAAACTGTTGTTTCAGATCTAGACAAGAAGTACGAAGGCAAGAGGATAGTGTTGGTTGGTCATGGCGACCCAATGTGGATGCTTAAAGCTTCGCTCATGGGCCTATCACCCGAGGAAACCTTGAAGCAGAAAGATGCTATCTATCCCAAACGAGGCGAAGTCAAAGCCTTCGAATCTAAGAACTACCCATACAACTCTCGCGGAGAACTCGACTTCCATCGACCGTACATTGATGAGATAAAACTTAAATGCTCTTGTGGTGGGCAGATGTCGCGTATACCGGAGGTAGTGGATTGTTGGGTGGAGTCGGGTTCGATGCCTTTCGCCGAGTACCACTATCCGCTTGAAAACAAAAGCGATTTTGAGAAGCGCAGCCCCGGGGATTTCATAGCTGAATATGTGGGTCAAACACGGACCTGGTTTTACTATCTGCATACCCTCTCGACTTTGCTATTCGGCCATGAAGCATTTAAGAATGTGGTTGTTACCGGCAATATCCTTGCCGCCGATGGTAGTAAGATGAGCAAGAGCAAAGGCAATTACACTGACCCACTCGAACTCATAGCCCGCTATGGTGCGGACGCCTATCGTTACCATTTGATGACAAGCGTGGTAATGGCTGCTGAGGACTTCAACTTTACTGATGATGGAGTGAAGGAAGTGCAGCAGAGGTTGGTGAATATACTTTGGAACACGGTTTTGTTTTATCAAATGTACGCAGGAGAAACTCCAAATTCAAAAGGCAAAAGCCAAAATTACAATTCAAAATCTGAAAATGTTTTAGATAAATGGATTCTGGCTCGTTTAGCCGAACTTCATAAAGAAGTTACAGAGAATCTCGATAAGTACGACACAATCAAAGCCGGTAGACCCATAAAAGATTTTGTCACAGACTTCTCGACATGGTACATCCGCCGCTCGCGCGACCGCTTCAAGAGTGATGATGTAGCAGATAGGGAAGCGGCAATCAGCACAACCCGCTTCGTGCTCCTCGAGCTTGCCAAAATCATAGCCCCATTTATGCCCTTCCTCGCCGAGCAAGTCTACAAAGCCGTCGGTGGCCCCCTCGCGTCTGTCCATCTTGAGGATTGGACTAAATCCCTGTCCGAGTATGAACATTCTGACATTCTTAGGAATATGAGAATGACACGAGACATTGTGACCCTTGCTCTTGAGGCACGTTCAGTTGCGAATGTAAAAGTAAGACAGCCACTACAGTATCTAAGGTATCAAGCAGACAAGCTAGGCACTGAATACGAAAAACTGATTGCGGAAGAAATAAATGTGAAAGAGGTTAAGTATACAGAGGAAATTCGCGAGCAGGGTGGGAGAGTGGCCAAAGAGTCAAATGGTATACGCATCGCTCTTAATATTGAAATCACCCCTGAACTCAAACTCGAGGGCGACATGCGTGACCTGGTGCGCCAAATCCAAGAGAAGCGCAAAGATCTGGGTCTTGCTCCTAGCGACAAAATCGTAGTCACCCTCCCCGCATCACTTGGCGACCTGGTCACCAGGTTTAGCGAGGAAATCAAAAAATCGGTGAATGCAACCACTTTGACCGTTGGCAATGAATTACAGATCGAAAAATATGGAATTTAACAAATTGGAAAGGGCAATTCTTGACTGGTATAAGTCACATTATCAAAATGATACTCTCAACACTCAAATTGATTCTGCTATACCAATCAATAGAAAATGGACAGAAGTAGGTTTTTATATTGACCTACAAGTAGACACTAGTTTGGCCGCAGTCCCTCCCATGAATGGTTTTGAGGATGGTCGAGCAATCATGGGACCCCACATTGAATCTTCTCAAATTGAGGATGGCGGTGGCGTCTTGCTTTTTGTGAAGGACGGACATTTAGAATTTATCGAGATGTACTCGTTCGGTGCCAGATTTGAAGAGCATATTTCAGATTTCAAACTTAATGGTTGAACATGGCAAAGGTAGAAATATGAAGCGCGTAATAATTGTCCATCAGTGGGGAGGCTCGCCAAGTTCTGACTGGTATCCGTGGCTTGCTGGTGAACTAAATAAGTGTGAGTATGAGGTTATTTTGCCCGCGATGCCCAGTCCTAACGCGCCTGTGATTGAGGCCTGGGTGGAAGCGCTGGGTAAGGCCGTGGGAGAGATAAACGCAAATGATATTTTCGTCGGGCACAGCGTAGGTTGCCAGACTATTTTAAGATATTTAGAAGGCGCTCAAGGTCAAGCGACCAAAACTATCTTAGTGGCCCCCTGGCTTAAGCTTTCAAACGAAGTAATGGGTGATCCGGAGTATAATGAACTGGCTAAGCCCTGGCTCGAGCGGTCCATTGATTGGGCGAAGGTTAAAACACATTCCGGCTCCTTCATCTGTTTTTTCTCCAAAGACGATCCATACGTGCCAATCGAAAATGCAGAATTATTTAAAAGCAGTCTTGGAGCAAAAGTTATTATTGAGGACGGCCAGAAGCATTACGATGGCGAAAGCGGTATTACCGAAGTCGACCAAGTTTTGAAAGAAATATGAACAAGTGGCTTGAAGAGATAAGGGAGCGGGCGCTTAACGATAATCCTTATTTTATTGCCTACTACGGTGCTTCTACAACTAGCCAGGAGTTTAGCTTCCCCAATTGGGGTGAAATTATTCGTTACGTGCTCAAAGATAAATTGCTTGGGCCTGATAAAAGTGAATGGCGCCGGATTTATTGGAATATCCACACCATTAATATCGGTTGTGACGGCGCAAGCTCAAAAGATTTGCTTGAGCGCCTGGATAGTTTGGTCTTGGGCCATAGGCCAGACACGGTAATAATAAACGATGCCAACGACAATGACAGACATTATATTTCGCCGGATATTGTTTTGCTGGCCGCAGGGAAAAACGATAAGCCATTGGGAATGGATTCTAGCGAATCTCACTACAACATCCGAACTATGGTTAGTAGGTTAACAGATAAGAAAATTAAAGTCGTGCTAACCACCACCCCCGCTTCGATCAGAGCTGATATTAATGAGGGAGTAAGTAGATACATCGAGGTCGATAGATTGGTTGCCCAGGAGCTTGAGCACGAGAAACTTTTCAAATTTGTAGATTTGAATCGCCTTATTCCCTCTGAGAAACTTACCGAGATTTACACTGCTATTTCTCTAGAGGGCAATGATGACATTGGGTTTTCCGCTGGTGAGGTTGACCCCGTTCACTATAATGCCTATGGCAACGCGATAGTAGCTGGGCACTTACTCAAACAGGTTTTCGACATCGACTTTGACCCCGACAAGTTTTGGGCCGATGCACGTAATGACAAAGTTCAGTTCCCAACTTATTAAAATGGCAGAGAGAGTAATAACAACAGAGGCTTTGGTGGTGGGTAGTCGGGCGAGCGGGGAGGCTTCTTTAGTTTTGACTTTATTTACGCGGGAGCTGGGGTTGGTGCAGGTTTATGCTCGGGGGGTGCGTTTGCACAAGGCAAAGTTGCGTTATCATGTGCAGGATTATGCTTTTGCCCGCGTTACGCTTGTGCCCGGGGTCGAGTATTGGAGGCTTATTGGGGCTATCCCATCGGAAGCGGGCACTAGGGTGGCAACTGCCTACTTGGCTCAAGCGGCTGGGCTTATTAATCGCTTTATGGGTCTGCACCAGGTTCACGCTGATATTTTTGACCTGTTAAGTGAGTGTGACGGTGATTCACAAAGCTTTTCTTTGCGGATGCTGGACAGTTTGGGCTACGTGGGTGTGGAGGCAAGTTCGCCTGCTCATGCCACAGTGCTAATTGAGAGGGCATACCGCGAGAGCCATCTCTAGGTTATACTTAAGCATGCCTCCAGAGGGAAGTCAGAACTTAATTGACAGGATGAAAGAGCGTCTATATAGACGAGGTGCGTTTAAGGCGGACGTGTCACGTTCCAAGTTTTCCCAACCTCACGGTGATGTGCCCACCACTTTTACTCCCGTCGAGGATACTAGTGACCACGGCATGCTAACTCCCAAATTACTTAAGAAATTACTTGTTTTCGCGATAGCCTTTTTCGTATTGGCTGTGGTATCTGCTGTTTATATTGTTTGGTCTGGTTCGAATGTGGTCTCATCAAGCAATCTCGACATTGCCCTCAAGGGTCCCGTTTCTATTAAGGCGGGCGATGAGCTTGACCTCGGCGTTATTATCGCCAACAACAATACCATCGATCTTGAAGGTGCGGATTTATTGGTGACTTTCCCCGCGGGCACCCGCGCACCGGGCAATCTCGAACAAGAGATGCAGCATTACCGCAAGGATTTAGGCACCATCGCCCGTGGCTCGGTGCGCAATGAAACTATCAAGGCGGTTTTGTTTGGGCCCGCTGGGAGTGCTCAAGATGTTAAGATTGTTTTGGAATATCGGACCGCGGGTTCAAACGCAATTTTTGAAAAGACCGTAACTTATACCGCGAACATAAGTTCTGCCCCACTCGATATTGCCCTGTCCATGCCCGATGAAGTTACGTCTGGCGGGCAGATTGATTTATCGTTCGACCTTTCGACCGGTAGCGCCAAGGGTCTCTCGGGTGTCCTTTTGCAACTTACTTACCCCGCGGGTTTCAAATTTATTTCAGCCTCGCCCAAACCAGTTGCTGGCAATAACGTTTGGGATATTGGCGTTCTTGATTCACGCGCGGTGAGACACATCCGTGTCACAGGCGTGCTTGAGGGTCAGGACGGAGAGGATAAGCTCTTCAAGGCTCTAGCAGGTACAGCCTCTTCTCAATCAGAGACCAAGGTGGGAGTGCCTTACGCTGGTGTCACGCACACAGTCGCTATGCGCAAATCATTTGTTGGCTTGTCCGCTACCTTAAATGGTGGGATAGACGCGGAACTGGTAGCAAATCCGGCCACAACTATCCGCGGTGATATTACCTGGGTCAACAACTTACCAGACAAGATATTAGACGGCCAGGTTCATGTGAGCTTCTCCGGTAGTGCCTTCGACCAAGCGAGCGTTGTGGCGGGCAATGGTTCGTATGCCTCGGTCAATAACACCATAGAGTGGAAGCAACAGCACGAACCAGAGCTTGGCATCATTGACGCTGGCGGCTCGTCGCATGTGAACTTTGATTTTAACACCTTACCGATTTCAGCATTAACGAATGCCGCCGCCAAGAACCCATACATTGATATAACTATAACTTTTGACGGAACGCGAGTCATAAACGGCGCCCCGGGCTCGGCCGTGCACTCGAGTGTCACCAAGCGGGTTAAGGTTAATTCGAAACTTGATTTTGTGGCCAGGGCAGTCTATTCAACCGGACCTTTTCAAAATACAGGTCCCTTGCCACCTAAAGCTAATATTCAAACCACGTACACTGTCCTTTGGTCGCTTGTAAATACTTCTAACGACCTTGACGGCGTAACCGTTACGGCCGTGCTACCCAGCCACTCACACTTTTTGAATAATATTTCACCCAGCGGCACAAATCTTAAGTATGATGCGACACGCGGCACTATCACGTGGAACGTTGGTCGTCTGCCCGCCGGCCTCTCGGGCGCGCCTGGGGCGGAGGTAGCCTTCCAAATCGCCCTATTGCCATCAGTTACCCAAGCAGACCAGACTTTGCCCCTTGTAACCAACATGTCGGCCCAAGGTACGGACCTCTTTACAGGTAGCACTCTCTCGGATAGTCTAAACATTATCGATATGCACATAGCCACTGACCCCAACTTTCAAGAATCTTGGGCGCGCGTCTCACAATAAAATGGAAAAAGAAAGCAATAAACTCGAAAAGATAGTAGCTCTCTGCAAAAGGAGAGGTTTTGTCTTCCAAGGCTCCGAGATCTACGGAGGTCTCTCGGGTATTTATGACTACGGTCCAATGGGAGTGGAATTGCGTCACAGTATCAAGCAGTACTTTTGGGACAGATTTATTGCCGAACGTGACGATGTCTACCCCGTGAGCGCGGCTATCCTAATGCCAGCTAGGGTGTGGGAAGCATCGGGCCATACCGAGCTTTTCACCGATCCCCTGGTTGAGTGCAAGATTTGCCACGAACGCGTGCGTTCTGATCAGCCCGAGGCTATAGCTGATCACGAAACGACGCACAAAAAAGAGAAAGTTGAATGGACTGAGCCGCTGAAATTTAATTTGCTTGTCGAGACGAAGTTAGGTGCTTCAGAGAAGAGCGCCGTAGCGGTAAATTTGAGAGGGGAGATAACCCAGGGCGTGCACGTGAACTTTAAGAACGTGCTTGACTCGATGCATCCCAAGATGCCCTTCGGCATTGGGCAGATAGGTAAGGCGTTTAGGAATGAGATTACTCCTCGAGACTTTCTATTTCGCTTGCGCGAGTTTGAGCAAATGGAACTTCAGTATTACATCAGACCTGAAGAAGAGGAGGGCAAAAAGCAATTTATCTTGGATTGGGTTTTAAGAAAGAAAATCTGAGGTTTAGACAACACGCCCCCGATGAGAGAGCTCACTATGCTAAAGACGCGTGGGATATAGAGTACAACACGCCCTTTGCCGGGTGGAAGGAGGCTTGGGGCGTTCACCATCGTGGTGACTGGGACCTTAAGCGCCACAGCGAATATTCGGGAGTTGATCTATCGTACTTTGACGAAGAGAAGAAGGAGAGATTTATCCCCTGGGACATTGAATGTTCTGGAGGAGTTGACAGGGCCTTCCTCTTCATTTTGCTCGATGCATACACCGAAGATGAGCTTGGCGGTGAGCCACGTACGTATCTCAAGTTGAATCCCAAAATCGCGCCAGTTAAAGCGGCGGTGTTCCCACTGCTCAAGAATAAGCCTGAACTTGTTGAGAAAGCTCGCGAGGTTTACAAGATGCTTAAAAAAGAAATCCCGCAAATTGTGTGGGATGATAATGGCAACATCGGCAAGCGTTACCGCCGCCAGGATGAAATCGGCACTCCATTTTGCATAACAATTGATTTCGATACTCTCGGTGAGACCCCCACACTCAAAGATACCGTCACCCTTCGCCACCGAGATAATGGTGAACAGGAGCGCTTGCCCGTCTCTGAACTCGCTACGTATATAAAGGGCAAGATATGAATCCTAAGTTCCGGATAGAGCAGAGGAGCCCAAAATTTGAATTAAAGTGGCATAGGCAATTAAACGCTTCTGATTGTGGCCCAATGGTAATTTTAAATCTAATGCTTGCCGACGGTATTCAAGGGGCTACCAGTGTAGGTGAAGTTCGAGAGGCTGTCGGCAATAATGGATGGTTTAGATCATCCGAAGTCGCAGACTATCTCCGTGCCCAAGGATATGAGGCAGAATTAATGAGCAATGAGCAATGCTAAAGATATTCAGGAAGCAAAACAACGTTTACACGAAGGAGGGGTTGCTTACATAATGGGCAATGACAATCATTTCAAGGTAGTACGGGCAACAGGTGGGAGTTATGAATTGCTAGATTCCCTGCAACAAGGCCCCCAAGGTATTACTGAAACTGTAGCCGACCAAATGCTTGATCGAAGCACTGGTACTACGGGAGTATTAGTTTCCAAAGCTTAATGTGAAACTTTAGAAGAAGCCTGACCAGCAGGGGAGAGGGTGTTCCCACCCTCGGTACTAAAGTTAGAGCGGTCGCAGAAGTTTTAGTACCAAGGTCAATCAAGAGTTAGTTTAAGAAGAAGACGTCACGGAGCCATTGGTCGTTTTCCAGTGTGTCAATTTCGGCGTAAAGAATTTCACGACTTAAATTATACTTGTGTTTGATAATACTGATTACTTCGGCGCAAGGGTAGGGATGCACCCAAACGCTGTTTTGGAGCTTTTCGAAGCCGAGTGTTACCAGTGTATCTCGGAGCTCTTCACGCGCATGACGCATAGATTCTTTGATGTCAAAAATCACCAAACGCCACCTGCCATCCCAAACGAACTGTTTTGGGATCTGATAGCCACCGAGCTCTATGTCCGCCAGGCAGTCTTGACCCTTGTCGGTAAGTTGGTATTTAATTTTGTTCCCATGTCTCTCCTGCTTAATCAATCTCTTGTTTTCAAGCTCGATCAACACCTTTCTCATATACCACCTTTTTTGCTTATTCCCCTTATCGCCGAAGATTCCTTGCACAGCATTTGGTGCCATGATGGCTGTGGCG
>Ga0209542_10018221_pt1 | contig 11387 bp, 11 predicted proteins | sample RifCSPhighO2_01_FD_184028 | JGI IMG/M metagenome (GOLD analysis project Ga0209542, IMG submission 184028) | Soil microbial communities from Rifle, Colorado - Rifle CSP2_plank highO2_0.1 (SPAdes) (version 2) | ecosystem: Environmental > Terrestrial > Deep subsurface > Rock core/Sediment ...
TTCGAAGTCTTTTTGTCCTCTCGCTTTTTCGCGGTCTTTGACCAACGCATAGATATCTTCGGGGAGGTCTTTCAGGTCGATGACCGGAAGCGGTCGCATTTCCTTCCCGCGCTTGTCGCTCTCCGAAAGACCTAAGCCGAGCACTCTGTCGAAGGAAAGAAGGAGCGCGTGTTTGTCGGCAGGCAGAACTGACGCGTCTTTCACCAACTCCCAAAGCACGGCGATGCCCCCGGGCGTATCGAGATCGTCGTTCACGCGTTCGGTAAAACGCTTCAGGTATGATTTGTTTCCGGTGCCGTTTTTCTTCGGTAATTCCTCGATAAAGAAGCGATACAGACGCGTGAGCGCCGCCGAAGCACCCTCAAGCGCATCCCAAGTGAAATTCATCGGAGAGCGGTAGTGGCTCGTCTGAAGGAGATATCGGAAGGCGAGCGGAGAGATGCCTCGCTCGACGAGTTGGTAGAGATAGATAGTATTGCCGATGGATTTTGAGATCTTCTTTCCCTCGATCTGGAGGTGAGCGTTATGAAGCCAGTAGTTCGCGAAGGGCTTGCCGGTCGCGGATTCCGACTGCGCGATCTCGTTATTGTGGTGCACCGGAATGTGCTCGATGCCGCCGGTGTGCACGTCGAAGCTCTTGCCAAGGTATTTCATCGCCATCGCGGAGCATTCAAGATGCCAGCCAGGGAATCCTTTCCCCCAGGGGCTCTCCCAGCCGATGTCGCTTTTGCTTATTTTCCAGAGCGCGAAATCCGCCGGATGGCGTTTCTCCAGATTGACCTCGACGCGTGCTCCCGCGCGAAGTGCGGCGATGTCGATAGCCCCGAGCTTCCCGTAGGAAGGGAAGCGGGAAGTGTCGAAGTAGACGCCGTCCTTCGTTGCGTAGGTGTAGCCTTTTTCCTCAAGTGTCGCGACGAGCGCGATCTGTTCTCTCACATGGTCGCTCGCTTTCGGGAACGCGAATGGTTTCTTGATAAGCAGTTTCTCGAGATCCGCGAAGAACGCTTCCGCGTAGAAATCAGCGAGCGCTTTCATGTTCTCGAGCGTCTCCTCTTTGCCCTCGCGCCGGAGCGCGGCGACCATCCGGTCTTGCCCCTGGTCAGCATCGCCTTCGTTATCGCCGGTCAGATGCCCGACGTCCGTAATGTTCATCACCTGTTTCACTTTGTACCCGTTGTATTCAAAGACCCGCCGGAGGGTATCGTCAAACACGAAGGCGCGCATGTTGCCGATGTGCTGGTAGCCGTAGACGGTTGGTCCGCAGTTATACATCCGCACTTCGCCCGCCTTAAGCGGGGTAAACTCCTCTTTCACGCCGGAGAGAGTATTGTGGAGAAATATGGGCGCCGGGGTGGCGAGAGAGCGGAAAAAAGAAAACATGCTTCAGGAACCTTAAATATAGCATGAAGCAAGGCATGTCGTCCGCAGACGTCTTTCTATCCATCGCCCGAGCGGTCTCTCGCCGTTTGACCCGAGAGAACGCTTCGGTATAATTGGACAAATGAATTTCCTCCAAAAACGGCTCCCGATGATGCTCATCGGGCTTGTGGTGGTGGGAAGCGCCTTCGCCGCCGGGTATTCATTCGGTGAGAGGAGCGTTCCCGTATTGCTTCCAAGCAGGGTTGGGGATAGCCTTCCTCCCGATATCGACGTGTCTCCGCTGTGGAAGGCGTGGCGCATCTTGGACGAGAAATTCATATCGACCGGCACCAGCACCAAGGCGGCAAATAACGAAGAAAAGCTCTGGGGCGCGATCGGAGGAGTAGCGGGCGCCTACGATGATCCATACACCGCATTCTTTCCGCCTGCCGACAAAGAGATTTTTGATTCGCAGATTTCCGGCAATTTCAGCGGGGTCGGCATGGAAATCGGCATCAAAGACGGGCTCCTGACCGTGATCGCGCCCCTTAAAAACACACCGGCAGAGCGCGCTGGCATCAAAACCGGCGACCATATTCTGCAAATCGACAACAAAGCAACCAACGGTTTGCCGGTCGACCGGGCGGTGCAGCTGATCCGCGGACCGGAAGGCTCGACCGTTTCGCTGACGATCCTGCGCGACGGGGCGGAGGAGCCGTTTGAAGTTGCAATTACCCGGGCGAATATCCAGATCCCGACCATCGACACGAAGCTCCGCGATGACGGCGTGTTCGTGATCTCGCTCTACTCGTTCACGGGTAATTCGCCCGATTTGTTCCGCAATGCGCTAAGGGAGTTCATTCTTTCCAATTCCGACAAGCTGATCGTGGACCTGCGCGGCAACCCGGGCGGTTACCTTGAAGCTGCCGTCGAGATGGCAAGCTGGTTCCTGCCACAGGGTCGCGTCGTGGTCACGGAAGACTATGGCGGCAAAGAAAAGAATATTGTCCATCGCAGTCGCGGCTATGATGTGTTCAACGAGAACCTGAAGATGGTGCTTCTCATCAACGGCGGGAGTGCCTCGGCTTCCGAGATCCTCGCTGGTGCGCTGTCCGAGCACGGCGCGGCGACGCTGGTGGGAGAAAAAAGTTTCGGCAAAGGCTCGGTGCAGGAGCTCGTCGATATCACGGAGACGACGTCGCTCAAAGTCACCGTCGCGCGGTGGCTGACCCCGCAAGGAAATTCGTTTTCTGAAAGAGGCATCGAGCCGGATGTACAAGTCCCGATGACCGCCGCCGATGTGGAGAAAGGGGTCGATCCCCAGCTCGAGAAGGCAGCCGAGCTCTTAAAACAGTAAGTAGACGACAGAACGCAGTTCGTAGTAAGGTTCGCGGGCTAGCCCAAACGAACCTTTCTCCGGCTTCACTCGGCGGAAGTGCAAACCAGGTTTGCACTTCCCGTTCCTCGCTCGCCGTAGTAGACTCACGGGATGAATCCGGTAGTGAAATTTTTGCTCGTTGCCACCGCAACAGAATATCGCTACAATGCCATCGTATTTGTTTTAAAAAAGTTGTCGTTTTGCAAGAGTCGATAAGAATTATCAAGCAAAAATTCTACTAACCGGATGAAAGTCATTTTATTGAAAGACGTGCCGGGGTTGGGGAGGAAGAACGACATCAAGGAGACATCCGACGGTCATGCGCGCAATTTTCTGTTGCCGCGCGGTTTGGCGCAGGAGGCGAGTGCTTCACGCCTGAAACAGGCACAGGCGATGCAGAGGGCGACGGAAGAGGAGCGGCGCGTCCAGCACGAGCTTCTCCTGAAGAATTTCGAAGCGCTCAAAGACGTCCGTATCACGCTCTCCGGCAAAGCGAACGAGCAGGGGCATCTCTTCAAAGGTATCCACGCAGATGAGATCGTCAAAGCACTGGAGACCCAAGCCCACGTGGAGCTATTGCCAGAGCATCTTGAACTCGAACACCCTCTCAAAGCGGTGGGGGAGCACACTGTTCCGGTTTCAATCGAAGGGAAGAAGTCGTCTTTCACCGCCGTGATCGAAGCGGCGTAACCCACAAGAAAAGAAAAACGGCGCAGTGTGCGGTACACTACGCCGTGGCGAAAATCTGCTACTGAGATTATTCCTTTTGGAAGCCGAAGGGAACGAGAAGGAAGTGCTTCCCGGCGCACTGCCATGCCTGAGTAATGGATTGCCCCCACTCTCGATAATGGTACGTAGTTACGGTTGTAACGGCATCGATTGGCAGGTTTTCCTTATGGTAGTGTACAAGAATTGCACGGCACCCGTCCTCCAGGACAGCTCGTGCCTTCTTGCGACGACGATGGCGATGTCTGTAGGTCAGGGCGTATGAGATAGCGGCTAGAATACCGAATGTCGTCGCGAAGATTATTCCTATGGAGGAGAGGGGATAAGAATTGCCAAACGTCGAGAACCACTCCATCAGTTTGTTATGCGTACCAGACGAGAACGAGACCAGATAGCCGATAAATATTACCACAGCGAAACTAATTATCAGGGATCCGAAGGGTGGCCAAATCAGCCAATTCGTGATACGCTCCCGCTCCGCCGAATAATCCGACCAGAGTCTCTCCCACTCCGCGATATCTTCCAGCGAGGCTTCGATCGCGGTGGGGCTGTATTCACTATCTACAAGCTCCACAACAACACGACCATCCACGATTTTAAACACCTGTTTTTCCATCTCATTTTCTCCGGTGGGGTGTGTGGCAGTTCGCTTTTTTCCCAGGTCTAAAGGGAACTTAATTACTGTGATAAGAATAACCACATAATATATTTTTGTCAGTAATAATATTATTTTATTCCATTTTTACACGAAATAGCCTTTATTTTAAATACTAATGCGATGTATTAATGTCACAAATATTGACAAATATAGCCGTTTCTGATATCCTAAATGCATGGACACAAAATTGCTCAAAAACCTGGGTTTAGAGGAAAAAGCCGCCAAGATCTATCTTGCTGGTCTCTCCCTCGGGGCGACATCGGTGCAGGAGCTTGCACGCAAGAGCGGACTTAAGCGCCCAACAGTTTATCTGCATCTTGATGAGCTTGTGCGGCGGGGAATGTTCGAATATGTCAGCATCAATCGCAAGAAATATTACCGTGCGCTTGACCCGCAGTTTCTTGAAAAAGCACTTGAACGGAATCTGACGCTTGTTCGCGAAGAAATGCCGAAACTACTCGCGTTGCGCGCCGATACAGCCGGACGCCCGCAGGTGCAGGTGTTTGAGGGGGAAGAAGGTATACGACGCGTCTACCAAGAGATGCGAGAAGCTCACAGTGCTCGTTTCTGGTCGAACATTGGACAGCTACGCGGTTCCTATCATGACGCGTACATGGAACTCTCGGAAGCTTTTCATAAGAATGGAACCAACATCCGTGAAATCATCGCTGAAACAAAGGAATCGCGGCGTTATGCGAAACTCGTTGCGAAGGTGATCGGTCCGACATATTCCGCAAGGACAGCGACGCAGGAAGGGTTACATGATGACGCGGTCGTCTACGATAACGTTGTCGCGTTGTTTCGTCTTCAGGGACTCAATGTATTTGTCGTGCGGATCGAGGATCCGGCGATCGCGGATTCTATGCGAGCTATGTTTGACATGGCATGGAAAACCGCGCGCCCATTCCGCTAAGAAAAATGCCGACACAGGCGTGTCGGCGGGCTTTTCGTCAGAACTCGAACGCGAGGGCGAGCTGGTTCGCCATCTCGTCAAGCTTCTCCTCCCGTTCCTCGTAATAGGGGAAGTAGAGAACGGTCGGAGTATGCTTCATGCCGCATCTACTCCGTACACGGCTCAGCACTTCCGTATCCATCCATCGGAGGATACGGTCGGGCAGGGCAGGGTATTTTCCGCTCGCCAAGAGCCCGATCTGGGCTTCTTCTTCAGCCGAAAAAACTAGCCAGCTGTAGCAGACAGCATCACCGGGCTGGCGAGACGTTTTCCCCTTCTCTACGAGTTCACGGACGATTTTTACGAGCTTCTGTGGCGAGGGGTTGGCGGGGAAAGGAACGGTCCCTCTTCCCACCAGCAAGCATTCCGGCTTAACCCCGCACGTCAATCCGATTATTTTCATATTCCTTGCTCCAGGTTTTTGTGTGGTTTCCTCCCTGGTGCAAGGTCTTTTAGAGTGTACTTTTTGTCGCTACGGACTGTATAAAGGAATTGTTGCGTTGTCAAATGAAACACACCCGCCACCCTTCGGGAGGTTCACGCTCGTTTTAGCAAAGCAATCTTATTTTGAGACACTAAGACCGGGCCCGCCTGCAGCAGGCAGGCGCCCTCTTTTCCGTCGCGGAGCCCCGTGTATTTCAAGTGACTAAGACTTGGGCAAACGCCCCGGAGTGGTCACTTGAAATACACGGGGCGGAGCTTTCTATTTCACTGCGACGATCTTTTTGCGGAGTACCTGACCGTCAAAACCAGTTTTGCGTTTTTCGCTGAACACCACGACGCCCGAAGTGAGGGCAAAGAGGGTGTAGTCTTTTCCGACGCCAATATTCTTGCCGGGAAGAACCCGAGTTCCTCTCTGGCGAATAATAATGTCGCCCGGGTTCACTTTTTCGCCGGCATAGCGCTTTACGCCGAGGTATTTCGGATTGGAGTCGCGAAGGTTTTTTGCTGAGCCGCCTGCTTTTCTGTGAGCCATTGTCTAGGTGTTAGGGGATAGGGACTAGGGTCTAGGGAACCCGGAAACTGATATAATTGACGCAATGAATGTAACCCAGATCGTGGCAAAAGGCAAGCAGTTCCTCTCCGGCGACGTGCTGGTTGCCCTTATCATCATTTTTGTGGGTTTGGCGAGCTTTGGTTTGGGGCGGCTCTCGGTTTCCGAAGGGAAGAAGGAACCGCTTTCCATCATCTATCCCGACGGTACGCAGGAAAGAACGGAAGTGGTGCTGAAGAACGGTACGGTCGCGAAATCCCAAGTCGCATCTGTCTCTGCAGCAGCCGATGCGTCCGGCTCGGAAGTCGTCGCTTCAAAAAACGGCACGAAATATTATCTCCCGACCTGCTCCGGCGTCTCGCGCATCAGCCCCGCTAATCTGGTGACGTTCCCGTCGCCCCAAGCCGCACGCGATTCCGGCTACGAACCGGCGGCGAATTGTCCGGGGTTGTAAAAAGAGACCTGTGTGCTAAAAAGGTGATTATATGGAAGGCCCAAAATTTTTAAAAGAAAAGTATGGTTTACATAAGTTTAGGAGATAGGGTATAGGTTGGAAACAGATACTAACCCGTGCTTTAATTGAGCCGTTCCCCTCTAATCCCTACCCTCTAATCCCTATCCCCTGATTTTATGCTTGTCGTCGACGTTGAAGCAACCGGAACTGATTATTTGAAAGATTCTCTCGTTTCTATCGGGGCTCTGGATTTTGCCCATCCGGAAAATCGTTTGTATATCGAATGCCGCATCTGGGACGGGGCGCATATAAACGATGAAGCCATGGCAATAAACGGCTTCACCAGGGAGCAGGTGACCGATCCGGGGAAGAAGTCTGAAGCCGACGCGGTCCATGAGTTTATTCACTGGGCGCTCGGGCTTTCCGAGCGCACCCTGGCAGGACAGAATGTCTCGTTTGACCGCGATTTTCTCCGGGCAGCTGCCGTGCGGGCGGGACACACCGACTGGCCGTTCGCGCACCGCACCATCGATACCCACACGCTTGCCTACATGCACATGGTGAAGCAGGGACTTACGCCGCCCGTTGATCCGGAGCATAAACGCTCCGCGCTCGATCTTGATGCCGTGTTAAACTATTGTGGTATCCCGACGGAACCTACGCCGCACAATGCGCTAACCGGCGCGCTCTCGCATGCGGAAGTGATATCGCGGATGCTCTACGACAAGAAACTGCTGCCGGAATTCGACGCGTACGAGATCCCCTGGTTATAAAATAACGCCACTACATGCCAACCGCAGAAACAGAAAAAGAAAACGCCGCCCGCTCTCTTGTCGCCCGCAACCGCCTTGTGGCGGAATTGCTGGAATCAGAAGGAGCGGATAAGCGTGAGGCGGAACACATCCTGCGCATCATGGACGAATTCAAGGAGGGGTTCGCGCTGCTGCGCACCTGCGAATTTGCCGCTTCTTTTTTCGGATCTGCGCGCTGTACGCTCGGCGACAATATCTACGAAGACACGAAACAGCTCGCCGGCAGGCTCTCGAAAGCCGGTTTCGCGATCATCACCGGCGGGGGCGGGGGAGTGATGCGGGCGGCAAATCATGGCGCCTACGAAGCCGGCGGACGTTCGATCGGCTTCAATATAAAAATCCCCGAAGGACAGCCTTTGAACGAATTCGTAACCGACTCTCTTACCTTCCGGCATTTCTTCACGCGCAAGGTGATGCTCGCGTACGCGTCCGAAGTGTACATTTTCTTGCCGGGCGGCTTCGGGACGCTCGATGAGTTCAGCGAGATGGTGACGCTCATCCAGACGAAAAAGGTCAAGCGTGTCCCCATTGTTCTCCTCGGAAAAGACTACTGGACGCCGTATACCGATTTGTTCCGAACGCATCTGTTCGAAAAATACCGCACGATCGACAAAGAAGATCTGGACATCTATCACTTGGTCGATTCCGTCGATGAGGCGTATAACCTCATTACGAAGCTTGTTCCAATCACCGGACAGAGTAGCATCAAAGAATAACTACAAACGGGCTATAGCCCCATGAGATAGCGCTTGCCCAGCATCTCACGGGGCAGGTATAGTGACGGTTATATGATCCATGGGCGGACTTTAGAAGATCGGTTTCAAAACGGGCTGTAGTATAGTGGCAGTATACATCCATGGGGTGGATGAGGTCCGAGTCCGATTCTCGGCAGCCCGAACGTAACAGGGGAGTAAAGGATATACAAAACACTCCCGAGTTGGCGTGGTAGTGGATAGCAAAAAACGGCTCTAAAGAGCCGTTTTTTGCTATTGACCACGTCTGCTAACCGTTGCGTAACCATTGACAGGGGGTTGCAGATATGCTAATATATAAGCACTTCGGCTCCGGCCGATTTTTTGTTTTCACCCTGAGCGACGAAAGGAGTCGAAGGGTTGCAATCCCTTAGAAACTAACCCCCAGGCTTATCATTATCGGAATCCTTCTGTATTTCCTCGCCAATCCACAACCGGCTGTCTTGGCGAGCGCAGTCCCGGTGTCCGCTGTCCCGCTGGTGTTCGCGGCACCGCTTCCTGAGAAAGCGCCGACCGTGAAAGAAGCGGTAGAAGAATACTTCTCGGATATTCCTATCCTTGTTTCAGTGGCGCGTTGTGAATCGCGGTTCCGTCACTTCAACGATGACGGAACGCTCCATCGCGGCGAAGTAAACGAGTTCGATGTCGGCGTGATGCAGGTCAATGAGCACTATCACTTGGAGAGTGCACAGAAGCTCAAGCTCAACCTCCACACGCTCGAAGGCAACCTTGCCTATGCCCGGTACCTTTATGAGAGGGAAGGCACGCAGCCCTGGAGCTCCTCCAAGAAGTGCTGGAAGGGAGACGCAGAAAAGCTCGCACAGAATTAATCCTGACAAAACAGGAGCCCGTCCGAAAGGACGGGCTCCTGTTTTTTTGTGTCTTCCTGTTCGCCGTTGTTCTTGCTTCAGTGACGTCGGCTTTTGCCTGTCTCTACTACATGCCTCACTGTGGAGAAATTATGATATATCATAATTTCTCCGCCTGCTGGGTCGCTAAGGCACCGCCGTGAAATATTTCCTCCCGGCTTGTTTTGTGAGAGAGTGGGAAGGTACGCATATGAAACAGGCGCTTCTTATCTACGGAGCCACTAGCTTAGGCTCGCCGCTTTTTTCTTCCGATCTTTTTTGGTGCACCGGACGTTTTTCCGTTCCCGATCCGGTGCATTACTTCGAGATAGACGGGAAGAAGATCCTCATGCTCTCTTCGCTTGAGATCGAACGTGCAAGAAGTGAGGCTGCCGTCGATGAAATCGTATCGCTTGAGACATTTGGTAAAGAAGGGAAGCCCGCAGTCGCTTTTTTGAAAGAGAGAGGAATTGAAGAGGTGCTGGTCCCCAAAACGCTTCCATTCTCACTCGGGCGAGAACTCTCCGAGCACTTTACGGTAACGATAGCGGAGGAGCCGCTTTTCCCGGAGCGAGCTATCAAAACGGAGGAAGAAATGAAAGAGATCGAAGCGGCACAACGTGCCGTCGAGCAAGCGGTAGGGAAGGCGAGGGATTTCTTGCGAGCCTGCAGTGTCCGGGAAACTCTGCTGTATCACGAGACTTCTCCGGAGCCGGTCGCCTCGCGCCGCCTTCGGAAAATCATTGACGACGCGCTGTACGAAGAAGGATATCTCGGCGTCGAGACCATCGTGTCCTGCGGCAGGGATGCAGCCGACCCGCACTGCAAGGGATACGGGAATCTCAAAGCTTGGGAGCCGATCGTGCTTGATGTGTTTCCGCGCTCGCTCACGACGCTCTATTTTGCGGACCAGACTCGCACGTTTTTTAAAGGGGAGCCGTCCGAAAAGTTGCAGAAGATGTACCAAGCCGTTCTGGCGGCGCAGGAGTTGGGTATCGCGCGGCTCCGCGACGGTGCCAAGGGGAGTGATATCGAAAAAGCAGTCCGTACCTATTTTGAGACGCAGGGTTACCCGACCGACACAGGTACGCCGGTGAAAGGCTTTATTCACTCTCTTGGACACGGTGTCGGCATCGATATCCATGAGGAACCGCGTCTCTCCGCGCGGCACGAGGCGATCTTACAAGCCGGAAACGTGGTCACTGTGGAGCCCGGTCTCTATTATCAAGAGGAGGGGAAGGCGTATCCGGCTGGAGGCATCCGCATCGAGGACATGCTCCTCGTAACCACGGGCGGCAGCCGCAATCTGACACAGTTCCCAAAATCGCTCGACCACGCGATCATCGAGTAGCGCGAGGGTTGCCGGAGACGTAGTGCCCCCGTATACTGGAGGCTTATGAAAAACGCCGCGCTGGATCGATTCTTCCGGAAGATAGGCGCGGCTGGAGAAGCGCTCACGTACGAAGATGTCCGTCTGCGGACAGATCATTCGAGCGTTTTGCCGAAGGACGTCGACCTCCATTCCCGCTTCTCGCGGAACGTCTCGCTTAACATCCCCGTCGTAAGCGCGGCGATGGATCGCGTCACCGAATACAAGATGGCTATCGCGCTTGCCAAGTACGGCGGGCTTGGCGTGGTTCATAAGAACATGACGCCGCCCGAGCAGGCGCTCCATATCGCGCGGGTGAAGCACTATTTAAACGGCTTGATCGAATCGCCGATATGCATCGACGCGAAGGAACCGATAGAGGCGGTGCTCCGCTGGCGCGACCTGAAAGGGTACACGTTCCATACGTTCCCGGTCACCGAAAAGAATATCCTCGTGGGGCTGATGACCCGGAACGATTTCGATTTTGCTTCCGATAAGGACCGACCGGTGCGCGACGTGATGACTCCTCTCCGAGAACTGATGACTGCGCCGTCCGGCACGTCCATCAAAGAGGCGTACGCAAAGATGCAGAAGGGTAAGAAAAAAGTTTTGCCGCTTACGACGAAAGGAGGGAAGCTCGCGGGCATGTACGTGTTTTCGGACCTGGAGCGTATCCTTGCAGGGAATTCCTCGTCGAATACCGATAAAGCCGGCAATCTGCGAGTCGCCGCAGCCATCGGCGTCGGTGAAATGGCGCTCGAGCGCGCGAAGCTACTCTCCGAGAGCCGCTGTGACGTGTTCGTCATCGATACCGCCCACGGCGACAGCGAGAACGTCTTTCAGACCATTAAGAAAGTGAAAGCGCGTTATCCGCGCATCGATATCGTCGCGGGCAACGTCTCGCGGGGAGAATCCGCAAAGCGGCTCGCCAAAGCGGGCGCCGACGGCGTGTTGGTCGGGCAGGGACCCGGCTCCATCTGCACGACGCGCATCATAAGCGGCATCGGTACGCCCCAGGTAAGCGCGGTCTACGACTGTGCGAAAGCGCTTCGCGGCTCCGGCGTTCCGGTCTGTGCCGACGGCGG
>Ga0209542_10018222_pt1 | contig 11387 bp, 12 predicted proteins | sample RifCSPhighO2_01_FD_184028 | JGI IMG/M metagenome (GOLD analysis project Ga0209542, IMG submission 184028) | Soil microbial communities from Rifle, Colorado - Rifle CSP2_plank highO2_0.1 (SPAdes) (version 2) | ecosystem: Environmental > Terrestrial > Deep subsurface > Rock core/Sediment ...
CTTTCACTTTCTTTCACAGAGCCACAACAAGGGTTTTTTCCGATTTGAAGAGCGCGTGGAGTAATTCTATTGATGCTCTTGCTCGCGCGTGGAGCAGTACGTGGAGCGATGCGCTTGCAGCGATGCCTCCTGGCGACGAATATCCAAGAGCTCAGTCGCCACAGCCGATTCAGCCTCGTTCAGAGCTCGAGCAGAAAGTGAAAGTCGATGCGTTCCTAGATACGTTCGCTGACTCTTTGAGCAAAGCGAAATGTATTCTTTGCCACGATGAGCTTTCCAGTCTTCCGAATGAGTGTTTGTTCCTTGAGCGCAATCAGTCGCGTTTTGTGCACGGCGGGTGTTATCAGGAAAGTCCAAAGGACGGACCAAGAGCTCTTCAGGGAGAGGTTCTTCACGTGACTTATCATCAATTGTTTGCCGCTGCGCAAGTGCTGAGGAATTCTCCGATTCGCGAACTCTCCCCGCCTGAGTTTTTCGGCCAGCTTGCGAATTTGGAGACGCTTCTTGCAAAGTATCGCTTGCAGAAGAAGTATCAGCAGGCGCTCAAGAAGTAGTACCTCACTTTATTATAGCTCTTTTACCCTTAATTAAGTGTGCATGACAAAACAGTCTTTGCGTTCGTGTTGATTGGCGTAGTCACAGTCGCGCTCATAGCGTTCCTTGGACTTAAAGCAGAGACTACTGGTCAATTATCAAACTATCTGTGCGAGTGCACGATAAGTCAAACCGATTGGACTGGCGCAGTTTTGCAGTCTGAAGTCGAATATCTGCAGGTTTCAGGCGATGTTTACCGCAATTACTGCCAGAACACCTGCGAGCAGCACTTCCAACGAAACTATGGACGTGGCGGTGATTCTTCTGTTGTGGGCGTTCCTGCGCCTATGGGCACTTCAGTTGCCCGTTCTGGCGGCGCTTACGGGCGTTAATTTCTTAAAAATGGCGTAAAAACCATATAAAAACGAAACCTTTATAAGGAACCTCTTTTCCCAATGAAGTAATCGTTACAGGGTAGTGCGCACATGGGGTTTACACCGAAAACATTCTTCATCTATCCATCACTCACGTCTAATATCTCTATTTTGCAATCATTTAGCGAGTCGAGCACGATCAAGGGCCGGTAGCTCAGCTCGGAAGAGCATCCGCCTTTTATCGAAAGAGAGAAAGCGGATGGTCGCGGGTTCAAAAATAGTGGGCTTTCGCCCATTGTTGAACGTCCCGTCCGGCCCGTTATGGTACACCATGGTAGCGAAATTTGACGTCAACGAGCACGCACTTGTGCCCAAGCATTCCAAAGTGAGTGAAAAAGAGCTCAAAGAGCTTTTCGACAAGTATTCCATACAGTTGGAAAACTTGCCGCGTATGTTCAGGGGCGACCCAGCGCTTGCTTCTTTGGACATAAAGGAAGGTGACGTTGTGAAAGTTGTGCGCAAGAGTCCTACTGCTGGTGAGACAATATTCTATAGGAGGGTGGCAGCGTGAGCGTAGCAAAAACACTCATTAGGAAGTTCTTTGAGGAGAACAGTCTGGTTAAGTCTAACATCGAGAGTTTCAATCATTTTGTTGAAAAGGAGCTAAATCATATCGTTGAGGAGACTCGGGATATAATTCCGACGATAATTCCTCCGAATGTTGAGAGTTTCAAGATTCGCCTTGACAAGATTTGGGTGACAAAACCTGAAATCACCGAGGCGGATGGAAGCAAGCGTCCTATTTTCCCTACTGAAGCGCGTTTGAGAAAACTTAGTTACGCAGCTCCGGTCTTTATCGAGGTTTCCGCGCACGTGAATGACGTTCAAAGAGAAAGTTTCACGACGCAGATTGGAAGCCTTCCTGTGATGCTCAAGAGCAATTTCTGCCATTTGAACAAGTTTGGAAGGCAGGAGCTTATCGAGAAGGGCGAGGACCCTAACGAGCCTGGCGGTTATTTCATCATCAACGGAACAGAGCGTGTATTGGTCAACATAGAGGACCTTGGCGCGAACCGTTTCCTTGTCGATGAGGAATCAGGCGGTGTTTCCGCGTTTGTAGGAAAGCTGTTTTCCGAGCAGGGTTCTTACAAGATTCCGCACACCGTCGAGCGAATGAAGGATGGTCTTTACTATTTGAGCTTCACTCGTGTCAAGCGTGTCCCGCTTGTTCTTGTAATCAAGGCTTTGGGCCTTGTGAAGGACGAGGAGATCATGCTTGGAGTGAGCAAGGATAGACAGTTCGATGAGATTATGATTAACCTCTTCGAGTTTGTCGATGTCAAGAATTCAGAGGAAGCGATGGATAGGCTTGCAAAAGCTATCGGCATCACTCAGACAAAGGAGATTCGTTTGGAGCGTATGATCGAGCTTTTGGACAAGTTCTTGCTTCCGCACATCGGTCTTAACAAAGATGACCGTTTGACGAAGGCGCAGAATTTGTGCAAGATGCTCCGTAAGTATATTGCTGTCGAGCTTGGCGAAGCTCCGCTTGACGACAAGGATCACTATATGAATAAGCGCATCAAGATGAGCGGTGATTTGTTAGCTGACTTGTTCAGGACGAATCTTAAGGTGCTTATCGGTGATTTGCTTTACAACTTCCAGCGCATAGTTAAGCGTGGAAAGGTTCCGAGTATCAAGGTTATCATCCGCGACAAACTGCTTACTAGCAGGATTTACAGCGCGATGGCGACCGGCAACTGGGTTGGCGGTAGAAAGGGAGTTTCCCAGCGCATCCAGCGCTTGAATTTCCTTAACACTTTATCGCACCTTCAGCGTGTCGTATCTCCTCTGAGCGCGAGCCAGGAGAACTTTGAGGCGCGTGAGCTTCACGCTACTCATTTGGGCCGTTTGTGCCCGTCGGAAACGCCGGAAGGTACGAACATTGGTCTTCGTAAGAATTTCAGTATGCTTGCTACGGTGAGCAAGGATGTCGATATGGATGCTGTGGTTAAATCGCTCAAATCAGCTGGGCTTAAGGCGGTGAGATGATGGTTGAAGTTTATTTGAATGGCAGGTTTGTAGGCGATGTTGAGAACGCGAAAGAGTTCACTGACAGAATAAAGCAGGACAGAAGGTCCGGCGCGCTTAGCAGCGAAGTCAATGTCTATTTCGATGGCGCTCTTAATCAAGTGCAGGTCGAGAGCTCGCGCGGCAGGTGCCGAAGGCCTCTTATCGTTGTTCGTGATGGAATGCCTCTTTTGACTGACCGCCACGTGAAACAGCTTCAAAAGGGCGAAGCTTCCTGGAGCGATCTTATCGCGCAGGGTGTTGTTGAATTCCTTGATGCAGGTGAAGAAGAGAATTCGCTTATCGCATTTTCAGATCAGGAGATAACTCCTGAGCACACGCATTTGGAGATTTCTCCGCTTGCAATGCTTGGTGTTGTGACAAGCCTTATTCCGTACGGCGACTATATCCAGTCCGCTCGTTTGATTATTGGAAGCAGGAACTTGAAGCAGAGCCTTGGTATGTACGCTTCGAACTTTTCGCTGCGTATGGATATGGATGTCAACTTGCTCCACTATCCTCAGATGCCTCTTGTTCAAACTGTTATGCACGAGCTTTCCGAGTACGCGGCTCACCCTAGCGGTCAGAACATCGTTGTCGCCATTTTGAGCTATAAGGGTTACAATATGGAGGACGCGGTCATAATCAACAAGGGTTCTATCGAGCGAGGATTTGGAAGAAGCACTTATTTCCGTCCTGCTGTGACTGAAGAGCTTCGTTATTCTGGCGGTCTTATGGACACGATTGGAACTCCTGACAAGGATGTCAAGGGTTACAAGTCCGAGCGCGATTATCGTTTGCTTGAAGATGACGGTATCGTCCATCCTGAGGCTGTCGTGAAGGAAGAGGATGTCATAATCGGCAAGACCTCGCCTCCTAGGTTCCTCTCGAATTTGGAAGAGTACAGTTTGGCTTCGAACATCCGCCGTGAGAGCTCGGTTAGCTTGCGCCACGGTGAAGAGGGTGTTGTTGATTTTATCGCAATCACTGAGAATGAGGAGGGCAACAAGCTTGTCCAGGTTCGTTTGCGTGACCAGAGAATCCCTGAGATTGGTGACAAGTTTGTTTCCCGTCACGGTCAGAAGGGAGTTGTGGGTCTTATCGTTCCTGAGAGCGATATGCCTTTCACAGCATCGGGAGTGAAGCCTGATTTGCTGTTCTCGCCTCACGGTATCCCGTCGCGTATGACTATCAGCCATTTGATAGAGCTTATCGGCGGAAAGACTGCCGCGCTCAGCGGAAGGATGATTGATGGCACTACGTTTAGCGCAGAGCCTGAAGCTGCCATCCGTAAAGAGCTTTGCGCTCTTGGCTTCAATGAAGCTGGCACTGAGACGATGTACAATGGTGTTACTGGCGAAGTTTTCGAAGCGAAGATTTACGTTGGCGAGATGTACTATCTCAAGCTAAAGCACATGGTCGCGAACAAGATCCATTCAAGAGCAAGAGGTCCAATCCAGCTGCTCACTCGCCAGCCTACAGAGGGTCGTGCGAAAGAGGGCGGTTTGCGTCTAGGAGAGATGGAGAAAGATACCTTCGTAGCTCACGGAGCTTCGCTCTTGCTTAAGGAACGTTTTGATTCTGATAGAACAATCGTTCCTGTGTGCGAGGGTTGCGGTGTCATCGCGATTTACGACACGCTCAAAGACAAACGTTACTGCCCGATGTGCGGCGAGAACGTCGAGATCAACGATATCGAGATCAGCTATGCCTTCAAGCTTATCTTGGATGAGTTCAAGAGTCTTGGAATCTATCCAAAGTTGCAGCTGAAGAGCAAGTATTGAGGGGAGACACTATGCCACGCAAGAAAAAGGAAGAACAAGCACCAGTGGAAGCGAAAGCAGAAGTGAAAGTGGAAGCGCCGGTAGCAGTGGCTGTGGCTCCTGTTGTCGATGCCAAGGAAGAGAAGCTTCAGGCAGACAAGACTCAGTTCTCCCGTGAGCGTATCGAAGCTGTTACTCATTATGTTTACAAGCAGGTCGCGAGCATCGTGTTCGGCGTTCTTTCGCCTAAGATGATTAAGAAGATGGCGAGTGCGAAGATTGTGACTCCTGAGTTGTATGATAAGGAAGGTTATCCTGTTGACGGCGGCCTTATGGACGTTCGTTTGGGAGTTATCGACCCGGGCCTTAGATGCAAGACTTGCGGAAGCAAGCTCAAAGAATGCATCGGCCATTTTGGTTACATTGAGCTGGCTCGTCCGGTTATGCACGTTAAATTCGCGCGCATTATCCAGTTGCTGCTAAAGTCGGTGTGCCGTGAATGTTCTCGTTTGATGATTTCGCCTGAGAAGCTTTCGAAAGCTAAGGCTCACCTTGACCGAATCGAGAAGGAAGAGGGTCCTGAGGCGAGGCGTATGGCTGTTAAAGCAGTTATTGACAGCGCAAGAAGTGGCGGCAAGTGTCCGCATTGCAAGGCTAAGCAGGCAAAGATTGTGATAGAAAAGCCGACTACGTTCATCGAGGGCGACAAGCGTGTCTCTCCTATTGAAATCAGAGCGCGTTTGGAAAAAATGCCGGATGAGGATGTTGAATTGTTCGGTCTTAATCCTAAGACTGCTCGTCCTGAGTGGATGATTCTTACTATTTTGCCGATTCCTCCAGTCACTGTGCGTCCGTCTATCACTCTTGAGAGTGGTGAGCGTTCAGAGGACGACCTTACGCATAAGCTTGGTGATATCGTGCGTATCAACCAGCGTTTGTTCGAAAACATCAACGCCGGTGCGCCTGAAATCATCATCGAGGACTTGTGGGATTTGCTGCAGTATCACGTGACTACGTTCTTTGATAACAGCATAGCTCAGCTTCCGCCTGCAAGGCACCGAAGCGGCCAGCCGCTCAAGACAATAACTGAGCGTATAAAGAGCAAGGAAGGTCGTATCCGTCACAACTTGGCGGGTAAGCGTACCAATTTCTGCGCGCGTACTGTGATTTCGCCTGATCCGATGCTTGCGCTTGACGAGGTCGGCGTGCCTAAGAGCATCGCGATGAAGCTTTCAGTTCCTGAGACTGTGAATGATTGGAACGCTGAATACTTGAAGAGGTTCGTGAAGAATGGACCTGGCACGTATCCTGGTTCGAATTATGTCATCCGTCCTGACGGAAAGAAGAAGAGAATCACTGAAGAGACCAAGGAAGCGACTCTTGAAGAGTTGCAGCCAGGTTATGTCGTCGAGCGACATTTGCTTGATGGTGATATTGCTATTTTCAACCGTCAGCCGTCTTTGCACAGGATGAGCATGATGTGTCACAAAGTCAAGGTTTTGCCGGGAAGGACTTTGCGTATGAATCCTGCGGTTTGTAACCCTTACAACGCTGACTTCGACGGTGACGAGATGAACTTGCACATTCCTCAGACTGAGGAAGCAAGAGCTGAAGCTGAGATTTTGATGGAAGTTCAAACCCAGCTTATCTCGCCTCGTTATGGTTTGTCTGTTATCGGCTGCATTCAGGACTCTATTAGTGGCAACTATTTGCTTACAAAACACGCTCAGTTCACTCGTGAGCAGGCGGTTCGTTTGCTTTCAGAAGCGGGTCTTTATGAGTTTAGCCGTTTGCCAAACAAGAAGACTATCTCCGGAAAGGACGTGTTCAGCGCTTTGCTGCCTGATGACTTCAATTTTGTTGGAGCTTCAAGGACTGGCGAACCTGTTGTCATAAAGAAAGGAGTCTTGATAGATGGAGTCATCGACACTAAGAGTATTGGTGGAGAGGGCGAGGGAGTTTTGCTTCGAAGCTTGCACCAGCACTACGGCGCTGAGAGGACCATTAAGACTTTGCACAACATTTTCAGGCTTGGCAACCAGTATCTATCGCACCGCGGCTTTAGTACAGGCATAGGTGATGAGGATTTGCCAAAAGAAGCGCGTGATCAAATCGACCAATTGCTCCAGCAGGCGCAAGAGGATGTGGCTCAGATGATTGCGCAGTTTGAGCGAAAGGAGCTTGATGCGTATCCGGGAAGGACTATGCGTGAGACTTTGGAGCTTAAGATTTTGGAGCGTTTGAACAAGGCGCGTAACGCGTGCGGTCAGGTCATCAAGGGTCACGTTCGTGATTCGAACCAGGCTGCTGTGATGATTCTCTCGGGAGCAAGGGGTAGCATCACTTCGCTTATTCAGATGAGCGCTTGTGTCGGCCAGCAGGCTATGCGTGGCAAGCGTATCGAGAAAGGTTATAGAGATCGTACGCTCAGCTGTTTCAAGAAGGATGATTTGTCGCCTGAAGCCAGAGGATTCATCATTCATGGTTTCAAGCACGGAATCAATCCGAAGGAGTTTTTCTTCCACGCGATTACTGGAAGGGACGCTCTTATGGACACTGCTTTGCGTACACCGAAGTCTGGTTATTTGTACCGACGTTTGGCGAATGCTATGCAGGACTTGCGTGTCGAGTATGACGGCACTGTTCGTGACGCGAGCGGAAGGATCATCCAGTTCTCGTATGGCGAGGATGGTATTGATGTTTCCCGTTCGGAGAGCGGCAAGATTGACGTTAAGCGCATCGTTGATAGTACTGATTGAGGTAATGAAAAATGCACAAGGATCTTGAGGAATATTCGGGCAAGCTTCCATTGAAGCTGTTGCAGGAGATCGAAGAGATTTGTCCTGCCGGCAAGATAAAGAAAGTCGTGAAGAAGGTTTACGATGAGTATGTTATCGCGCAAATTGATGCTGGTGAGGCTGTCGGTCTTATCGGCGCTGAAAGTATCGGCGAACCCGGCACGCAGATGACTTTGAACACGTTCCACTACGCTGGAGTCGCAGAGATGAACGTCACTATGGGTCTTCCTCGTATTATCGAGATTCTTGATGGGCGAAAGTCTATCTCGACTCCTCAGATGGAGATTTTTCTTAATAGTCCGTATAACAAGGGAGAGGGTATTCGAGAGCTTGCGATGCAGATTAAAGAGACAAAGCTAAATGAGCTTGTTTTGGAATACGGCCTTAATATTATTGATATGAAGATTGAGTTGAAGTTGAACGCTCCTAAGATGAAGGAGCTTGAATTGACCGCATCGAGCGTTGTGAAGGCGATCGAGAAGGCGCTTGCGAACGAGGCGCAGATAAAGAATGAGGGTGATATGCTCACGTTCAAGCTCAAGGAGAAGGATGATTCAAAGGGTCTTAACGCTCTTTATCGTTTGAAAGAAAAATCAAAGGAATTGTACGTTAAGGGCATCAAGGGCGTCTCGCAGGTTCTTCCTGTTAAGAGAAAGGATGAGTTTATCATCATCACTGCCGGAAGCAATCTCAAGAAGCTTTTCGAGCTTGATTTTGTTGACACGACCCGCACGACGACTAATGATGTCCACGAGATTTCCGAAGTGCTCGGCATTGAAGCTGCGCGTCAGGCGATTATCGATGAGGTTTTCAAGGTTATCGAGACTCAGGGTCTTAACGTTGATATCCGCCACATCATGCTTGTGGCAGACACTATGACTGTGAGCGGCGAGATAAAGGGAATCACGAGGTATGGTGTCGTGAGCGAGAAAGCGTCCGTGCTCGCAAGAGCTTCTTTCGAAACTCCTATCAAGCACGTGATTAACGCAGCGCTCAAGGGCGAGGTTGATTATCTCAATAGCGTTGTGGAGAATGTTATGTTGAACCAGACTGTTCCTGTAGGCACGGGTCTTCCGGGGCTGGTGTCGAAAAAGTCGAATGAGAAGTCGGTTGAGAAGGTGAATGAATAATGGCAAAGATTGAAACAAGCGATTTATCAGTGGAGCTTAAGAAGCTTCTTACTGCGAAGAAACTTTTGTTCGGAGCAGAGGAGACGGTTAAGGCGTTGCGAAAGGGCGGCGTTCAGAAGGTGTACATAGTCGCGACTTGCAATGATGTTGTAAGGTCTGATGTCGAGAATTTGTGCAAAGTTTCAGGTGTTGAGCTTGTCACGCTTTCGCAGGCAAGCGATGAGATTGGAGTCATTTGCAAGAAGCCTTTTGGCGTTTCTGTTATCAGCGTGATATGATGAAGATTGTTCTTGACACGCAGGCGATGCAGACTATTGCTCTTTTTGAGCGTATGAGTGGAGCGCACGTCAAGGATTGTATTCCGAATGAAGAGCAGATAGTGTTCATTGTGAATGAAGGCGAAATCGCAAAGGCGATAGGAAAGGGCGGAAGGAATATCCGTGATTTGGAGCATATGCTCAAGAGGCGTGTTAAGGTCATCGAGTTCAATTTGGACCTTACATTATTTATTCAAAATGTGGTGGCTCCGATAGAGCTTAGGGAGGTTCGGGCCGAGGATGATGTGTATTTTATGGATGCGAAAGATTTAAAAAGCCGAGGCTTGCTGATAGGGCGTGGAGCTTCCAATCTTCGGTTTTTTGAGTCGATTGTGAAGCGTTATTTTCCGATTAAGGAATTGAGAGTCGTTTAGTATGGGAAGAAAATCAAATGGATTGAGGACAGGAAAGGCGCTTAAGCGCAGACGTCACAGCAGTAGATGGCTCGATGCTAATTTTGTCAGCAGGACTCTTCAGTTGAAGAGAAAAGCGGATCCATTAGAGGGCGCTTCCCAGGCTCGTGGTATTGTTCTTGAAAAAATCCAGCTTGAGGCTAAGCAGCCGAACTCAGCGATGAGGAAGTGTTGTCGTGTCCAGCTTGTTAAGAATTCACGTCAGGTTACCGCGTTTATGCCAAGAGATGGCGCGCAGAAGATGGTCGATGAGCACGATGAGGTTTTCATCGAGAGCATCGGCGGCTGTCAGGGCAAGTCAAAGGGAGATATCCCTGGTGTCAGGTGGCAGGTTATCAAAGTTAACGGTCAAAGTCTCGATGCTCTTTTGAGGGGCAAGATAGAGAAGGCGAGAAAGTAAAATGATCAATGTTTTTAACAAGTGGAGCGTTGAGGGCATCAAGGTAGATGATGCGGGTCTTGTCCGCTATATTTCTTTGGAGCCGCGTGTTGTTCCAAAGACCGGCGCAAGGTACGCTGGAAGGAAGTTCCACAAGTCTAAGACTTTTATCGTTGAGCGTTTGTTGAACAAGGTCATGGTTCCTGGCCACAAGGCTAAGAAGCATTTTCGAAGTTCAGGACACATCACGGGAAAGAGCTCTACTGCGTATGGAATAGTGACTTCTGCTTTTAAGATTATCGAGGATAGGACAAAGGAGAATCCTATCAAGGTTTTTGTTAAAGCGCTTGAGAATGCAGCTCCGCGTGAGGAGATTGTCGCTATCGAGTATGGTGGCGCGAGGTATCCTAAGGCGGTTGATTGTTCTCCTCAACGCCGTATCGATGTCGCTTTGCGTTTGTTCGTTCAGGGTGCGTATGAGCAGAGTTTCAATAAGAAGAAATCGATTGAAGACGCTCTTGCTGAAGAGATTCTTGCGGCATACAGGCTTGATGCTAAATCTTTGGCTTTGTCCAAGAAGGGCGAATTGGAACGACAAGCTGACGCTTCTCGATAAATATCGCATCATGTTTTTTTCTCTTTGATAATATTTATAAAGAATCAAGAGGATTGTTCTTATTATGGAAACTCCTAATGAAGAGGCTCCTTCGGAGCATAAGAAGAAGCATAAGAAGGATGTGCAGGAATTGTGGAATGAGATAGAGGGTCGTGAGAAGGATGTGGCTAAAGAAGAGCATGATGAGTCTGTCCACAAGGAGAGCGATGAGGAAGAGGAGCGTCTTGAGGAGGAATAATGCGGTTGTTTTTGGAGCGTTTGAAGAAGGCTCCTATGGAGCTTTGGAATTATCGTGAAGGTGTGATTTATCAGTTTCATCAGGCAAGGTTGTTTAGGCATAAGCCTTTGGATGTTTACTTGCGCTGGCTTGAGTTTAATGCCCAGCTGATTTTGGTGAATGAGGGGCACAATAGCAATGATAAATACTCTGGACGTGATATTTCTGTCATTGCAGCAGTTACAGAGCATGATGCGCAGTATGCGATCTCTCGTGACAAGACGCTTCGTGTTCAATCGGCAAAAGACGCGCTTTCAAAGTTCGGAATCACGATTGCGGATATAGTGGGCGCGAATTATATTGCTGTTCCTGATCGCGAGAGGCAGGCATTAGTAACGAGCGTTCAGGGTATCGCGAGGGCGCGTTTTGATTATTGGGCTTAAATGTGTCAGCTCTTTTTAAAAAGATGGTCACAATACTTTTAAACGAGTCATCCTTTGTAAAACTTCATGCGTTTATTTCCTCCTGTGTGGGTTCCGTGTGAAGATGCGCCGCACCCGACGTTGCAGAATTATTTTCCGCGCAGATTCCAGCTTGCGAAATCTTCGATTCTTGGTTTTTTCGCTTCTGATTTGAAGGATGTTTATTTAGGCACTAATCAATATGGTGAAGGGTTTTTGTTGATGGGCGACCCTGAATGTGAAGAGAAGAGCTACAGGGGTATTTTTCTTCAGGAGTTTTATTCTAATGATTCGCATCGTGAGAGGTCCGAGTGG